>Ga0209379_10000594_pt1 | contig 28594 bp, 35 predicted proteins | sample tdDd001_FD_187124 | JGI IMG/M metagenome (GOLD analysis project Ga0209379, IMG submission 187124) | Marine sediment microbial communities from the Atlantic coast under amendment with organic carbon and nitrate - tdDd00.1 (SPAdes)... | ecosystem: Environmental > Aquatic > Marine > Coastal >...
ACAGGCATCAGCGAAGAAGACATCGCGAAGCGTCTAATGGACTACGGTTTCCACGCACCAACCATGTCGTTCCCTGTAGCGGGCACGCTAATGGTTGAGCCAACGGAATCGGAAGACCTAGAAGAGCTAGACCGCTTCTGTGATGCGATGATCGCAATCCGTGAAGAGATGGCGAAGGTTAAGAACGGTGAATGGCCACTAGATAACAACCCGCTTGTTAACGCGCCACACACTCAAGTTGACCTAGCGAAAGAAGAATGGGATCGCCCTTACTCTCGTGAGCTTGGCTGCTTCCCTTCTAAAGCAACCAAATCTTGGAAGTACTGGCCAACAGTAAACCGCGTAGATAACGTATACGGCGACCGTAACCTAATCTGCTCGTGCCCAAGCATCGATAACTACGAAGATTAATTTTTGTAGCATCTAAATAGACAAAGGCGAACCAATTGGTTCGCCTTTTTTTCACAAGATTTTGTAGCTCATTTTCGAACATAAATGAGTTAAGGTCGATGCTCTATCTCGTCAAGCTACTATTAGTAGAAACAAGTCAAAATACCAAGAGCAAAACGCAAGAGTTAATTCCATTTTTTACTAGGCTGATAGAAAACCGTCTGTTAATGGTATTCATCTTCAAAAACATGAACAGGTATATCATTAATTAATTGACCTTTAGACCAACCCATAACCTCAAGAAACTCTTCACTAGCATCATGTGGAACTTCAAAATAATGGTTATAAATCATATCTCCGCTAGAACCGCAATTATCATGATATTCAATATTTAAGCTCTCAAATTCAGAGATGTAATCATCGGGAATATTTAAATATTCTACTATTCCACTTTTTAAAATTTCAGGTTCAAGTTTACGCTTCCAAGCAGCTGAATAATCTGCACTTTTCGATGTTGGTTTGATATTTGGCTTTTTCATTTTGACAGTCATTGGAAAGGGAAAGTCAATCCCTAGTAGTAATGCTTCACCTTGGCTTAGTGTTGGCAAAAACGAAGCAGAACGTTGATCCATTGTACCTACGGCTCTTTTTACAACTTCTTGATCATGGTAATTAGTTAGCCTGTGAACAATCAAAGATCCAACCTGACTCAATACATCTTCTGGTATATCTCTAGGACGTTGCGTTGCGATAACGACATTCAGGCCATACTTACGACCTTCTTTTGCAATATTTCCAAATGATTCTAACTTTATCGAAGTTGCTTCATCTCCGACTGTCTTATTTAGAAACTGATGTGCTTCATCTATAAAAACTAACATTGGATCACTATGATTAATGCTTCCGTTTCTCGCCAAGTCCATTAATTTTCTACCGATAGCATTAACTAAAATTTCACGACTATTTGCTTCATATGATACTGCAGATAGATCTATCCTAAGAAGACGGCTACTTGTTTTGTTTAAAGAGAAATCACTAAGTAAGGTTGGAATTTCCTTTTATCCTTTTGCATCTATCATCCAATTCAAATGCTTGTTTTCAGAATACGACTTTATCCTCGATATAAGACTCATGCAGTAGCCAAGGTCACCATCAGAAGCACCTCCCCAAACGGATTCATTTATAACTTGTTCTTTACCATAGCCTTCTTTAGCAGAAGGCCATACACATTCATGAATAATTTGGTCTGCGATATGTTTAAAGCACCAATACTGACAATTATTCTTTTCAATTAATTCTTGTGCTTGATTAAAAGGTGTTTTTAATTGCCCCGCTTTAACTAATGAATTTTGCTTATTGATAATAAGCCCTTGGTGATTTTTATGATATTTGGCAACGATTTTTTGACTCAAGATGGCAGAGCTTAGCTTAGGCATTTGTGTTTGTGCTGACGGGCGCAAAAATGCAAATATATCTGATTCAGGTAGTCTCCAGTGCGGAAATGTAACTGTGTTATCAGCATTAGCATTCTCGTGATTACCTACATAATAGGTGTCACACTCTAAATCAGAATACTCACCAGTTGGATCTAATATTAAAGCCTTTCCCCCGTGTTGCTGCACTTCTTGTATCAATCTGGAAATCGAATAACTTTTACCGCCACCAGTAGCACCTAAAACGGCGCAGTGCCTTGCGAACAATTTGTCTGGGGTTACGGTAATGTTCACAGTTGAATCATATGGCAGCTCTGCTATATCTAACTTAACTTCATCATCGTTAGAATCACCCTCTGCCAAAATAGATATTAGCTTTGGATGTGCAGAATATACTTGGCTACCTAACCTTGGATGATTTTTGATACCACGATATATTTCTCCTGTAGCAGTATTGACACTTGTCAATAACTGAATAACACCAATAGGATTATTAAACCCATTATCAACAGATATAGCATCTACAGAGAGTCTTTCTGCACCATCTAGCCAAACTTGTACTAATCGTCCTAATACAGCCGTTTGACCACAATCAAGGAAAATGAATTCGTTAACTTCTCCTGCTGCAACACGGTCTCCCAAATGCCACTTTGCTTCACCAGATCCTGCATCAGATAAATTTGCAGTAACCTCTGCTGGCGAAATATTGATAGCACTTCCAATTCTTCGATTAGGATCATAAGGTGTAAACCAATCATTAGAACTCATTACTATCAGCCTTCTTAGTAATCATATTCTCAGCCAATGATTCAAAGGTTTTGAATAGCTTCTCTTCTGGTGTTTCTTTCCTACGCTCTTGCAACAAGTTAGAAAATTGCTCAAAAGTCCCATCAATTATTGATATTCTTCTATCACCATGTTGGATAGCTGAATTCAATAGCTTCCTTACATCTTTATTAAAAGATCCATTTTCATTAAATGGGTCTTTTGTTGCGACAAGAAGGCTAAATTCTGCATTAGTTCGCAGAGCCATAGTAACCGCATTGTTGATGTGCTTATCATTAAAACCAAACCCCAAACATATCAATGCAGTTTTAGGTTGCTGAAGGCTATTGAGAAACGATGACATCATATCTAAATATGGGGAGTCATAGGAAGTTTGATACTTAGAACTGCTAGGATAAATAAAAACAGGGTCATTAATAATCGCTTTATAATCAACTTTTTTTACTCGTCCGTGTTCACGAGTCCAATTAACAGAACCATGCATCTTGTACAGATGAAGCACATTAGGAATATAAGTACTTGCGTTTTTGGATTGTCCACTTCGCTCAACAATATCATAACGATACCATGCTGGGTTGAAGAAGCTAGGAGATGAAAATTCGAAGCCATCGACAACGACAAAGCCTGTATTAGCAGCAGCATGCTCAAAAGCTAAGTCGTAATTAGTAGTAAACAGCTTTAATCGTTGCTGCTTAGGACTTCTTCGACCTAGAGTCCTGATAAATTTATCATGTGAAACCCAAGAATTGGGTTCAACAGCATCGGTAAAGTTTGTTTCATCCAAAATAGTTTTCTTTGATTTCTCTAAGAAAGTGACAAGCTGTGTAGTTTTCTCTTCATCGGGAAACAAAGCAATATACTGGTCGCACAAGGATAGCAATAGTTCAATATCATCCCACGGCTCGTTTGTTTCATCATCTCTTTTAGTTTGATTTTTATCATACTGAACAGCATCAAGAATGACCTCGAACTGTTCAGGATCTTGCTCTTTACATATTTCCCATAGTCGCCCCATGCTTGGGGCTATTCCTGTAAAAGTCAAAGATGTACCCGACCCAGCAAGAACAATCAAATTGTCAAAATCTAACAGGTTATTGATACTTGTTAGTAATGCTTGATAATCTTCATTCTCATTTTTATCAGAGGTATCAATATCAATTTGAACAGGAAGTTTTATACCCTCTGTTCTTTTTACGAATGATGACAAAAAATTTACTTTATTCATTTAGTTAACCAATCCGGAAGATACTGTTTATTCTACCTTAATCATTGAAAGCTACGAATCCAATTGCTTAATTCGGGTAGGCTATAAGCTTGAATATGTGAGCTGTATTTCGTTTTTTGGTAGCTTATCTGAAGTATGGTAAAGCGAGGCGATTAGCTCGAAATTATTCCTTCGCCCAAACTTATTTGGGGGAAAAGATGAGTCACTAGGACAAGCCCCACTAGTGAACTTGCTGAATCACAAGGCACAAAATTCCATACAGCATACAAACAAAGAACTGAACCTTCAAAAACGATATTTAGTTGTTTGCATAGAAATTTCTGCTCGTCTTCTTGATGATTCCTAGTCTCGCTTATCCTCGCTGGAATAACCCAACTGAAACACCGAGTGTAGTGGTTCAGATTTTGAGTCCGATTTGGTCATCGCACTTAAACATCCCTCCCCCAGCCCCATAAAGTAACCTCTGCATCAGGCAGGTTTCGTTATTAAGCTGATGAGTTAAGCAGGTAATCGTAATACTCAGAAATATGGGTTATATCAGCTTTCCTGACAAGGTTGTCATTTATACTTCGAGACACAATAAAAACCGAAACTAAGGCCTACTCCTGCTAAGAGTGACACTAACAAGGCTAATAAATGAACAACGACTTACAACACAAAGCTTACCAGATGGTTTTCTTCAACGCTCTGGCCACCTCCGGCAGCCTTACCAAAGCAGCAGAAAAACTGGGTGTGTCGGCTTCTCATGTGAGTAAGCAAATAACTACCCTAGAAGAAGATCTGAATGTTCAATTGGTAAACCGCAGCACGAGAAACATGGCATTAACAGCAGAAGGGAAAGAGTATGCTGAGTATTGCGGGAAAATAGTAAACCTTATCCAGACAGCCAACAGCATGATGATAGATTCAAGAGACGAGCTATCAGGCAACGTCCGCTTAGCGCTATCATGTTCGTTTGGCACTATTCATATACTGCCTGCGCTGGATAAACTTCAAAAACTCTACCCTTCACTCACCATAGAAGTAAGCCTGTTAGACTATAAAATCGACATGCTGGAAGAGAATATTGATCTCTGGTTTACCACCTGCAAAGAGATTAACCCTAGCTATGTGGCGCAACGAATTCAAGATAGCGAGTTCATCTTACTTGCCGCACCGAACTATATTGCGGAGGCAGGGAAACCTAGCCACCCAGCAGATTTGCAATCGCATAACTGTGTTACTTACCACAGTAAAAACCGCCGCTATAACCAATGGGGTTTCAGCAAGGAATCAGAACAAATTGAGGTTGAAGTATCCGGTAACTTCCGTGTAGATAAAGCCGAAGCCGTCCGTGATGCCGTTTTAGCGGGCAGAGGTATCGGTTACATTGCCAGTTATTTGTTAACCAATGAGATAGAGAGTGGCAAACTGGTTCCTTTACTTACCGACTGGACTCCTACCTTGCAAATGCCAGTTTACGCGGTATACCCGAAATTTCAGAACCTTCCCAAACGCCTGAAGACCATTATCAACTTCATTAAAGAATCGATTAAATAGCCGTACTACCTTGGGCGGCTTACCAAGTTGATTTCCAAAGCGCATAAAGCGTGACGTTATTCTCATATCCAAAAGATGCTTTTCTCATACAGAAAAAGTATTTCAAGTAATACCCTGTGGTTCCCTTCCATCATTGAGACTTATAATTTTTAGACATCGACAAATAGGAATAAATGGTTGTTAACCACTAGTATCCGCTATTTATCTGACATCAATTTCTCACGATTAAACAATTAAAAAGAAAGGTCAAATATGTCTGTAGTTAATAAAGATGAAAGAACAAAAGGTATTAAACAATATCATATCGGCATGGTAGATGGAGACGTAGCTGAATACGTTTTACTACCCGGAGACCCGTTCAGAACCGATATTATTGCCCAGTATATGGACGACGCAAAACTGGTTGCCCATAAACGGGAGCATAAGACATACACGGGTTATTACAAAGGTGTGAGAGTGTCGGTAACCTCAACAGGTATGGGTTGCCCGTCGACAGCCATTGCCGTTGAAGAGCTGGCTAATATCGGCGCTAAAGTTTTTATCCGTCTTGGGAGCTGTGCAGCGTTGCAGGATGACATAGACATCGGTGATTTGGTCATCACAACCGCAGCGATGAAAAATGAAGGGACATCTAAGTTCTATGTACCGGATAACTTGCCAGCCGTCGCCGATCTGGAAGTAACATCGGAGCTAATTCGCGTAGCCAAAGAGTTTTCTCACGGTGAAGACTTTAAAGTGCATTGGGGAATCAGCTCTACGGACGATTCGTTCTACGGTGAAACACCAGAATGGATCCAGAAGCTTATCGACTTGAACCTGAAAAATATTGAGATGGAAGCGTCTGCACTCTTCACGGTTTGTCACCGCCGAGGGCTGAAAGGAGCGACCATCTGTGGGGTAGCTGCAAACCATAAACGCGGAGAAAACTTCTGGGGGAAACGAAACATTCCGCTTGAAAAAGCAATTGAGAAAGAAACCGAGGTAGCTTTAGAGGCTATATATCGTTTCCATCAAGGGAATATGCGTTTCTAGGCAACATGGATACTCAGCTTATAGCTAATCTCCTGTGTTTACGGACTAACCAATAATATTGAGGCCATATTCATGAATAATGAAATCATCGGCTATTTGGGTTCCATTGTAATTACGGTGTCATTGCTAATGAACAGCGTTTCCCATTTACGATATTTGAATTCTCTGGGCTGCGCAATAATGGCGACATACGCTGCGATTATTGGTGCCTACCCTGTTGTTCTGATGAACAGCTTATGCATCGCCATAAATATTCACCAGATAGTAAAACTCAACAAAAGAAACAAACAGAAAACGGAAATTACCTCAGGCTGTTAATTTCTGAAGAGATTCAAACATAAAAGTCGTATTCCCGGCACAAGGTTTACCAGTGCCGGGTAATCACTGTTTTTAAGAGATCAGTGCAGCCATTATTTGGTCGCGCACTGCCTGAGATCCCTAGTCTCGCTTATCCTCGCTGGAAAGACCTAACTGAGACACCGTGTGTAGTAGTTCAGCATTTGAGCCTGAATTAGCGCTAAGGCGTACACATCAAACCTCAAGATCAAAAAAGGCGAACAGTTTGGTTCGCCTTCTCGTTTAATGAAAACTTGTTAGCTCGCTTTTGATGCGGCGTGCTGTTCTACCATAAACGCGATGACTTCTTTGTTTAAGCAAGATTTGCTGATGTATTGGCGTTGTTTACCAAGGTGAAGGATAAAGCCCAAATCGGTTTGTTCTAGTTGGTCGATTTCATTCCAAGCGAGGCTGCGATCGATTTTACCGCTTTTGTAGCGCACTCCGTCTGCATTCACTTCAAATACCACTTTGCTGCCACGACTTGAACTAATGGTTTGTCGCCATAACCACCACGTTCTTTTGAAGTAAACGCTGCACGCTTCAATCACACTCAATACGATAAAGAACCAACCGACATAACCGTTAGGTAACAGTTCGAACTCCAATAAGACCACACCAAAAATTAGAAAGAGCAACCCTTTCAGATACGCATGCGGGAACTTAGTTGGCTGACTCGTTTGGTCATAGCACTCAGCAAAGAAAGGCTTGTCGAGTATGTATTCTGTGGTGAATTCGAAATCTTTAGACATGTATAGTTACTTTAAGGTTTCTGTGAATGAGTATTCTAAATTGCGCTCTTGCAACGGTCGCATTGTAGCGCTTATTGGGACTTATCTTTAGTCATTTTGATTCTGTTTTGTAAATCAATAATACCGAGTGACTCCAACAGGAAACCTCCCGCCGCTGGTGAAACACCTAATCTGCATCCCAATCATCGGATTTTTGGACAATGAGCTCCACGACGCTAGCAAGCTCTTTGCCTTTTGGGGTTAACCCGTAATTCACTGTAACAGGAATGGTGTCTTGCTGTCTTCGCCACACAAATCCATGCTCGGATAACAACTTCAAACGCTCAGTAAGTACTTTGCTGGACACCAACGCTAACTGTTTCCGAATTTGACCGAATCGCATCTCTTCTTGTTGCCCGAGCAACCATATTCATCAATGGCGCAGCGACAGTAAACTCGTGTGGATGCTGTTGTACTTTGTTAGGACGTTAAACAAAAAAGCTCACCGATCGAGCATGGTTTTCTACCACCAGGCACTTTAGGCACCATTGCACATCCAATTACTTCTAGTCTCTCGTCATCAACCAAATACTAAACACTTTCCATCAAGGTATGTAATCACCAGTTTATAACGTCGGTGAAAACGTGAATTATCTCCAAATTAATCATACATATCGTGTTTTCCTGAGGAGTATTAAGTAACGATTCAGCGTATTCGCTTTCATTGAGGTACGGTCATGATCGAAGCATTTTTCATCGCACTTGAGACTTTTTCATTATTTTTAGTGTTTGCATTAATTTTTACGATACTTTTAGGCTACCTTTTTTGCGGCAAAGAAGCTAAAGAGTATTCTCCTGAGAGCTATGGTCGTATCACTAAAAATGGAAATCCGTTGTGTAATAATGTTGTAATTCTTAAGATTTATTCTTTCAATTATTTCTACAAAGAACGTTGCACTACTAATACAAATGGTGAGTTTAGATTTAATTCAGTACTGAAAAAAAGAAGAAAAGTTTTCCGCACTTTTGATGGTTTATTCCAAACTGTAATGAAGATCGAAATTATCACTGAGGTTGACAACAGAGAAGTGAAGATTTGGGATGGTTCATTTAGGCAATATAAGGTGGGTAAAGTCGAGAGAGTAAACATGTCTAATTTGCAGTGCGAGATAACAGATCCACTTAAAAGATATGAGCTTTACTCTTATGGGAATTATGTCCTCACTCAATGCAAATTGACCAAATTTAATAATTACGTTGTTGAAAAGTAATCACTCCGTCTTGCACTAAGTTTGGCTAAGGGACTTTGCTTACACCCTCGAGTACTCTTGTAAACCGGATATCGCATGCTCTTCAAAGCATTCTTAAGGTAGCGAGCTATAAATCCTCTCTAAGTAATTTTTCTTCATAGCCTTTAAGGCGACATGCACCAAAAACTAAGTGGTTACGTCCATTCGATACGACTCGGTTTTTAAAGTGATATTCATAAGTGGCGTCACCTAACTCATACTCTAGTTTTTCCAAATTGATTACCACATAATCATGCAAAACTAAGCCCGTATGTGAAGACCATAATAAAACTTTGTCGCTATTTACTTTTGCCGTAATTTGAATCCCTATTAAATTTTCATTGAGTGAAAGAGGCTTCATCCATTGTCGATGAAAGATAGGTTCAAACGTGAACTTCCCTTCTTTATCTGTTATCACTTTCTTTTCATAATACTCATTAAAACCAGCAAGAAGAGTCACTTCAATATTCTTAATAGGTTCTCCATGCATTAATATCTCACCCGAAACTTTGGGGCTAACCATTAATTTATAGGGTTTTAAAAAGTTAAACAATTTGCTATTAACCATATATAGAAACTTACTTGTTAAATTGGTGGATAAGTACTTTGAGATAGATGCGTGTTCGATCAACCATCTATTATCGAATACACGAGAAAAAACCCATCAAAACCGTTATGATTGTGACTCTTTTTCAGGGTTAATAGTACAGGTCTATGTTAATTCTCAGTCTCAATCCACAATTAGATGCAATCTACATATCTATTAGTTTCTACAAACAAGTTCTAAGGGGCTTGGCACGAAATTAATCTGCATCCCAATCATCGGATTTTTGGACAATGAGCTCCACAACGCCAGCAAGCTCTTTACCTTTTTGGGTTAGCCCATAATTCACTGTAACAGGAATGGTGTCTTGCTGTTTTCGCCAGACAAATCCATGCTCGGATAACAACTTCAAACGCTCAGCAAGTACTTTGCTGGACACCAACGCTAACTGCTTACGAATTTGACCGAATCGCATCTCTTCTTGTTGCCCGAGCAACCATACGATGTGCGCTGTCCACTTTGTCGATATTAAGGCTAAATATTTATCTACACTACAGTAGCCATCTGGCTGTACTTGATGATTCACTTTTGTCGACATCGCACTTCCCTAATCCATTCTCTGCTACGCCAGTGTAATCAAACGACGCATCACAAACCAATAGTTACCTAGGAGTAACTAGTTACTTTTGGGAAGCTAATTTTAAATCGTAACCGACTTATCTATTGTGAAAACACAACAAGGCAAAGGCTCAACTGAGGCCTAAGCCAATATCAAAAGGATGAAGTTATGCGTTACGTTTTACTGTTTATCTATTTTCTCTCCCTTGGCTTACATGCCGAGATTCTGTATTCAAAACCACAAACACCTTCTGAGTTACATTCGTTATTTGGCCAGTATTTCGCGAATAAAGATCTGGAAGGACTAGGTACACTTTTTCATCCAGACGCCGTGTTTGTTTTAGATAAAGAAGGTAACCAAGCCAAGGGCAGAGAAGCAATTAAGCAGGTATTGAAAGGTTATATGAAAGGCGATGTCGACATGCTAACCAAAAGCGTTTCTATCCATATTAACGGGGACGTCGCCATGGTACGCTCAGATTGGGAAATATCGAATACTTTGCAAGGTCAAAACATCCAAGGAACGGCCTTAGAGGTGATGCATTATGTGGATGGAGGTTGGGTTTATGTGATCGACAATCCCAACGGCTACTAACACCAAAAACAAAAAGGCGAACCATCTGGCTCGCCTTATTAACTATCTATAACTGTAAATTAGTGAAAGTTGCGACTACAAGATGATGCTTATTTTAGAGGGTCGTCGTCTGGCAACGCACTGTGTATCCATACTGCCAGTCGGTGTTTGATGCTCGCACCATCTAGCTTGCTTTCCGGTAGTGGCGTGATCTGTTTGGCATCGACCAAGAATAGGTAAATCGCTTTTACTCTTAAAGGTTGTGGTGACTGAGGGAGATCAAAGCCTTGCATCTTTGCCATCTTCCCACCAATCTCTAATGCTTTCTTAACCAGTTTGTCTTCATTGTGAAGCTTGGAGCTTTTTGACATTGATATATCCTCTTCTTCGCTTCAATTAAGAATACATTAAGTGGCACTAACAGCGTGTTAGTAAGCTCTCATATTGATAACTTTAAGTCACACCTGTTAGTAAGTGCTTAAAAAGCAATCAGAACATCACTCCTTTTACCTCACGTTGCGTTATAGGTAAACACTACCACCTCTAGAAACTCTAAATGCAAGATCCAATGATGGATACAAAATCTACCGTTTAGTTTCGAGCAATCTCATGTTCCTCCGATGAAAGAACAAGAAACTTCGATGGATTCAATATGTTCATATATGCTTATTAACTGGAATCGATAAGGTTTCACGCATTCTATAAATAACAACAAAGGACTGTGTTATGCCACAAACGTTAGATCAGGCTGTTCAGGTTTTAGACCGTGATTTAGAGGAATTTTTACTTCGTTTCCCACTGTCCATTACGAGCGCGGGTCAATCCAAAGGTGCTATGAGGTTTTACTTGTATAGCCATGGCGATACCGCCTTTGGGATAAACCGAGGGGTTAGGATGAAGGAGATGCGTTTCCGCCTTGGCCCAAAATCGTTAACTAAAAACGCGAAAGCACTTCAATGTATTCATATCCCTGTCTCTCCTTTTGAACAACTTAAACCCGACTCCATTTCTAAAGTCACGCACTATGATGCTGCAGACTACCTGGTAACCACTCAATTGACCGGTTGTACGTTTGCAATCCGTAAAGCAAAAGGTGGCGGACTTGAGTTCTTGCATGTACAACCAAAGGGAGACTTTAACGGCATGGAAGTACAACGTGCTGTCCAGAAGGAGTTTCAAGTTTCTTTTGGCAGAGGATCTGGCACGGACAGTACAACTTACGGTGAAAATACTCGCGTTACGGTTATGGGGGCCCGAATCAACGGCCTATGGACCGTCTATGCTCAATATCAAGACTCGAGCGGCAGTGTGACAAAAGTTGACTGCATTTATAAAGAGCCTAGCTCTGTGGCTTATGTTGATTAAGTTGACGATTTAGGCTCTACGATAACAAACCACGATCAAAAGTGAGTTAGCCAATTCGACTAACTCACTTCCTTTAATAGCTTTCTTAATAGGCTCGCTTACACAAAACCCAATCCATCCACGTAAAGTAAAACCATTAGCTCAAGGCGACGCATTACTGGTCTCACCCTCTAAAGTCGCTTACTATGCCAATTACCTATAACGCTTTGTGAGTCACTCATGAGCCGTAAAAATAATACAAACCTCAGTATTCTTCTTAAACTCAACACCTTCGTGTCCCCTTATAAATGGCGCGTTGCTGCTGCCTTGGTGGCACTGATTGCAACAGCCAGTTTGACGTTGTCCGTTGGCTATGGCGTTCGCATCCTTATTGACCAAGGGTTTGCTCAGCAATCTCTCCAAGAGCTCACCTATGCGATTCAGTTTATTGTTGGTGTCACGCTATGTATTGCGGTTGGGACTTTCTTCCGTTTCTACCTGGTTTCTTCGGTAGGCGAACGCGTCAGCGCAGATATTCGTCTTGCGGTGTTTAACCATGTGATTACGCTGCATCCTAGCTATTTTGAAACCAATAGCAGCGGCGATATTATGTCTCGCCTCACCACGGATACCACGTTGCTGCAGAGCATTATTGGCTCGTCATTTTCTATGGCAATGCGTAGCGCGCTAATGTGTATTGGCGCGATCATTATGTTGTTCGCGACCAACTTTAAACTCACGCTAATTGTGCTGGCTTCGGTGCCATTTGTATTGGTTCCGATTCTGGTTTACGGAAGACGTGTCCGCGCCCTATCTCGCAAAAGCCAAGACACGATGGCAGATGTAGGCAGCTATGCAGGTGAAGCGATCGAGCATATCAAAACGGTACAAAGCTTTAGCTCAGAACAACATGAGAGAGCCGCTTTTGCAATTGAAGTAGAAAAAGCTTACGAGGTCGGCAGGCAACGAGTAAAACAACGTGCGATTCTGATCTCTGGCGTGATTGTGATTGTATTCAGCGCCATTGCTGGCATGCTTTGGGTAGGCGGCAGTGATGTTATCCACGGTAAGATGTCTGCCGGTGATCTAGCCGCGTTCGTGTTCTATGCCATCATGGTTGCGTCGTCTACGGCGACCATTTCTGAAGTGATGGGCGAACTGCAAAGAGCAGCTGGTGCAACAGAGAGGCTGATTGAGATTCTGCAAGTCGAAAGTGATATCAGCGCGCCAAACAATCACCTTCCAATCACCGAGGATATGCCCGCAGAAGTGACCTTTGAGTCGGTGAACTTCAACTACCCTTCTCGTCCAGATCAACCCGCGGTCAAAGACTTAAAACTGACTGCGGAGCGAGGCAAAGTGCTGGCGCTAGTCGGCCCTTCTGGTGCAGGTAAAACGACACTGTTTGAACTACTGCAACGCTTTTATGACCCGCAACAGGGGCAAGTATTGTTTGGGGGTGAAGACATTCGACAGTTCGATCCAAATGATCTGCGCCGTCAAATGGCATTAGTACCGCAGCAGCCTGCTTTGTTTAGTCATGATGTGTTTCATAACATACGCTACGGCAACCCAGACGCAACCGACGAACAAGTAATAGAAGCGGCGAAGAAAGCCCATGCCCATGAGTTTATTGAGAAGCTACCGGAAGGTTACCGCAGCTTTTTGGGTGAGCGCGGCGTGAGATTATCAGGCGGCCAAAAACAGCGAATAGCGATTGCCCGTGCGATTCTGAAAGACCCTAAAATCCTTTTACTGGATGAAGCCACCAGCGCACTAGACAGTGAGAGTGAACACCATGTTCAGCAAGCGCTTGAGGCATTGATGAAAGACCGCACCACGTTGATCATCGCGCACCGCCTGTCGACGATTCAACATGCAAATAAGATTGCCGTACTAGACGGCGGCGAGTTGATTGATATCGGCAACCATCAGTCATTAATGCAAAGCTGTGAGTTGTATCAGCGGTTAGTAGCGTTACAGTTTAAACATTTCGAGTAAAGGAGACTTCTTACTAATTGCACCGATAAACCACTCAGCAACGGAGAGAGTTCTCAACGATACCAAATACGCGAAGACGCTAACACATATAATCCTGCGGCAATCAAGAAGCTGAAGGAATAGAACACTTCGAACATTCTGTTGAGGACCGCCTCCTGCTACTTCCCCGAGCTTTACATCTTCTATCTTCGAACACGAAGTAAGTATGCTGTCGTAAGAGCACGTTCTCAAACGTTTCTATTAATACGTTACCGCTCAATCATTGAAACGCTTAATTGCCTCATTTACGCCTCGATATAAACGTCTAAGCATCTTATTGAAAATCTCTCTAATTGTTTTATAAGTCAAATCTATAACAACAGAGCTAGCCGCACCGGCAAATACCAACATATGACCCAGTAGACCTTTAACTTGGGATGCAGCAGTTTTTCCTGCTTCGGCTATTTTTACCAACGTTTGCGCAATAAAGTCGTACAGTGTCGCACCTGCGCTAATCGCTCCTTGAGCGGCTATAAGTGAATAGTAACCAGTGTCCTTAAGTAGGGTGACTAAAGCAGCACTTAAACGGTCAGTCCAATAATTACTATAATTAGCCAGATTGCGTTTATTGTAATCCAACCGCACAGGGAGAAGAAAATCACTAGCAGCCATTTGTAACTCCTGCCAATCTTCACCTTGTGCTGTTACAAGATAACCTGGAACAGCTCCTTGGTCAGGATCCATGCCATGAGCGCTAGCGCAAATACCTTGCCCACCGTCGAGGCGAAACTCTAAACCTTTATACGGCGAATGAAAAAATGGCCAAAGTGGCACTTTTGGTACAACATCCGCTCCATGCGTACAACGATAAATATCGTTGATTCTGTTCGTATTCGCACTAGCAAAACCTGACAAGCCTACCCTAGGTGCACCAAACGTATACAGTTTCACGTTGTTGCTATAAGAGCTAGTTGCGACCCAGTCGGCAGTTAACGTAGCCAAAGCTCCGCCTAGACTATGTCCAATGCAATGCACTGTTCCTGTCTTTGAATTTTTTCGCCATTCATCTAAAAACTTTTTTAATTGTGGGCGTAACAGTGAAAATGTACGCTGAAAGCCAGCATGAACAGTTTGTCCATTGGCACTCCCCTTCGAACCAATTTGCAAATTAGTCCCCCAATCATGACCAGATGTCATTTTAGTTCCGCGAATCGCGATAATAGCATCACCATCATATGGACCATCACCATAACCTAACGCTGCAAATCCCGTCTCTTTATTGAACAGGTAGCCTCCAGTTTTGCTAGCCAGATTATCTTTACTTTTAAAATACCTACGAATAGAAGGCGGGGGGGAACATTACGCTGTTGTTCTCGTATAGAATATGCGAAGAAAGCTAGTTCCGAGGCTAGCTTAGGAGAAAGAGTTCCCATTTAAATCCCTTAAATTAGTCCATTAATATTACCGTATTTCTCTAGATCCTGAAGTTCACCAAACGCTTCAATATCAGCAGCTTTCTTTTTCTCTATTTCTGAGCGAACAGGCCATCTGGAGACGCTTACGACCGTATAATTAACTACCCCACTTGGAAAGTCAGAGTTGTAGATGTCAACGATTTCTCCGTCGTTAGCTAGGTCACAATTTAATTCCGACAGCATTTCAGAAAAGTAAGAGTTGTGTGTTACACCACGGGAATTTGCGTCCCAAAGGTAAATTTCATCCTTTTGAGTATTGACTTGCTGATCATCAACGCGGATGCCTTGCCAAATCACATTGGTTCTCAACGGGTTATTAGCATGACGCGATTGCATAGTTAGTTCCGGAAAGCTAAAGCGCCCTTCACTGTCGGTTGTTGTATAGTCGTGTATCTCACCATCCGTGATATCGATAAACTCGTAGCTTCTTTTCAGCTTAATACCAACCAACGGTTTGCCATTGTAAGTGAGCTGTCCGCGTACAGCTGGAAATAGCTCGACAGTTTCCTTTTTATACATTTCTATCTCCAATCCATAGGCTTCAAATGCAAATGATAACAGGAAAATAATGAGTACTAGCGATGAGGGGCTCCTAACCATACGCATCACACCCCATAGGCAATCAGTTTTATTTGAGCTAATGCTATATACTGCATTCAGCACTATCAACGCTGAGCTACTCTAACGGCATCTCGAGTAACAGTTATTTTAGCCCGCTGAATAAGGCGGGCTTGGTATAAGCTAGAAAATTTCGTGGAGATTACGGTTCTCTTTAAACAAGTTACTTAGTGGCAGGAATAATGGCTCTGGTAAGTTGTTTAGCTCACACCATTGCCACTGCTTACATTTATCTGGCTCGGTCACTTGAGGCTCACCGCTATCGCACGATGCTAAGACAAATAACGTCACGTAGTGCTTGCCCTCTTTCTCAAAAATGTCATTGGTAAAGGTCAGTTTTTCAATCGAATCGACGACTAAGCCCGTTTCTTCGAAAGCCTCACGCTTAGCACACTCTTCAATGCTCTCACCTAGTTCAAGGTGTCCGCCTGGGGTCGCCCAAGTGTTTGCACCATGAGAACCAATTCTCTCACCAAGCAATATTTTTCCGTCACGAAGGATAATGGTCGCGACACCAACTCTTACTTCTTTATTCACATTACATCCTTCAAAAGCGCTATTTTTTAACTCTACCTCGGTGTCGTTTTGGTAAACGACTACACCTCAACGCCGTTAGTTTTTTGCTCTGGCTTAGACCACTTGATGATGGCACGTAGGTTCATAGAGAAGAAAATGATATTTGCGATTATCATTGCCACACTTCCGGTGAGATAACCCACCGCTACCCAGCTTGTATTGCCACACATCATGAGTACGAAACCAATTTTATTCTTATTTCCTATTTGCCATATGGCAAGAAACGTAAGCACCATCGCAACCCAATCGATCCCATAATACTGAAAATAATCCATTTTCCCTCCACCACTTAGAGTAATGCTTAGGGGGTGAGCCTAAATTAAATAGCACCATGCTAAACCACCCCAGAACATTATATTTGCTGTCCATACCATTGTGCTTTGGATAGGCAGCATATGAACAATCAACTGCGGACAGCTTTTAATTTCACGAGGAAGAAACAGCATTTGAGGCTGAGCATCCCAACTGGTTGCGAAACGAAGGACTCTTTTCAACCGAGGATGACTCAGCAAATATTCAGCGTAGGATGAATAAATTGTCCATAAACCCAAAACACTAAATAACTCGATTAAAGAGATTACCTCTAAACTAAATGGTAATAGTGAAGGCCCACCGATGAGTAAGATAGCCGCAAATATCCATTTTCTATTTTTCACTACACATCCTTGTTAATGATTTAAACTAACTGACTATGAAAGAGCTAGGCCGTTACACTGCCGCAGCTGCAATCAAAATGCAACAATAAATCAATAACTTAATTAACTATTTAGTTAATTAGCACCCAGTCAATTTCAATGGCAAGTTTGGTAGTGATTCGATTAAAGCAGCCTCTAATTAACGCATCACAGTAAGGTAAAGGTTATCGTCTTACGATATTTTTCGGCTCTGTAGAATGTGATGTAGCGGATTTAATACCAACTGCTTGGTTTTATTGGCAATGAACTCCTGTGACAGCGTTAAGGTCAATATCACCGAAAAAACAAATAGAAAAAACAAGCAAGTTAAGACTGAATAGCTAGTCAGTAGCATTGGTACGCCAAGAATTATAAAGGCTTTTATAAAGAATCCATGCCAAGCGTATACATATAAAGAATTTTTCCCCTGCGACAAGATTTTGTTACTTCCAACAGGAATCAGTAATAACACAGCAAAAGCCGTAAGCAGTGAGATAAGCATCAGACCAAGCCTGATTAGTCCAGCCGAAATGTCACCGATGCCAAGACGTGAGTAGGAAAAGCTACCGTATAACCATTGGTGCGGCATGCCATTGTGATAAGAAAATAAAGCAACATTTAGTACCACAACCCCAACCATGGCAGCTTTGAGCGAGCGACCACGATACTTGCTCCTAACGCTCATAAAAGTATCAGGAGTGATCTTATGTCCTATGACAAAAAAGGGAAGAAAGTAAAGTGTTCGTGATATGCCCAAATCATACCCTATCAATTCAATGTAACCGGCACTTACCGCAATAAGTAACGTCATTGCAATTGGGTATTTAAACTTCAGTATGCTAGGCAACATTAACTTCCATAAAAACAAGCTATATAAAAACCATAGCATCCAGTATGGCTGAACATTCTTTGTGTAGTTACTGATACTCCCTGTTGTAAGACAGTTGAACGCTTCATAAGCAATAGTAAAAGCTATGAATGGAATCAGTATATTACGGACGGCTTTCGCTACTGCATCTGAGCTTCCATCACTGCGAGACAGCATCCCAGAAATGATGACAAAGGCAGGCATATGGAAGGAATATATGGAGAGGTAAACGCTCTTAATTATTGGACTATTTTCAATGAGGGGCTCAATCAGGTGTCCGAACACAACAAGAAAGACCAATATAAACTTTGCGTTATCAAAAAATGGGGTGCGTCCCATACCGTTCCTTAACCAAGCTTTTCTCAGCTAAATTTTAATAAATCAATTCTTACTAGCATTAATGAAAACTTAGATAAGCTTTTGAACGTTGTAAACATCTAGAGAGTCCCCTTACTACAGGATATGCGATTAGCTATGTTGCATGATTTCAAACTCTCCTCACCATATATCTACGTCAATCCCAAAATGCGTCTAAACTGATTTTTTAGGAGGCTATAATGAAATCACCAACATCAGTCAAAGCGCTCGAAAATCTTGGCCGGGTTCAGCTTTCAAAAAACTATTTTATGCGGGACTTTTTACATTCCGAAATATCTCAGATAGAAAGTATCCCAAACATTCCAGATTATCCCGAAGTTGCTATTGAGGCGGGCAGAAATCTGTGTGCTCATTTGCTCGAACCGATAGAAGATAAATTTGGTCGTATTTCAATACGGTCGGGTTATCGCTCACCTTTAGTCAATGCGAAAGGTGCCGAAAATAGCAATCAATACAATTGTGCGAGCAATGACAAGAATTTTGGCAAGCATATCTGGGACTATCGGGACAAAGACGGCTGTCTAGGTGCGACAGCCTGCATCGTGGTGAACTCGTTTCTTCCCTACTACAATCAAACCAACCATTGGCAAGCATTAGCGTGGTGGATTCACGACAATGTACCGGAGTACTCGGAGATGTATTTCTTCCCCAAACTAGCAGCATTTAACCTAACTTGGAGTGAAAAACCTAAGAAAGTTATCAAAAGCCATGTCCCTGGCTCTCGTGGCGTCCTAACCAAACCCAATATGCAGAACTTTTCTGGCAGCCACGCTAAAGAATACGAGTGCATGCTTGCCGGGTTGAGAACCTAGCTATCTACTTTTTAGATTCCCATCATGACAAAGGTTCACGATAGACAGCATATAGCTGTATTCAGAGTGAGGTGAATTTTATGAAAATTGAAATGGCTGAATCCCTTCTGCGGTCTTGGCTCAGACATGTCCGAGGTTGCGAGTTCGCTGAGCTAAACTGGAAACCATCTCCCGAATGGTTGCCAAAAGCCGTTGCTAATGAGAATTTATTTAATACAGCGTTCGAGTCATGGCCAGAAGCGTTTGGTAAAAATAGTTATGAGCAATTATTGCGCCAAGCAGAGGTCGACGTCTTAGGGCTTTCACTCCACGATAGTCGACTTTATTTTATGGATGTAGCTTTTCACCTCGGCGGACTCAACTATGGTGATAAAATGACAACAGCTATGAAGATCTACAAAAAACTTGTTAGATCCGCATTGATTGCAAAGCGCTACTTTCCTGATCACACGTCATCTATCTACTTTGTTTCTCCGTTTACCAATGGAAATGTATGCTCAGAGCTATCGAAAGTAAGAGAAAAACTGCAAGAAATATCTAGAAATGATGACAAGTTACATTTTGAATTTATTCTAACCAGAGCTGAATTTAATTCTCAGCTACTAACGCCATTGCTATCGCTGGGAAATGGTGTCGCAGATACATCTGAGCTTTTTCTACGTAGTTGGCAATTGATAGAACCCTTCATCGAAATTCAAACCCAAGGCAGTAACTCCGAAAGCTTCACTTCAAAAGAACGACCTTTACGTATTTCTCGATCTACCTCAGAAATTAATAGAAAAAATCTACTAATATCCGCTCTTTACTTGTCAAAGTTTGGCCATCTTAATCAACTTGGTTTTGGTACTCAAACTAAAGCCATCCAAAGTTTAGCGAGTATAATCGGATGCTCAGAAAATTCACTAAAAGGTTTTCGGGATAGATTCGACCGATATGTCGATAGCCCCCGCGTTGGATATGATCTTCCGCTCTCTGATGAGCTTCAGGTAACACTCAATAAATATGATACTCATTCTGAAGTAGAATTGCGGGCTAAATTACCAACTTAGCGTGGCACTCGCACATTGTTTAGTAACGAGACCCATTCAAATCTCTAGTGCATTGTAGTATTACTCTTTAATCAGACGATTTGCTTTTCTTAACGTACTGGAACACTTTCCAGATGAGAAAACCAGCGGCGCCAACAATAAGTGCAGAGCGAATTAGAATAGGTGCGTCATGCTCAAGTTGACTAGCATGTGGGACAATGCTTGCAAACAATCGGCTAGCAAAAAGCAGCCCCATTACTAACATCACTATTTTGTTCATACGCCCTGCCATTGATATAGATACATTTTACAGAACAGGCGGATAAGTGTTACTCCTTCTCAAGAGCCCGCCTTGTGCTGAGTGAACGTAAAAGAATGCGCTTCTTCTGTATAGTCGTCAACGCGTTATCAGCCTAATGTCAGTAAGCTAATATTTCACATTTGATGGGGACTAATTGGTTCGTGGTGAAGTTATAAATTCACTTTATCTTTCTTGCAGACTTCGCAACCTTATCAAGCCAATTATTTCTTTTATTAATGTTTGAACCCATGACGGGACCAAAATAGGTTGCAGAGCGATTTTTGATACCGGAAAAGTCCAATATAGACTTTTTAAGGTGTTTATAAATCACATTGCCTTTGAAGAGTTTGTACAATAATGGCGGTGTATCTAACGTAATAAATAGCTCTGAACTGCGTCCTGATAGTAACTTTTCTGGAAACATGTTTCCTTCAGTGTATTTAAAGGCGAAGTTCGGCAAGAATACGCGATCTACAATACCTTTAAATTTAGCGGGCACAGTCCCCCACCAAACAGGAGTAATGATGACGATATGCTCAGCCCAGAGGACGAGCTCTTGAAAGCGGAGCAAATCAGGTTCTAGTGATGTGCGGCTGTCATAGCCATTATCTAAACTGATTTCGAAGTGCATTTCACTGATCTCTACTTGCTTCACTTCGTTCTTCAACGCGGCGGTGAGAGCATAATTGTCCGCTAAAGATTTACAGAAGCTGTCAGTTTTCGGGTTTGCGTTTATAACCAGTACTTTTTTCAAAATATAATCATCCATGTTGACGAAAAGTACAGTTTAAGGTCTTACCTATAGGTCAGAGTCAACCCCTTGAAGACAAGCATTTATTGACTCTCGATATTGCTGAATTCGGTCTCTTTGAATTTCCAGCTGCTTGATCTGAAGTTCCACATCTCGTTGCTTATCAATTAAAAAGTCTCTCACTATTTGCCAATCAAACTCTTCCTGCTCACTCTTTAAGTGCGCCATTTCAGAGAGCTGGACTCCTAGTGTCTGAGCTTCTTTGATCAGCTTTATCAAATTGATATTCGTTTGGGTATACACTCGATACTTACCTGAACGAGCGACGTTGAGTAAACCCAATGACTCATAGAGTCTGATGGCCCTTTGAGTCGCTCCTGACAGTTCGGATGCTTCTTTGATAAACACTTCAACCTCCATATTGAATTCACTATACAAACACTCGTCTACATGACGAATAGAGCAATCACAACGTCGTCAGAACCACAGGGTATTATGCAGCTTTAGTGCAGTTCGCACTTAGACTCATCACTCAACAACTTTAAACTGGATGAAATACAGATTACTTTCAGTTGGATAGATTTTACGTAAAATCCATTTGAGCATGAAAACGAATGGTAGGTTTTCAGCTTTTGCATGCTTTCTATTGAGTTGCTCAAACGCCACCGACTCAACGCCGAGTATTTCTAACTTACCGATCTTTCTGTTGTCTTCGTGAGTAAACGCCTCAACGATTTGCCCAACAGCATAATGACTCTCTGATTTATCACGAATCGTTGCCGTCTTCTTTCTAGATAAGATTTGTCGCTCCATCCTGGCGAAAAATGTGATTTTATCCAATGGATTACACCTACTTCCTAACGGTTTCTTCCCTGCACATAGCGTATCGTATGTGCTTAACTGTTATAGTTCATTCCAGTCGCTTAGCGAACTTCTTTTCACTATGTTGTGGTAATAAGCACTCAAAACGATGGCGAACACTGAGCTTACAGCAAGGGCATTAATCAGCGTATCAATGAGCATTACTCCATCTTGAGCAAGGCTAAATAAATACGTCATTGGGAAAAAGATGATAAAGAACTCGGTAAACTTTACGGCTACGTTCTTGAAAAACGATTCATAGTATACCGGTTTAAGCTCAAAGCCTTGCTTTCGTAAAAATCGATAAAAAAAACTCTTATCTGTACTGCAAGAAAGCCCGGATGCCCTCAATTGCTCATCAGCACGCTCTAATTTTTCCTTGTAACTCATATGCACCTCCCAAATGAAAAACTGCGCCAGTTAAGAAAGAGTTTCTTGTAACTGATTCGTTTGACTAACAAACATAGCGTCAACACAACGAATGCTCAATGCAAACTAAAAGTGCAATCTACTGGAAGTCATTTTTAAGGACGTTATCTTAATTTTCAACGCACTATGGCTGATTTTACAATGGAGATTCCAATAAATCCCAAGATTGCCCCTGTCACCTTATCAATATAGTAAGCCGCTTTAGTGAATCGGCTCCTAACGGTATGAGTTGATAGTAGGTAGATAATCGCAGCATCCCAAATAAACACTATCAATGTCATCCAGATACCAAGGCCTAGCTTAAAACTAAAGCTCACTTCTTTAGTCAATACAACCGTGAATAAGCTTAGGTAAAACAATAGATTTTTAGGATTCAGTATGCCCGACATAAAGCCGGTGATGAGTTCATAAACAAATGAGTTCGACTGCGTTGGTTCGGTATCTACCTCTTCCTCCAAATGTTCGTAAGAAGATTTTCTCGCTTTAAGCGCTTGAAAAGCAAGGTAGGTCAGAAACAACCCTCCGATAATTTTTAGAGCAATCATAATAGGAACTGAGGCGGCTAAGATAGACCCAACACCGACTAAACATAAGGCAATATAAACGGCATTAGCTAATGCTATTCCCGCAGCAACACCAAGTGCGTTTTTACTATTGTTTCTGATGGCACTTTTTACAACTAACACAAAGTCTGGGCCAGGACTTAACAAAGCTAAAAAGTGCGCTATTGCTACTGTCGCAAAAATACCAATTAAACTAATATCCATATAAGCACCTCCACTCACACTAAACTGATGAATTATGCACCAAATTGGAATGGAAATATAATTACTCATAAAAACCTGAACGGAGTAGACTAAAATCACGAAAACGACCAAAGTTCATGCAAGCTCTAGTCACCCAAAATACTCATCTGTTCTCTCTTCTACCCACAAGTTGTAGTTTTTCATTACCTTCGAAAACTCAGCGCTATGAAGATAGCCGTTCAACCACGTCCTTAATTTGGCGTATTGGCTATGGCGAAACCATTGCTTATCAATGCGAGCATATTTACGCAAAAATGGCAGTAATGCGATGTCGACTAAACTCTCTTGTTCCGCGAACAAAAATGGGTGTTCTGTTAAGCACTCTTCAAGTTTCGCCAGTTGAATTTCACATACTTTACGCCGATCTTTTATATCGGCTTCATGATAACGTTTGGCGCACCCAAAGGCATTGAGTGCTGGAACGAAGGAGCGCTCAAACTCTTGTATTACCGTTATCATTTCTGGCAGCGCGTTGGGATTGCCGCTTTGTAGTAATTTGCCAGGATCATACTCAGATAGCACCCAAATCATAATCTCTAAGCTCTCTTCAAGAACAAGCGGAGCTTTTGGAACCTCCCTATTCTCGCATTGCACTTTTGGTACAACTAATACGGGAACGCTCCCCTTTGGCGACATATCCAACATCTCAGGCGGTTTGTTATCAAGTTTTATTGACCGAAGAAATACTCTCTGATGTGCTTTCAACAAAGCAAAGCGAGCCCTAATAGCATAAGGGCAATTGTGTAAGGAATAGAGGATGGGGAATGGTTTACTCTGCATGTTCAACTCCATCAACGATTAGTCTCTTTATTTTCTCCAATAAAGTCTTCTTTTCCAATAAAGTAGTATGAACAAAGGACTTCCGAGATACAAACATGCCTCAAAGCGGCTGCTTGTCCCGCCTTTAACAGGTATTACAATCAATGCCCTTTAGCATATTGAAAAACACTTGCCTTGATTCCGGACTACTGTCGCGATGCGCGGTGTAATCAGCATGGGTTTCTTCTTCTGCTGTTGGGGATAGGGTTATCCCCCATAACGCCTTAATTTGATTTGGAACGATTGAGTAACGGATATCGATGATCCTTAGTTCATCGTAGGGGTCTTGGGCGATATAACCGTTTGAAAACCAACGAAAGCGTTCAATGTCCTTCGCCTGTTGCGATTTCATGTCGAGCCATGGGAAATCTTTGCTCAAGTCCAGCTTTGCAATAGATTGGCCTTGGTAGGTTTTCGAATATCCTCCCACCCTTACCGCATCTACATAATAAGCCTGCTTCGTTTCATAAATCACTTTCCAAACTAGGATGTTTGCAAACGTTGGTTTTGCCTCCAGCCGTATCGGAGAGTGTTGACGAGTTTTCGCTAACTCCCACCCTATGGCTTCAGCTTTGTTTCGTTGGTACGTCCCCAACGCGAGGTACGCTAAAGCCCATATAAATGCGACGCGCGCATACCAAGGGTTTCGCTTCAATACTGTAAAAAATAGAAGGATCAAGATGGGCAGTGTGAATAGAGGATCAATAACGGAGATGGTGTTCCACGCATACCGCTCTTGAGATAATGGCCATAACAGCTGGGTGCCATAAGTGGTACAAGCATCCAGCAAAGCATGAGTACCGTAGCCTAGCGCACAATAAAACCAGGTTTGTTTGAACAACAATCCACGCTTCTTTGCAATCAGATGATGTAGAAGCAAGGCACAAATGAAGCTACCAATGGGAATAAATAAGAGAGAATGCGTAAACTGACGGTGGTATTCCAAAAACAGCAGTGGATCGCTTGATGAACGGATGAGTACGTCTAAGTCTGGTGTCATACCCGCAAGCATGCCGAGCACTCCAGCAACAACCAAGTGCTGCTTTTTGCTTATCGCCTGTGGCAAAGAAGCGCCCAGTAATCCCTGCGTTAATGGATCCATTAGTTACCCTCGCGAAGGCATTCGTTTGTTAGAAGTGACACATTCAATTGGTTGAAGACACGTACTTCTATTGTAGTGTAAGTAGGAATAGCCGAGCCCGCTAGTTGTTGAGCTACGCAGTGCTAAATCTAGAAGTGCAAAAGTTTCCCCACCCCTTAAATGAAACAAGGCGAACCCAATGGCTCGCCTTGCTCGATAGATCGCTGAAGTTAAAAACTTAGTCTTGAGATTCTTCCTTTGCGTTAATCTCAGCGTATGTGTGTAGCAGTTCTGTTAGCGTCTTAACCCATGCAAATACGTCTGTCGGTGTGTTTTGAAGTAGCTTTTCTACTTGCTCACAATGCGTTTCAAGCGTAATAGCTTCTTCCAAACGAAATGAGATTGCGTAGAAATGCCAAAGCACAAGACGCGTCATACGTTCGCTGTTTTGTTTCGCATTATCTGAATCATCGAAAGCTTGCTGAATCTCGCTCAATGCGATTGCTGTCATGCGTAACATCGCATCGAGGCGCGCTGACAACATGCGGTCTTCACTGTCTACTTCTTCTTGATCAAAGGTAAACAGTTCGTTCATCACATCTTCTGGCACCATTTTACTGATCATGCGAGCACTGAACTCTTCCAGTTCATGGCGAGGCATGGTTACAAGACAATCGAATGTGTAATCACGAAGCATAAAATCACTCTACATCAGTTATAAACTTTTAGTCTGCGCATTCTAAGGGCTGTGATTTCAATTGCCACTGTTATTTTCGGGGATGTAAACGTGTCGTCGGTCAAACTAGTTCCACTAGAGGATTTACTTTTCTAAAACGACTGGAACCACTTCCATACAAGGTTCCTAGCGACCGCGACAATCAACGCAGCATTAAGGAGACTTGAAGCCATCGAATTTTAATTGGTTAGCATGAGGGACAATAACGCTAATAAACGAGCTCAAAAGCTTTCGTGAGTGCGGCTTCGTGCTCTCAAACACTACTTAGCAAAGAGCAAAAAGGAATCAGCGGTCTTTGACGGAGCTTCAACCATTGGCAAATGCCCCACGTTTGGCATAACCACTGATTTAGCATGGGGAGCGACTGACTTTAAAACCATGGCACCCGATGCATGCAAAACCCTATCTTTGTCCCCCCAAGAGATTAGCACTCGACCTGTGTAGTTTTCTAATGTGTTATCTAAGGGTAAGTCTGGGTGTGGCTCCCCACCTTTCATCCGATGAATTTGTTCAAATATCTTTGTGTTTATATCTGCATGCTCTTTGGCTTTGTTGGCCAAATGGCTGATAATTGGTGACGGGACAAAGGGAGGCTCAACAAACAAAAAGCGGAAGAGCGCCAAGAACTCGTTTTCTGTACGAGCGAGAACCACTGGATTTTGGCCTTGTTTTGTTGCTAAAAACATTTCACTTACTTGTGCCCTTTCTACTCCAAAGGGGCTGATGAGCCATAAACTTTCGATGCTCTCGGGGTATTGGACAGCAAAGTTTCCTGCAATATACCCACCCATAGAGTTGCCTGCGAGATGAAACTTATTTAACCCCAAAGCTTCTGTTATCAACTTTAGCCTGCCTATCTGCGACTGAACATCGTAGTTCAGCTCTATGTCCTTTGTGCTATTTCCGAAGCCTGGTAAGTCAATCGCGATGACATCAAAATCATCAATTAAATAGCGAGCTATTCGATTCCAGTTATCTTTATCTGCGCCAAAGCCATGAAGTAAAACCAGCGGCTTTCCACTACCACCACGAAGGTACTCAATTTCTAACACACCCACCTTTATTCTTTCCACTTCAAGGTGTGCGAGGCTTCGCTCTGCTTTAATCAAATATTGAGATATGGTCGAAGACGGAGTAATGAAATACAAAATAACTGCGATACAAATGACCGCTAGGATAGACCTCAGTATGTTTTTTCTCATGTAATAGTCCCTTTTACATGTTCTATAACGACACTCCTGTCGCATAACGCCTACTTAAGGCGTAAACCTCAAGTACACTGTTGTGTGCTAACTCTAATATATTGGTCAGAATAATAAAATAAACTTGTTGCAAATTTGTAAAACCAAAGGGCACTAAAAAACCACATATCAAACTACACCTAAAATACCTGAACCGAAACTGAATCGATGCCCTGATTGACATAGCGATGTCATTTTGCTTTTTGGCCGCTCCTACACTCTCGCGTTGGATACAAACACGCACCGAGAGTATGTAATGAAAAACATAGCCACAATACTTCCAATCATCTTGTTACTTAGTGCTTGCGCAGGTTCCCCTGCAAACCCGTACACTGCACAAAACAGCGCAGGGCAACCAAGTAGTGTTCTGTGTAAAAATGTCGGGTTCTTGCTGTTCTACAATAGAAACCATGATGCATACGAACTAATAAGTGCCATCCAAAAACGCGGTGATATTTCTAAAGGTGAGTGTCAGGCGTACGTTCGAGATGGAAACAACTATGCTCGCACTATGTATCAATTGTCCCAAAGTTCATCTTAAAATACTGATGGAGGCTGGAGGGCCTCCACTTTTTTACACCTAATGAACGCTAACAATATATATTCCAAGCAATCTCGACCAATCGAGCTTATAAAGTTGTAAAAGTCTTAGGTAAGATCTTTGGCGCAGCTTATTTCGATGTTTTGCTTTGAGAATAAAATACCCACGCGAAGAACAGCATGAATACGAAGTCATTCAATCCATAGATGCTGTAAAAGATGCCCGCAAATAAGTCTTTGTCATACACGGCACCAAGGCTGTTATCTTTGAACCAAAACAACCAAGCCAATACATAAACGAATTTCTCGATAGCGAACGCACCTGCTAACCACTTGATGCCGGATGTAATCGCAGCAGCCCCAAGATAAGCCAAGCCCCATATGACGATCATCAGCAAACCAAAATTGGACATCACGACAGGGTCAAACTCGTTGATCACGGAGTTTGTGAAAAGTCGCGAGAATACCAATACGCCACCGATATTCATCATGGCAGCTGCAATAAAACCTAACTTAATCATTTTCATACTTTACCTATCTTTCAAGCCACATCGATTAGCGACTAAAACCAACTTTAAAGCAAACTGCCTACCCAAAATACTCATCGCTTCGTTCTTCGAGCCATAAGTTCCGATTTTTTTTGAACTTGAAGAACTGAGCGATCCGATAACAGCCACTCCATCGGACTTTCAAGCTCGAACATAGCTTTAACGTAGCTGATGCTTGTTAATACGGGTATATTTACACAGAAATGGTAGTGTTTAGGTAACACTCTAATT
>Ga0209379_10000595_pt1 | contig 28570 bp, 22 predicted proteins | sample tdDd001_FD_187124 | JGI IMG/M metagenome (GOLD analysis project Ga0209379, IMG submission 187124) | Marine sediment microbial communities from the Atlantic coast under amendment with organic carbon and nitrate - tdDd00.1 (SPAdes)... | ecosystem: Environmental > Aquatic > Marine > Coastal >...
TTTCGGCTTCCTCCGCCAAATACATTAAGATGGCTGCTTTTAGCTCTCCTAGCGCCTCATCTAGTTGCTCGATATCTTCGGCGCTTATTGCAATGCCTTGTTTACAACAATGCTCGATAAATTCGGTACGCTGTCGCAACCGCACTGCGCCAAAGCTGCCGGCGACACTTTTTAAGCTATGAGCAATTAAGCTCGCTTCGTCATATTGTCCACGCTCTAGGCTAGCAGAAAGTCGCTTGGCATCACCGACATGCTCTTTCATGAAGATGTCCAACAACAGAACGACAGATTCTCTGTCACCGTCCATACTGTCGAGCATCTGCTCCGTGTCCAACACTGTATCATTCCTGCCGACTTGATCTTGTTTCGTCGGCACAGACATTTTTTTAAATACAACGCGAGTAGTTCCAGCGTCATTAGCAATCAAACCAGAATCCTTTTCAGAGTCGGCCACTACCCCACCAGAAGCTGATACCAACAAGGCTGACGTTGCTGACACTTCTCGTTCTCTTCGCTCTCGCCCCAGCAGCCCGACGCCATAACTCACTCCGCCAAAACCTGTGAGAGCCACCAGAACGGCAAGTAACAACGTTAGCCAGGTCAGCTTTGTCTCTGCTTGAACTAAAGATGATTGCAGCTGGTATAGCGAGCCGAGGAAAGGATTTATATCGACGTTTTCAATTGCTGCCATATTATCTGCATAGCGAAAACGATCACGGGCAAGCCAGGCGTATTCAGCTTGATCAGCAAATTGCCTGCCTTGTCGTACTAAGTGGCGCATCTTATCCTGTGCAGAGACTGGGATATCACCATTTTGCCACTCGGCTAAACGGCTGCGAAATGAGACTGTCAGCTCTGAGTGTGTACTGGCAAGAGGTCGGGATGAGTCTGCTGATAGAGTGATAATTCGCCACCTAAGCTGTTCAGCTTCATTCTGAAGCTCTGAGGTCGAACTGATAAAACTCAGGGTGGAGGCAGAAAGAACAGACAAATAAGCGATAACGCCAGTTCCGATCAAAAGCAACACCAGGCCAAACGCTAAAATGCCTGATGACAAACTATTACCCCGACCAACCGTCAATCGCACGGACTCCTGTTGGCTTGAATCTTCAGCAAGATCCGATACAGGCTTTTCTTTGTTTTCCATATTAACCCCTATCTACGCATCACAAGATCCCGTTGGTAAACCTCTCTCCAACTCAAGTAGAACAAAGCACATTATTTGCCAGTCTCCGAACAATCCCGGGCAACGATAGGCTCGTTCTAGTTTTAAATAAGTCGCTCCGACTAAAAAGAAAGCCAGTCATTGCCATCTGGAATTGCTAACAATAACTTTAGTCAACATATTTACCATATTCCAACAAGTGACTATTACCAACAGCCAATTATGCTCACAATGTCATATTGAAGTTCAAGATACAAAAAAACCACCTTCATCAAAGATAAAGGTGGCTGCTTTATTTACGCAAGAACTTAGCTATCGGTATTCAATCGACGTTGCAACTGATCTTTTAGATTCGGCGGGATCCCCTTGATCGTCAGCGTATCGGTTTCGGCATCATAAAAAACGCGCTCACCTAACAGCATGCTGTCAAAATTAATTGTAATACCACCACCTGAACCAACAAACTTGGTTAGTTTACGCATTGCAGTACGATCGGCAGGAAAACTTTCCTCCAGTTCATAGCCTTGGTTTGCCGTGAACTGATAAAAATCGGTCCCGTCTTCAGTCGTCGGCAACTCTCCAGCTAGCTCTTTCACCGTGACTTCATCACCAGCCTGCAGCTGACCATTGCAGTAATCATAAACTTGCTTGCGGTACTGTTGCTTCTCTTCTTTTTCCAAACGGGAGTCTGCACAGTAGTCCTCAACCGCCTGCATTAGCACCTGATTTTGCTCTTTGACATCCAGCCCGACCTCTGCTTGCAGAAAGTCGAGGAAGAAGTCTGCGATCTTACGACCCACCCGCCCTTTGATGAAAGTTAGGTAACGATTCGATTCGGAATCAGTTTCCCATGACGAGAGATCAATACGGGCAACAATGTCCATTTTGCCGACATCCAAATAATCTGTCGCACTGATATCGAGCTGTTCAGTAACCTTCATACTATGGCAAGTCGGCAACAAACCGATAAACAAATAGTCGGTAGCCAGAGACTGATACTCGGCCATAACCAACGTACCGGCATCAGCAAACGGATATTTTGCCAGCTCTGTTTGTAGCTTTTGTGCCGATTGATTAGAAAATGTCAGGAAATCGAGCTCACCGGTACGACTTTGTTTCAGCCAATGACTGAATTCACTGTCTTCTGCGAAGTGGGCGAAACCTTTTGCTCCTTTGCTACTATAGACCCGGTGTAGTTCGGCAACGAGGTCCTCAGTTGATTGGTTATTTTCAAGTGTTTGTTTTCTAAGATGAACGTCAAGCTCATCCTGTTCATTTTTTGTCAACTGGTGAAGGATGACATTCGAAAGCGTAAGACTCATAATGGAAATGTTTCAGTTAATCTAAAGTGTAGGTTATTATAAGTCGCTTTCTTTAACATTAAACAAGACTTCCTATGCCAATTACTTCAAAATACACCAATAAAAAAGTTGAACAAATCATTGATGACGTGTTCGATGTACTAGAGAAGCATGATGCTTCAGCAGAACTGGCGCTAATGATCGTCGGTAATATCGCTACCAACGTTATCAATGCCGATGTTCCTGCATCGCAAAGGAAAGCAATCGCAGAAAAATTCTCTCAAGCTCTGCTCTCCTCAATTAAGGAAGATTAAGTTTGTTTGTTAGCGTCACAATCAAGACTGGGAATTACTGACATCTATGGTCACCAGCGGTAACAATTATAAAGACAAAGTGTCCCAGCTGATCAGCTGGGGGCACTGGTTCAGTTTTTTCAATATCATCGCTGCCATGTTGCTTGGCACGCGATATATTGCATATTCTGAATGGCCTGAGACCATTCTGGGACAACTTTATCTCGGATTAAGTTGGATCGGACATTTCGGGTTTCTTGTCTTTGGCTTTTACATTCTAATTCTCTTTCCAGCCAGCTTTCTAATCCCCTCACAGCGCCTGATGCGGTTGTTTGCGGTATTGGTCGGAACTATTGGCCTAACAGGGTTGCTTCTAGACACACATGCCTATGAGTCTCTAGATTTGCATCTGAGTCCACTCGTTTGGGACTTACTGTTAAGTGGAGAGAAAACAGAACTTAATGCCCGCTGGCAATATCTGTTTATTGCAGTACCCGCTATATTCCTCATGCAGTTAATTCTGTCGGAATGGTTGTGGCGCAAACTCAGGAAACTCACGCGCAAACACGTCGGCGTGCCTATTGCCGCTATTTTCGGCTTCTGCTTCCTGAGCAGCCATCTGATCTATATCTGGGCGGATGCAAACCTATACCGCCCCGTTACAGTACAACGCTCTAACTTCCCGCTATCCTATCCGATGACGGCCAAGTCCTTCATGGAAAAACACGGCTGGCTGGATCGCCAAGAGTATGCCAAGCGCTTAGATGCGCAAGGTATTGCCGAAAGCGAACATATTCGTTATCCGCTCAACAAGCTAGCGTTCAATGATCAGGGTACTGGTCAAAATGTGCTAATCATCATGGTTGATAGTTTACGCGGTGACATGGTCGACAATGAAACCATGCCGCACCTTGCAGCCTTTGCCCAGCAAAACCTGAACTATAGCAACCATTACAGCGCCAGCAATGAAAATGCTGAAGGCATCTTCGGGCTCTTTTACGGCTTGCCGGCCGGATATATGAATAGCGTTCGTTTTGCGAGCTCCTCTCCCGTATTATTAGATACGCTTAAAAAGCGCGACTATCAATTTGGTTTGTTCAGTGGTGATGGATTCGAGACACAAATCTACTCGGATGCCATTTTCTCTCGCCGTCAGCTCCCTGAGCAAACAGACAAAAACGACAGTAATGGCAGCAGTAATAGCGACAAAAAAGCCATTGCTGATTGGAAAAAATGGCTCGGCACACAAAACAGTGACACGCCATGGTTCAGTTATATTGAACTGGCATCAATCGAGAACTTTGAAGAAGGGGGGGCCTATGTCCCGCAATTTGAACCTTCTCTTAGCAGTACCAACGCGAACCCGGCAGGTGTCGATACCAACCAGCTGTTAAAAAACAGCTACCGGAATGCGGCCTATTATATCGATGAGCTACTTATTGATATTTTTGAGCAACTAGTGGCCAACAACGCGTTTGAAAATACAGTAGTTATCGTTACCGCCAATCACGGTAACGAGTTTAATGAAACCGGCACCAATAGCTGGGGGGCAAACTCCAACTACAGCCGCTATCAGCTCAAAGTGCCATTAATCATGCACTGGCCGGGAACTGTTCCGACTCAAATCACGCGTGCTACCAGTCATTTAGACCTTGTGCCGACACTGATGGAATCACTATTGGCGACAACCACGCCAGCCTCTGACTATAGCAGTGGTGTTAACTTATTTGAAAACACCCCCAAGCGTCGCTGGGTATTGGCCGGAAGCGGCCGAGACATCGTCGTGTTGCAGAAAAACACGACCACGGTGGTGGATAAACATGGCAACTATCGAGTATACGATCAGGACTATAAGCTGAAGAGTGAGGGGAAGCCAAAGCTTTCCACACTGATGCAGGTCATGCATGAACTAAAACGCTTCTATCAGCCCAAATAACTATAGCCAGACATTAGTTTCAATAACATCAAAAGGCAGCCTCCGGGCTGCTTTTTCTCAACCTACACCTAGAAAAATTCTGCATTATCTGCATAACACTGGTCAAAACCATCGCTCCAGCCATTGGCATATTTCCTATCCGTCAGCAGGCGTTCCGGATCGCGACGAAAACCATCGTGATAAGTCAGAGCCTCCTCTTTCCGGCTACTACAGCCATCTTGATAACCATCGAGGTAATTTCGGGTAAACCCCAAATCAGCCAGCCTTTCGTGACGGGTATCGGCACAGCTGACAATCAGTATCACAATGCCGACAACCCAGCTCCCACGCCAAAAGAGAGTCATATAACACCCCCAAAATAGGATAATTATAGGCAACACACATCATAATAATTTAGCTAACCTTTCACGGTAGCGTTGTCTTAGTTTCGATACTTCACCAAATTGATACAACACGATGTACGCCAGCCATCATCAGAAATCCAGCATTAATACCGTTACACCGACAAAGATCGTTTGCTTGGTATACACTTGGCGAAAAATGCACAGGAATATAAAAATGAAGAAGAGTGTACTTATTACCGGAGCAAATCGAGGAGTTGGCCTTGCACTGGTAGAAGTCTACCTTGCTGCAGGTTGGCAGGTAAACGCCTGCTGCCGCCGGACAAACCATGCTTCTGAGCTAAAGCATTTACAAGCACATACAGACTCTCTGACACTGCATGAACTGGATGTCACCGATCACCAGGCCATTACTGCGTTAAGCCAGGAGTTGGCCGATATCCCCTTTGACTTACTTATCAACAACGCTGGGTACTATGGGCCCAAGAGCTATGGCTTCGGTAACACAGATGCGGATGAATGGCGCAAAGTTTTCGAGATCAATACCATCGCACCGCTTAAACTGGCCGAAGCCTTTTATCCCCAGCTCATCGCCAACACACCCGGAATTATCGCCAATATATCTTCCAAGGTAGGGAGCATGACAGAAAACACCAGTGGTGGTGGCTATATTTATCGTTCATCCAAAGCCGCGCTCAATTCCGTCGCCAAGAGCTTGTCTAACGACCTATCACCTCAGGGGATCATCTCTGTTGCACTTCATCCCGGCTGGGTACAGACAGAGATGGGCGGGCCGAACGCCATCTTGTCTACATGCGATTCAGCCCAAAAGCTTAAAACAGTAATTGATAACCTTACCACTAAACAAAGTGGCGGCTTTTACAACTATGATGGTTCTGTAATCCCATGGTGATATCAATAATGACTCGTTAATACTGCTGCCTTGTGTCTATTCGGTCTAAATAAACAGGAATAAAACATGCCATTTTGTACAAAATAGCAACCTCTTCTAATTTTAATCCTATGGCTTTGTTTCAAATCAAACACTGAGGATGTTCCAGTTACGACCGGATAAGCACAACCGGATTTGTACTACTATTAATATGCACACAGTAGCAAACCTTAACTACAGCATGAAATTAACCATAGCAATAAAGTGGTTAAATATCTGGTGATTGTTATGTTATTGCTAAACGACAATGTAGCTCGTGTCTTTTGTTCTGTTTTTTTCGGAAGAAAATCTATCCAAGGAAAAGGGGAAACAGTATGAATAGAACAGCAGTAATTCTATTAGTAGTGGCAGCCGCCCTAACAGGCTGCGAAGCAACCACAGCTAATCATCAATACGCGGGAGTTGAGTGTCAGCAGTTGGGCTCTGGCGCGTCACCAGCCACACACCCTGGTTGTGCTCCGATTTGGGGTGCACAAAGCTCAGAAAGTAACTCTTCACCAAGGTAACTTCAGAAAAGTCCTACTAATTAACGTACCAATAACCTCAAGCTGAAAATCTTGAGGTTATTTATTTCCGCTATCCTACACAATCCCCCTTTCCCACCGAGATACGGTGTGTTTTGAGTCGCAAATTTATAAACCTGCCTAACTTTATGATCATAATGCGGGCTAGGTGCCTAGCTTTATTTCTGTGATAGACAAAAATAGATGCTCAACACAGACTTGAATATCGACATGGACTGCCTATATTGATCCAAACTGAACGGTTAAATAACTTTTATCAACGTATTCTTAGGCAATGGAGCAAGGCCCACGGACTTCGTACTGTCTGCGAACTCACCTGCCGGAATTTAAGTGAAAGCTTTGCAGCCAGCCAAGCCCAGCTTGTCGTTGCCTATAAATCTCGGTGGAAAATCCTACTCGAAATGAATGATTCGGGAATACACTATCAATTCCCACCCACTGACATCACAGACCGCAACTGCATTCCATTCTTTCAAGTCACCAGAGCAATTCGAGAGAAAAAACCCAAAGTTGATTTTCGTGATGGATTCACTCGCTTATGTCTCCCTCTGGAGCGTCGCTCACATATTATCGGCTGCCTGATCGTCGACTTTCCAGGGCAACCTATCCCTGATGGTAACGAATTCTCTTTTCTGGCGACCTTGATGGCCTCCGAACTCGATGCCTGTCTGCTCAGTGAAAGCATACAGGACGAACATGACGGCCGCCGTTCAGCAGAGCGAGAGTTGCAGATCAGCCAACAAGAGCAACAAGTATTACAAGATCAGCTTCAAGCGTTACATGATATTTCCTTCAAGCTTTGGCGCGCAGGCACTATGGACAATATGTTGTTTACAGCCGTCGATGAAGCAAAGAAACAGCTCCTTATCGACCGAATGGCCATCTTTCTGTTCAAAGGAAAGCACCGGATGCAAGGCACATACGGAACAGATATTCATGGAAATACCGTTAATGAACACTATTTTGAAGAAGAAATTCCGGACCTCTGGTTTACTAAAATAAATCAGGACTACAGACAGAAAGAATATCTTGCCATTGAAGACAATACCCCGCTCTACCATGAACTCAAGCAGGTAGGATTTGGTTGGAGTGCCTATATTTCACTGTGGGACGAAGACACTCCAGTTGGCTGGATTGCCTGTGACAATCTGCTAACTGGCACACCACTTCATAACTACCACCAGCAATTGCTAAAGCAATTTGGCTTTATAGTTTCTCAGCACCTGGTTCGACGCCAGGCGGAAGAAAATCTTATTAGCTTAAACAGAGAACTGGAACAGCGTGTATCCGACCGCACCGCAGAACTGGAGAGCGTCAACCGCAAGCTGGAAAAGATTTCTCGACTCGACCCACTCACATCTGTTTCCAACCGTCGAGTTTTTGATGAGAGAATAAACGAAGAGTGGCGCCGGGCAGAGCGCCACCAGCTGCCGCTGTCCTTGTTGATCATTGATGTCGACCTATTCAAGGCCTATAACGACTGCTATGGTCATGCCGCCGGTGACCAGTGCCTAAAAATCATTGCCAACACCCTGGCGACATTAGAAAAAAGAGCGGGGGCGCTGTTTGCTCGTTTCGGTGGAGAAGAGTTTGTATTATTGCTTCCTGGTCAAGATAAAATCGCCGCTCGCTACGCAGCCCAAAGGGCTATACATGCTATCCGCGAACTGCAGCTGCCCCGTACCCAGGGAACAGACTGCGCCCCTGATATTGTCACCATCAGTATCGGCCTCAGTACCAGCATACCGTCTATGCAGGGGTCTGCTGAAGAGTTATTCAAACAAGCTGACACCGCATTATATAAGGCCAAATCTCTGGGGCGAAACCAGTATTTCGAGCACACCTAGTCAGCTTTTTTCCCTGATTTGCGCTTCACACCAGTTCGGTTTCCAGCCTTGGATCCGTTTTTGGTTCCTCCCTTGCTGTAACGCCGCTTCTTGCCGCCTTTGAAAGGCTCAGGCGATTTAAGTTCTCGCAAACTAGGAGGAACCTCGCTGTGTTGCACTTTATCCATGATCTGCTGAACTTGGCTCTGCAAAGCCTCTATAAACGGCTGATAGGCACATTTTTTTTCTGCCATATCTTGCAACTGGTGCTCCCAGTGTGCCGTCATATCTGGATACGTTGACTCGTCCGGCAGCGCATAAATAAGCCCCCGCCCGGCCTCTGTGGCATGGATACTCTTGCCCTGTCGCGTAAGCAGCTGGCGCTTGAACAAAATATCAAGAATACCTGCCCGGGTTGCCTCGGTACCCAGACCATCGGTATCGCGGAGAATTTTTTTCAACGAAGGATCAGAAACAAAACGGGCGATACCTGTCATCGCCTGCAGCAGCGTCGCTTCGGTAAACGGTTTGGGAGGCTCCGTCATTTTGTCTTTGATTTCACCATTCTTACAGGTAAGTACCGTACCTTTTTCCAACGGCGGTACCTTATCAGCCAAGTCCTGATCATTGACGGAATCATCACGCCCCAGCAGCTCTCTCCAGCCTGCACTCATCAATTGACGCCCTTTGGCAACAAACAAGCCGCCCGCAATAGTAAAGACTAACTTCGCCTCGCTATAGACTGCCGCAGGATAAAACTGCATCAGATACTGCCTGGCAATCAGCTGATAGATCTTACTCTCGCTTCCACTCAACGCATTACTGTTAAGCGCTTTAGGCGTCGGAATAATTGCATGATGGGCATCGACCTTCTTATCATTCCAGGCCTTTGACTTGAGAGAGGTATTAGCCCCCTTGACTGCTGAGCTTAGCTCATTGGCCGTACTGGCTATCGCCTGGCACACTTCACCCGCCTGCCGGAAATGGTCCAGCGGCAAATACCGACAATCCGAGCGAGGGTAAGTGATTACTTTGTGTTTTTCATAAAGGGACTGGCAGGTCGCCAGGACATCAGCGGCACTCATCCCAAACCGCTTCGCGGCATCAATCTGCAAAGCTGAGAGCGAATAGGGCAAAGGGGCGGCCTGGCGGGTTTCTTTACGTTCGGATTCAGTCACCTCTGCCGGCTGCCCCTTAATCCGGTTTACGATATTTTCACAGAGTTTCCGATTCAGTACTCGTCCGTCGTCATCCTGCCACGGCTTGCATGCCTCGCTGGGTTTCCACCGGGCACGAATGATATTGTCCTGATAAGGGATGAGGGCAAATAACTCATAAAAGGGCTTGGGTACAAAACTAGCAATCTCATCATCCCGCCGGGTCACCAACCCCAAGACGGGCGTTTGTACCCGACCGACCGATAGTACTCCCCGGTACCCCCCTTTCTGCCCCAGCAGGGTATACGCCCGAGTCATATTCATCCCGTAAAGCCAATCGGCTCTCGAGCGTGCCAGCGCGGAAACTGACAACGGAATAAAGTCACGGTTGCTCCGCATCTTGCCCAGCGCCCGCTTTACGGCAGCCGGGTTGAGATCTGAAATAAGCAAACGCTGCATATTGGCTTTTTTGGTAGCCGAAAGCTTTACGTAGTCAATCACCTCATCGACCAGCAACTGCCCTTCTCTATCTGGGTCTCCGGCATGCACAACGTCAGTTGCCTGCTTGGCCAGCTTGCGAACCACCCCTAACTGCTGCCTAGCCGATTTTCTCGGCGCCAACTGCCATTGCTTCGGAATAATCGGCAAATCCGCCAAATTCCACTTTTTGTATTTTTCATCGTAGACGTCGGGCTCAACCTGCTCGAGCAAGTGTCCGATACACCAAGTCACGATGTCGCCATTTCCGACTTCAATATAACCATTGTTATTTTTATGAGGACGCGGCAGCACCGCTGCAATCGCACGGCCTAAGCTTGGTTTTTCAGCAATATAGAGACGGGTCATTGAAATTATTAGTTAGTTTTTTTGGAACTATAGAGAAAAGAAGAAAAAAGGACAAGGAAATACTGGATATATACACAGGCAATAAGCAGCGAGAAGCGAGAACAGGATCATCGCTTCTCGTCACTCTCTTTAGCGGGTTTTCTCAATCAACCAGGCTTTCACCTCATCGTATTCACCACGGAATACAATACGCTCGGATTTCTTACTTAGCTGATAGGTATACATTGGATCGTAATACTGTTCCAGCAACGGCTGTAGCCAGCCCACATGACCTTCCAGGGAACCTGAACTCTGCATAGTCCGGACAGCACTTTGCTGGACTTGCAACAACTGCTCGTAGCGCTCTAAACCAAGGCGCTTACGGATACTGAACATCCCGCGCTCCAGGTATTCAGCAAAACGAATCCAGCCCTGCTCTTCACCATATTGGGCAACGAAGTCACGCTGCATGCGCACAACGTAATCATCCATCAGGCGTGTTAGACGAATTTCCATGGGATCATCAACAATGGCAAGCGTAGCCTGCTGCATCGCACTATTAATCGGCAAAGGCACACTGGCCGAACCAATGGTCTTGCCCTCATCTTCAAGGACAAAATGGTTGATACCGAGGGCCTGCTTTTTCAACATCGACACAGCCAGTACGTTCTCGAAATCGATCTGGGTATGTTGTTCGGTGACATAACGGCCAAAGGAAGAGCCTCGATGGTTGGCTGCCCCTTCAAGATCAAGGCCGTTTTCCAGCTCGTTGACCATAATGGTTTTTCCGCTGCCGGTATTGCCGCCAATCAAGGTTATTGGCTGCCGAGCAACTTGTTCGATAGTCTCAATCAAAAAGCGACGCAGTGCCTTATAACCACCAACAACCCGCGGATAATCAATCCCCGCTTCCTTCAGCCATTGCTGGGTAATACAAGATCGCAAGCCACCACGTAGGCAGTATAAGTATCCCTGAGGGTTGGCCTCACAAAAGGCTTTCCACTGGGCTATACGCTCGGCTTTTATTTCACCGTGAACCAGCTTATGGCCAAGTGCGATAGCCGCTTCCTGACCTTTTTTCTTATAACAGGTACCGACAGCCTCGCGTTCGCTATCTTGCATTAACGGGCGGTTTACCGAGGTTGGAAATGCGCCCAGACCAAATTCAACTGGCGCGCGCATATCCATCAACGGTATATCATTGACAAATAACTGTCGGTAATCTTCACAATTCGGGCGTGACATTAACAAATCTCAATCAGGGTAGTATCGCCGTCAGTCGGGAGCAATTCACCAATAGCATTTAGCTCAATACCGTGACGGGCGGCAACAGCCTGTACTTCTTCTTCGGCTTCTGGTGCGACTGCCAGCAATAAACCACCTGAGGTTTGCGGATCACATAACAGGGCTTTCTGCTGTTCGCTCATTTTACCGAGTCGGTGGCCATAGCTATCAAAATTGCGCCCCGTTCCGCCCGGTACACATCCTTGCTCGATGTAATCAAAAACACCGGGAAGATATGGGATCTGATCAAACTGTACTTTTGCTTTAAGTTGGCTTCCTTCACAAATTTCAGTCAGGTGGCCCATCAGGCCAAAACCGGTGACATCAGTCATCGCTTTGACACCAGCAACATCGGCAAAATCTGCGCCCGGCTTGTTCAGCTTGCACATCCAATCACGTGCCAATCCCTGATGATGCTCGGCCAGCTTTGATTTTTTCTCGGCAGTCGTCAGCACACCAATCCCTAGCGGCTTGGTAAGATACAGCTTACAGCCCGCTTCGGCCTGGTTGTTGCGCTTCACACGATCAGTATCGACAATACCCGTTACCGCAAGACCAAAAATAGGTTCAGGCGCATCAATTGAGTGTCCACCCGCAAGCGAGATACCGGCCTCACGACATACTGAACGACCACCTTCGATAACCTGCTGGGCAATCTCTGGTGCCAACACATTCACAGGCCAACCTAGAATAGCAATCGCCATAATTGGCTTACCGCCCATGGCATAAATATCACTAATGGCATTCGTCGCGGCAATGCGCCCAAAATCAAACGGGTTATCGACGATAGGCATAAAGAAATCAGTCGTACTGATCACCGAGGTACCATTGCCGAGATCATATACTGCAGCATCATCTTTGCTTTCATTGCCCACCAGAAGATTCGGATCTGAGAAGGGGGCTAGTTGAGTTCGGAGAATAGTATCAAGAACTTGAGGAGAAATTTTACAGCCGCATCCTGCACCGTGGCTGTATTGAGTAAGGCGAACATTTTCCATGACACGCTCCGGAATAATGACAAGAGCGGAGAATTCTACTCCTGCGACTAAACCCTGTCACCACTCTGGATCAATAAAGGAGAGAAACTGATGGGTATCAGCTTCCCGGCAAACGTTTTCTAGTCGACAACTGAATAATTAGAGATATTCAACAAACTGGCTCAGATCTCTCTCAGACACTTTCGCTTCGCGGCAACCCGGTGTCCCGATGTACAAAAAGCCGACAATCATATCATCGCCTTGTACCCCCAATGCCTCACGTACAACCGGGTGATAGGCCCATTTGCCAGTACGCCAAAAGCCGGAAAAACCCTGTGCCACTGCTGTCATCTGCATAGCCTGAGCAGCACAGCCAGCCGAAAGGTGCTGTTCAATCACCGGTACCTTGTCATGCTCAGTGACCTTGGCAATGACAGTGATCACCATCGGGGCACGAAACGGTGCTTTGGCCGCTCTTTCAAGTACCGCCTCTTCGGCACCATCGGCTTTCGCGGCTTCAACCAGAATATCCGCCAGCTTGTGTAAGCCTTCACCATGAGAAACGATAAACCGCCATGGTGTCAAACCAGCATGATCCGGAGCTCGCAGGCCTGCTCGAAAGATATTATCCAGCTCATTACCGTGCGGAGCCGGTTCCATCAGCTTTGGCAACGAACGGCGGTTTAACAATAATGATAGAGCATCCATAACAACCTCATGATGATAATAATTATTGTTTTACAATATCATAAATACGGTGCAGTAGAACCCCACCCTAACCCTCCCCTTCATAAGGGGAGGGGACTAGAAGCCTGTCCGAAATTAGTTACCCTCTACAAATCGACGAGGCAAAGAATGCTCCTCCCCATTTTCAAGGGGGAGGCTGGGAGGGGGTTCGCAGCCAAATCCGTATCCCCCCAGATCTAACAACGCCTCCTACAGCTTCGATACCAATTCAATCCCCTGGCGGATCACCCGCTTGGCATCGACTTCACCGGCAACATCGGCACCGCCAATCACATGTACGTTGACATTCATAGCACGTAGCTTGTCAGAAAGTACTTCCACCGACGTCTGGCCGGTACATAGCACGATATTATCGACATCCAGCAGACGAGGCTGACCTTCAACAATAATATGCAGCCCCTGATCATCAATCTTGTCATAGCTCACGCCGCTAAGCAGTTCCACACCGCGCTTTTCCAATACTTTGCGATGGATCCACCCCGTGGTACGTCCCGGCCCTTTGCCAACTTTGCCCGGCTTACGCTGCATTAACCATACCTGACGCTGGCTGACATACTGCTCGTGCGGATACAGGCCACCAGCGTGCTCAATCGCCTTATCAACCCCCCAGTCCTGAAGCCAGCTGTCTAGATCCTGATTTTCAGGCTCTGTCAGCATTGTCGAAACATCAACGCCAATACCGCCAGCACCAAGCACCGCCACCTTCTGGCCAAGCTGCACTTTATCCCGGATCAAAGTCTGATAGTCGATCACTTTTTCATGGCCGACACCGGTAATACTCGGATGTCGCGGCTGAACGCCCGTGGCCACAATCACTTCGTCATACCCTTTAAGCTCATCCGCATCAACGGAATGGCTGAGCTTAACGTTGACGCCTGTTTGCTCCAGACGACGGGAAAAGTAGCGAATCGTTTCCTTGAACTCTTCCTTGCCGGGAATTTGCATGGCCAGGTTAAACTGACCACCGACATAATCATTTTTCTCGAACAAATCGACATCGAAGCCGCGCTCTGCAGCCGCAACGGCACTTGCCATTCCGGCAGGACCTGCACCGACAACAGCCACACGCCGCTTGGTTGCCGTCGGTGTCAGTACCAGTTCTGTTTCGTAACAAGCTTGCGGATTCACAAGACAACTTGCCCGTTTACCGACAAACACATGATCCAGACATGCCTGATTACAACCAATACAGGTATTGATATCATCGGCACGGTCTTGCTCTGCCTTCACAACAAAATCGGGGTCGGCAAGGAACGGCCGTGCCATCGACACCATATCCGCTTGCTGTGATGACAGAATATCTTCAGCCACCTGAGGTGTATTTATCCGGTTACAGGTTACAAGGGGAATATTTACTTCATTTTTAAGCTTCTCGGTCACCCAGGTAAATGCAGCACGCGGGACCTGCGTCGCAATGGTCGGCACCCGGGCTTCATGCCAGCCGATACCGGTATTTAAGATCGTCACACCAACTGCTTCCAGCTCTTTTGCCAGCTGGACAACTTCTTCATGGGTACTGCCCTGCTCGACCAGATCCAGCATTGAGAGACGGAAGATGATAATAAAATCTCGTCCGACACGTTTACGTACCGCTTTAACCAGCTCAATAGGGAAACGGATTCGGTTCTCATAGCTACCGCCCCATTCATCGTAACGATGGTTGGAGCGCTTACAGATAAACTGGTTGATCAGGTATCCTTCCGAGCCCATCAGCTCGACCCCATCGTAGCCCGCCTCGCGCGCCAGCTCAGAGCTACGCGCAAAAGCCTCTATCGTTTTATTGATCTGGCGCGTGCTCATCTTGCTCGGGGTAAACTTTGAGATCGGCGCTTTAATTGCCGATGCGCTCACCGCAAACGGATGCATTGCATAGCGGCCGGCATGCAGTAACTGCAACGCAATCTTGCCGCCCTCCCCATGCACTGCATCAGTGATTGTCCGATGGGCACGGGCAGCACGGGCTGAACTGAACTCGGCACTGAGTGGATGAAGCCGGCCACGGAAGTTAGGCGAGAAACCGCCAGTCACAATCAAGCCAACCCCACCTCGGGCTCGGGCAGCGTAGAAGGCAGAAAGTTTCTTAAAGCCGTCTCGGGACTCTTCAAGGCCAGTGTGCATAGATCCCATTAACACACGGTTCCGTAACTGAGTGAAACCAAGATCTAGGGGCGCTAACAAATGAGGGTAAGATTTATCGTCCATGGCTTCCATTCTTTTGCTGTTATGGTCTGACCAGTATATTAACGACTGAAACTTTTATCAAACACTTGTTTACATTATTACAACATCCACCACATTGCGTGAGACATGATTGTCATATAATTCAGCCTTAAATTCTCTTCCGACGACCGTTGAACCACGCAATACTTAAGGGAAAGGATACATTGTAAACAAGGATTCTTACTGTAATTCCTTGTTTACTAAGTTAGGATAGAAACAATATCGATCGCATCATCAGGAACGTTCATGAAAGTGGTACTCAAAGGAATAGGAAAACTATTCCGAGCTATCTGGAAACTGATCAGTTTCACCCGGCAGCTGATACTCAATTTGTTTTTTTTATTCGTTATCGGCCTGCTTTTCTTCGCTTTTAACCAAAGCGGAGACCAACCGGCACTGCCCAATGAAGCCGCACTGGTACTTGATTTATCCGGCCCAATCGTCGAACAGCGCACCTACGTCAATCCTATCGACCAACTGGCAAGCAATGCGCTAGGCCAGCCGCCGGTACAGGAAAATGTGTTATTCGATATCGTTGACACTATCCGAGCCGCTTCGACGGACAACCGAATCACCGGCCTGGTACTTAACCTTAAGGGCATGTCGGAAACCAGTTTGACCAAGATGCGCTACATCGCCAAAGCGATAGAAGAATTCAAGCAAGCAGGTAAACCCGTCTACGCTGTGGGTGATAACTACAAGCAGAGCCAGTACTACCTATCGAGCTATGCTGACAAAGTATTCATGTCAGCCGATGGTGGTGTATTGCTCACTGGCTATGGTAGCTATTCCCTGTATTACAAGAGCCTGCTGGAAAAGCTTGATGTTAATACGCATGTATTCCGTGTCGGCACCTATAAGTCTTTTGTCGAGCCGTATACCCGAAACGGTATGTCAGCCGAAGCACGTGAAGCCAATACAGTATGGTTAAACCAGCTGTGGGGAGCCTACACGGCGGATGTCGCCAAGAACCGCCAAATCGATGCTACCGCACTGACCCCCGAACTTGACAGCTTTGTCGAACAACTCAAGGCCGTTAATGGTGACTTTGCCAAGCTGAGCCTCGAAATGGGGCTGGTTGACGAGCTCATCAACCGTCCGTTGCTAAACCAGAAACTGATTGAACAGTTCGGCAGCGACGGTGAAAACAGCTTTAACCAAATCAGCTATTATGATTACCAGCCAACACTGTTCAATACCGATTTACCTAGCCCGAACCAAATTGCCGTTGTTGTTGCCAGCGGTGCAATTGTTGACGGCAACCAGCGTCAGGGAACGGTTGGCGGAGATTCGACTGCGGCACTGCTGCGCGAAGCACGTCTAAACGACGAAGTGAAAGCGGTGATTCTACGCGTCGATAGCCCGGGAGGCAGCGCCTTTGCTTCTGAAGTGATCCGCAGCGAAGTCGATGCCTTGAAACTGGCCGGCAAACCGGTTGTCGTATCAATGTCCAGCCTGGCCGCTTCAGGTGGCTACTGGATTTCGTCCAGTGCCGATAAGATCTTGGCCCAGCCAACAACCATCACCGGCTCTATCGGCATCTTTGCCATCCTGACCACCTTTGAAAAAGGTCTGGAAAACATGGGCGTCTATAGCGATGGTGTCGGCACAACACCGTTCTCTGGTGTCGGTGTAACCCGCGAGCTGCCAGAAGGCGTTGCCGAAGTTTTCCAACTTGGCGTAGAACATGGCTATCAGCGCTTTATTGGCCTTGTTAGCCAATACCGTGATATGTCACTCGCACAAGCTGACAAGATTGCCCAGGGACGCGTATGGACAGGCCAGGATGCCCTGCAATTAGGCTTAATCGATCAGTTGGGTGATTTTGATGACGCTATCGCTGCTGCAGTTGAGCTGGCGAAACTAGACAGCTACGAGCTTCGCTGGATGGAAGAGCCATTGAGCCCGGCAGAATTACTGCTGCAGGAATTTGCCTCAGAGGCCAGTACAAAACTCGCCTCAATAGCATTTGGCCAAGTCCCCGCCGCTCTCCGACCGGTTACGCAACAAGTTGTAACAGACTTCACGACGCTCAGTAACTTTAACGACCCAAAAGGTCAGTATGCTTTCTGCCTAAACTGCAGCAATATTGAAAATTGAGATCAGCCCGGCACATGCCGGGCTTTTTTTACTGAGCGTTAGCCGTATAATGCGCCCACCAAACCGATATGTCTGTACCCGATTATGGAAAGAAAACACATTTACATTGCTTACACCGGCGGCACCATTGGCATGCAGAAGTCAGACCATGGCTATGTCCCTGTTGCAGGCTTTATGCAAAAGCAGCTGGAAAGCATGCCCGAATTCCATCGTCCTGAAATGCCGAGGTTTACGATCCACGAGTACGAGCCACTTATTGACTCGTCGGATATGACGCCAGCGGATTGGCAGCGCATTGCGGATGATATTAAAGCAAACTACGACAAGTATGACGGTTTTGTCATTTTACATGGTACGGACACCATGGCTTATACCGCTTCAGCATTGTCGTTTATGTTTGAAAACCTAGACAAGCCAGTGATTGTCACCGGCTCGCAGATCCCATTGGCCGAACTGCGTTCCGATGGCCAGAGCAACTTGCTGAATTCACTTCACATCGCGGCAAACTACCCGATCAATGAAGTAACGGTTTTCTTCAACAACAAGTTGATCCGTGGCAACCGCAGTACCAAGGCCCATGCTGACGGTTTTGGCGCATTTATTTCGCCGAATCTTCCGCCTCTGCTTGAAGCAGGCATCAACATTCAGCTAAACAATGTTGAGCTAAGCAAACAACCTGAAGGTAAGTTTAAGGTTAATGCGATCACGCCACAGCCAATCGGTGTGATCACCATGTACCCGGGTATCTCACCGGAGGTCATCCGCAACACCTTACGTCAGCCGGTCAACGCCATGATCCTGCTAACGTTCGGGGTAGGTAATGCGCCGCAAAACCCTGACCTTCTCGCTCAACTGAAAGAAGCGACAGAGCGCGGAGTGATCGTGATGAACCTGACGCAGTGCCTGTCAGGCAAAGTAAATATGGGGGGATACGCAACGGGCTGTGCACTGGCTGAAGCTGGCGTACTCAGTGGTTATGATATGACTCCTGAAGCAACCCTTGCCAAGCTACACTACCTACTAAGCCAAGATCTCCCGGTTGAGACAGTTCGCAGCATGATGCAGCAAGACTTGCGCGGTGAGCTGACTCACTGATAGTAAATAGTGACAAATAATACAATAAAGCGAGAATCGGCAACGGTTCTCGCTTTTTATCAAACTAAACTCCCCCACTTCCTATTCCCTCATCTCGGCTACACTTTATACCAATTAGTCCTGTTCATCGGCTCCGCCTGCGCATTGCCGATCCATTAGCCCGAGACAACACTATGGTTTTACACGGTGCCTCTATTTCTCCGTTCGTCAGAAAAATCATGCTCGCGCTCTCTTACAAAGGGATTGCTTATGATCTACAGCCTCTCAACCCGTATTTAGAAAAAGAACTGGCCCAGAAGCGTCACCCTATGGGTAAAGTTCCAGTGCTGGAGCATGAAGGAAGCAACATCATGGATTCAACGGTCATCGCCCATTACCTCGATGATATTTTCCCCATTCCTCCCTTATATCCAGGTTCAGCCGCCTCACGAGCCCAGGTTCGCTGGCTAGAGGAATATGCCGATACCCGGCTAACGTCACTCATTGGAGGAGTGCTTTTTTACCAGAAAATCATGCGCGGAAAGATGCTTGAGAAAGAGGTGGACCAACAGGCTATAAAACAATGCCTTGAACACCACCTTCCCCAGGTTTTGAATTACGTCGAAGAACAACTACCAGAACAAGGTTATGTGGCCGAACACTTTTCGATGGCTGAAATCAGTTTATGGAGCGTGTTCCGCAGTGGTTGGATGGCCGGGCTAAGACTGACGCACTACCCAAAACTGCAGGCCTATCTCACGAACATTGAGCAGGAGCCTTGGATTGCCAACTTAATCAGCGAAGAAGATCATGAACTCAGTAGCTTTTACTGTGAGCCCATGATCTTTGATAACCACGTCGGTTAACTTGCTGAACATAGGTGGTCGATGAGCCTAAAGACGAGGCTCAGATTTGGTTGTGATCAAAGCGGGCAATATCGTCACGCTCGGGCTCTTCTATCCCAAAATCACGTTTTAACTCAGCTTTCGATTTAAACTTGATTTCCCCGCCTGCTTCTACCGACATATGCTCGGCATCAGTATTATGGCGAGACTGATAAATCATCACGGCCTGCATGGCCGAATCTCGTTGCTCCTGAGTAAGCAGCGTTCCATCAGGCCACTTGCCAATCTCTACTGCCGTAATAATACGCAGGTAAACTTCCGGGGTCATTGCATTTAATAATTGTTGTAGATCCATATGCAGGCTTCCTATCCAATGGGCAAACTGCCATTGGTTTAATTCTAACAAGTTTTATTCGAGCATAGAGCTAGCAGTAATACCAACTTCAACCCAAACCGCCAACTGTCAGTCGCTTTTTTGCTTCACGGATCACACTGCGAAAAAATACTAAGCCTTTGGCTTTTTTTCGATGTATATCAGTTAAGATAACATCACATCAGTCGCTAATATCTAATCAACACTCAAAGTAATCTATTACCCTGTATGAGCATTGCCCGTAGATCAACAACATTAATAAAAATATCATTGGCAGCAGCAAGCCTAACGCTGCTCAGTGGTTGCTTTGAACGTCACCGCTCAACAGACAGCCTATGTGAGAACTACCCGGAGATTTGTGCAGATACCAATCTTAATGACGGTCAATGCCGACTCCAGCGTACGAACCTGATCTGGCAACGCTATGATGTGCTAAAAAACCCAGTTTCCGAAGAGAAATTCAAAGAGCTCAAATTTACCTACGATTATCAAAAGTGCCTTGAGTTCGCCGCTCGAATTGAACCAACGGAACTGAAAGAGCGAAAAACCCGACGTACTTCAGCCCTGATAAAAAGCTACGAATCGATCCGGAGACTCTCCGAGGAACTCGCAAAATCTGATGACCCTGAGATCATCTATTACCGCTGGAGCCAGGGAGATAAAGGGGCACTACGTCAGTTTCTACGACTCGAAGGCAGCCCCGCCCTTGAAACGCCCGAGCTACAACTTGCATTGGCAACCTATTACACCGAAAAAGATAAAGAAAAAACAATCCAGCTGCTCAAACACGCATTGGAACTGTATGAGCGCGGACAAAGTATAAAGCCGGAAATCATTCAATCACTAGCGACCTTGTCTCATCAGACTAAATCGATCGCCAATGCCTATCTTTGGTCAAGAATTGGCACAGAACTCGGGGCCTCGGTTGTGAGCCAGGAAAAACTCATCAGTTTTTACCCCATGCCTGAAGAGCAACGACAACAGCTTGATATAAAAGCCAAGAAAATATCGAAATCGCTTGAGAAAGGAAACTTCAGCGCACGAATGGTCAATTAGAACAAAGGCAAGCAAGAATGAAGAACCGATCAGCCCTTCTTCGACGATACTAATAACCAGTTCGAGCAGATAGATTTGGGGAAATTATTTATCAGCCGATACCTCGGGCTCGGATTGGAAAGCCAACGAAACAGAATTTACACAATAACGCTCGCCTGTTTTTTTCGGGCCGTCAGAAAAGACATGGCCGAGATGGCTGTCACAACCCGCACAGCGGATCTCAATGCGCTGCATCCCGAGGCTACTATCTTCTAGGTAGCGAATCGACTCTGCACGAATCGGTGCATCAAAGCTTGGCCAGCCGCACCCAGAGTCATATTTGTTCTCTGATAGAAACAACGGCTTGCTACAACAAGTACAGTGATAAACACCCGTCTCTCTGTTGTGAAGCAACGTTCCTGAAAAAGGAGCTTCTGTTCCTCGTTCACGGCAAATATGATATTGCTCCGATGTTAAATTCTCACGCCAATAAGCGTCTGATTTATCTGACATTACTTATCCTATCTATATAATTCCATCATCGAACCAAACAAATTTTGTTGTCAATTACCCGGACTGTGGCACATACTTCCTGCTCGAAAGGATTTTACATGTACTCGTTCATTTAAGCATATTTTAATTGAACTGAGTGTGGATATTAAAAGTTAACAACAGCAATGATGAATATTCATACTAGTTTTGTATGAAATTGCATCGTTGTAGTAGGAATGTAAAAAAAATCCGAACTTTTTTTTGACCTCACGCAATTTAAGTTCGTTTTTGGCTTGCAGGGTCACAAAAGATTCTGTAATTTTACTACCAGTTATCTTTCATTAGAAATTAAGTTGTGGAGCAACTGTAATGACTATCAAAGTAGGTATTAACGGTTTTGGCCGTATTGGACGTTTTGTTTTCCGCGCAGCGCAAGAGCGCAACGACATCGAAGTTGTTGGTATCAACGACCTTATCGACGTTGAGTACATGGCATATATGCTTAAGTACGATTCAACTCACGGCCGTTTCAACGGTACTGTTGAAGTTGAAGGCGGTAACCTAATCGTTAACGGTAAAACTGTTCGCGTAACTGCTGAGCGTAACCCAGAAGACCTTAAGTGGGATGCAATCAACGTTGACGTTGTTGCTGAAGCAACTGGCCTTTTCCTAACAGACGAAACTGCACGTAAGCACATCACTGCTGGTGCGAAGAAAGTTGTTCTGACTGGTCCTTCTAAAGACGCTACTCCAATGATCGTTATGGGTGTTAACCAAGACACTTACAATGGTCAGGATATCGTTTCTAACGCTTCTTGTACTACTAACTGTCTAGCACCTGTTGCTAAAGTTCTTAACGACAAGTTCGGTATCGAATCTGGTCTTATGACAACAGTTCACGCTACAACAGCAACTCAGAAAACTGTAGATGGTCCTTCAGCTAAAGACTGGCGTGGTGGTCGTGGTGCTTCTCAGAACATCATCCCATCTTCAACTGGTGCTGCTAAAGCTGTAGGCGTTGTTCTTCCAGAACTAAACGGCCTTCTAACTGGTATGGCTTTCCGCGTACCAACTGCAAACGTTTCTGTTGTTGACCTTACAGTTAACCTAAAAACTGCTGCATCTTACGAAGCAATCTGTGCTGCTATGAAAGAAGCATCAGAAGGCGAGCTTAAGGGTGTACTTGGTTACACTGAAGACGCTGTTGTTTCTCAAGACTTCATCGGTGAAGTTCAGACTTCAGTATTCGATGCTAAAGCTGGTGTTGCTCTAACTGACAAATTCGTTAAAGTTGTATCTTGGTACGATAACGAAATCGGTTACTCAAACAAAGTTCTTGACCTAATTGCTCACATCTCTAAGTAATGTAAGCTTTTAGCTAGAATGATAAAAGGCGGCTTTATAGCCGCCTTTTTTGTATGTGCTCATTATGAACAAGCGCTACCATGATAAAAAGAATCGGCTTTCAGCGGTGATAATCGGCTACCAACCAATAAAAATATGGAGCAAAATCAAAAATACACCCACAAATTTAACAAATATATTTTAATTTTTACTGATATTTTTTAAATAAAAATAAGTCCTTATTTTATTGGTGCTTCCTTTCATCTTGCCGAAGAATCAATCAAATAAGCACTGACCTGATTAAATACTGCTAAGGAATGAAGATCTAATGGATTTACGTAACCTTTCGACAATTTCCGTTCTCTCTGATGCTGTCACTGTCTGTGACTACCAAGGCATCAAAGTTGTCCGTGTTATTCACGAGTTGGCAGAAGCCGGTATTTCTCTGCACGGCGGCCACCTCATTTGGTTCAAGCCAACAGGCTCAGATGACATCATCTGGCTCAGCGAAAAGGCTGAATTCGACACAACAAAAGCAATTCGGGGGGGAATACCCGTCTGCTGGCCTTGGTTCGGCAAAGCAGCCACTCCCTCTCATGGCTTTGCGCGCACTAGCGAATGGACTCTGCACCAGCACCGTGAAAACGAACAAGGTGTAATTGTTTCCCTGACTCTGGAAGATACAAATGCGACTCGTGCTATCTGGCCGCACAGGTTCCATAACCAAATCACCTTTGAGATTGGCCGTGAACTGAAAGTTAGCCTCATTTCGACCAATACGGATGATCATGCTTGGTCTTTCAGCGGTGCGCTTCATACTTATTTCAATATCGCCACCATCAACGATTTAGAAATCACAGGTATGGGAGAGACATACTTGGATAGCACCCAGGGCAACCAAATGTTCGCAGGTGGAGATACGCTCACTTTCAACACGGAAACAGATCGTGTCTACACTTCACCGACCAACCCGGTTGTCATTCATGATAAACCGCACCAGCGAAAAATTCTGGTTACCAACCAGGGTCATGATGCTGCTGTGATTTGGAATCCTTGGCAGATGCTTTCAATGAGCATGGCTGATATGGCTGATGACAGCTTCGAGACAATGGTGTGTGTCGAATCCGCCATCCACGAACAGGCAATTACATTGTTACCTGGCGAGTCTCATACGCTTAGTACGCAGATTTCAGTGGAAAAATAACATCAATTGCAATTACCAATGCCGCCAGAGCAGGCGGCATTGTAATAACAGCGCACTGTGCAAAAACATATGGAGCATCTGTTCATCTTATATCTGTCTCGCTCGGAGTCTCCTCCTAGGCCAGCATATGCGAGTTAGCTTCTATCAATACCCAGCCATTACCATCGGGATCTGCAAACGTAGCAAATCGTCCACCGATAATAGTCACAATTTCTGATAGAGGCACTCCCCTATCGCTCAATTCACTGTGCGTACTATGAATATCATCAGTTTGCACAACCAACCCCTGGACAGAGCCAGCTTCCATACCTCCAAACGGTATCACTAGGCTAATTGTTGTCTCGGCCCCCTTCGGTGCCAGTTGAATCCAACGCTTTTGGTTATCGGCGTGATGATCACGAATCAACTCAAACCCCAATGCATCACGATAAAAAAGCAATGCCAAGCTCTGATCAGAAACCGGAATCGAAACTGTATCAACACGTGAAATACCCATCAATTTGGCTCCCCCCTTCCTACCTTTACTTTTCTAGCTTAAGTCAGGGGTTTTGATTTCGCTCTCAAAAAAAGCCGCTATCGCAATTATTTGACAGTGTGTGACAATTTTATATTTCTCCCCTGACTTCAAAATTCTCTCTGCAAGACGAAAAAAACACCTCATAAAACTCAACTCGCACAGAAAGCCATTTTGAGCTGAATAAAACTGTTTTTCGGATATTTTTACACACTGAAATGCTTTACATTTAGCCAATAAGTCCAACAATGAAATAATATTCCTGATTTGCGACTTATCTTTCTCGCTACAACCCAGATCACACTTTCGCAACAAAACCAGCGATCTTTTTTAAACAAATCCTCTTGCGCATCCCAATTTATAGGAGGATAGTAAGATTATGTTCAAAAAACATTCAGTTCGTTAGGCAAGAACAAAAGGGAAATTTAGTTTATAAACCAACAACTCAGTGAAGCAATTTGATCAGTTGGGTCTAGTCTTAAGATATGAGGGATGTGAAAGTTATTTGTTTTCGTCCTTTCTAATTGATTGAAGAACGATTCAGGGGGCATACCATGAGTATTTTTGACCACTATCGTCAACGCTATGAAGAAGCCAAGGATGAAGAGCTTTCATTGCAAGAATTCCTTGAAATCTGTCGTAATGACCGTAGCTCATACGTCAATGCAGCAGAACGCTTACTAATGGCAATCGGCGAACCAGAAATGATAGATACCGCTCAAGACCCACGTTTGAGCCGCCTTTTCTCCAACCGTGTCATTTCACGCTACAAAACGTTTGAAGACTTCTACGGCATGGAAGATGCCATCGAGCAAATCGTCTCTTACCTCAAGCATGCCGCACAAGGCTTAGAGGAACGTAAGCAAATTCTTTACCTATTGGGTCCAGTCGGTGGCGGTAAATCATCACTCGCTGAAAAACTCAAGAGCCTGATGCAGAAAGTGCCTGTCTATGTGCTGACTGCCAATGGCGAGCGCAGCCCGGTTAATGACCATCCATTCTGCCTATTCGATAAAAATGAAGATGGAGATATCCTCAATAAAGAATTCGGCATCCCAGAGCGCTATCTGAACAATATCATGTCACCATGGGCAGCCAAACGCCTGCACGAATTTGGTGGCGATATCACTAAATTCAAAGTAGTCAAGGTTCGCCCGTCTATTCTCGATCAGGTCGGGATCGCCAAAACCGAACCCGGTGACGAAAACAACCAGGATATCTCGTCACTGGTAGGTAAAGTCGACATCCGTCAGCTAGAGCATTTTGCCCAAGACGATCCGGATGCTTACAGCTACTCAGGCGCATTGTGTAAAGCCAACCAAGGCTTAATGGAATTCGTCGAGATGTTTAAGGCACCGTTAAAAGTGCTGCACCCGTTACTGACCGCGACACAGGAAGGTAACTACAACGGTACTGAAGGGCTTTCGGCATTGCCGTTTGACGGTATCATCCTAGCTCACTCCAACGAATCAGAATGGCAGACATTCCGTAACAACAAGAACAACGAGGCGTTTCTAGACCGTGTCTATATTGTCAAGGTGCCTTATTGCCTTCGCGTTTCGGAAGAAATCAAGATCTACGAGAAACTACTGCAAAACAGTGAGTTATCCTCAGCACCTTGCTCGCCAAGTACGCTGGAGATCCTGGCGCGCTTTACCGTGCTGTCCCGTCTGAAAGAGCCAGAAAACTCAAGTCAATACTCTAAGATGCGCGTCTATGACGGTGAAACCCTGAAGGACACGGATCCTAAAGCTAAGTCTTACCAGGAGTATCGTGACTATGCCGGTGTCGACGAAGGGATGGCTGGCCTGTCTACCCGATTTGCCTTCAAGATCCTATCGCGAGTCTTTAACTTTGATCACTCCGAAGTGGCTGCTAACCCCGTTCATCTGTTCTATGTGCTGGAACAGCAAATCGAACGTGAGCAGTTCCCGCAGGAGCTGGCTGAGAAATACCTTGAACACCTCAAGGGCTATCTGACACCGAAGTATGTTGAGTTCATCGGCAAGGAAATTCAGACCGCTTATCTCGAGTCTTATTCAGAGTACGGCCAGAATATCTTTGACCGCTATGTCAGCTATGCTGATTTCTGGATTCAGGATCAAGAATACCGCGATCCAGAAACCGGTCAGTTGTTTGACCGCTCTGCGCTGAACAATGAGCTTGAAAAAATTGAGAAGCCTGCCGGTATCAGTAATCCAAAAGACTTCCGTAATGAGATTGTGAACTTCGTATTGCGTGCCCGTGCGAGTAATGCAGGCAAGAACCCGAACTGGACCAGCTACGAAAAACTGCGCACCGTTATCGAGAAGAAAATGTTCTCGAATACGGAAGAGCTGCTTCCGGTCATCTCGTTTAATGCCAAGACATCCACCGATGAGCAGAAGAAGCATGATGACTTCGTGGCCCGTATGATGGAGAAGGGCTATACCCGCAAGCAAGTACGTCTGCTATCCGAATGGTATCTGCGCGTACGTAAGTCTTCGTAGCCTGCCATGGAATTATGGGATGAATAAGGGGAGAGCTTATGGGGAATTTTATAGACCGAAGGCTCAACGGTAAGAACAAAAGCACGGTAAACCGTCAGCGTTTTCTGCGCCGCCATAAACAGCAAATCAAGGAATCGATTGCTGATGCGGTTAACAAACGCTCGATTACCGATGTCGAAAGCGGGGAGGATATTACTATTCCTTCCCGTGATATCCGCGAGCCGAGCTTTCACCAAGGCCGTGGTGGGCAACGTGAAGTTGTCCACCCGGGTAACGACCAGTTCAGCCCCGGAGACCGCATTGAACGCCCCCAAGGAGGGGCGGGACAAGGCGGTGCCGGAGAAGGACAGGCCAGTCAGGATGGTGAAGGCCAGGATGAATTTGTTTTCCAAATATCCAAAGACGAATACCTCGATCTGCTTTTTGAAGATCTGGAACTGCCAAACCTAGAAAAGAATCAGCTCAACAAAATTGTGGAATGGAAGACATTCCGCTCCGGGTATAAATCTTCCGGAGTACCGGCCAACATTGCCATCGTGAAGTCACTTCAAAATTCACTGGCACGCCGGACAGCGATGACAGCAGCCAAGCGACGCCAACTAAGAGAGCTGGAACAAGTATTAGACTACTTGATGAACACCGAGCCAGCCCAGCCTCTCGAAGAAAAAAGAGTGAAGCAGGAAATTCAGGCCCTGCGAGAAAGAATCAGCAGCGTGCCTTTTATCGATACATTTGATTTACGCTATAAGAATTACGAACGCAGGCCGCTACCAACCAGCCAGGCTGTTATGTTCTGCTTGATGGATGTGTCCGGCTCAATGGATCAGGCCACCAAAGATATGGCGAAACGCTTCTATATCTTACTGTATCTGTTCCTGAACCGAACCTATAAGAATGTCGATGTGGTTTTTATTCGCCACCACACTCAGGCCAAAGAAGTCGATGAACATGAGTTTTTCTACTCACAGGAAACTGGGGGCACCATTGTGTCCAGTGCGCTGCGGATGATGGATGACATAATCAAAAAGCGTTACTCACCGGCAGAATGGAATATATACGCGGCGCAAGCGTCGGACGGTGATAACTGGGCGGATGACTCACCCGGCTGCCGCGAACTGCTGGATAAGCATATCCTGCCAGTCAGCCGTTACTACTCATACATTGAGATCACTCGTCGAGCACATCAGACACTGTGGCGGGAGTATGAGGCACTACAGGCAAGCCACAGCAACTTTGCGATGCAAAACATAAGGAGTGTGGAAGACATCTTCCCGGTATTCCGGGAGCTATTCAAAAAGCAAGTAAACTAGATGTCGGCAAGCGCTATAGGGGAGTGTGTTATGGTTACAACCACTAAGTCAAAGACACTCAGTGATGGTCCGGATTGGACGTTTGACCTGCTTGAGCAGTATCACAAAGAAATTAAGCGCGTCGCCGATCATTATCGGCTTGACGCCTATCCAAACCAGATCGAGATCATCACTGCCGAACAGATGATGGATGCCTATTCCAGTATCGGGATGCCCATCAACTACCATCATTGGTCTTTCGG
>Ga0209379_10000596_pt1 | contig 28460 bp, 31 predicted proteins | sample tdDd001_FD_187124 | JGI IMG/M metagenome (GOLD analysis project Ga0209379, IMG submission 187124) | Marine sediment microbial communities from the Atlantic coast under amendment with organic carbon and nitrate - tdDd00.1 (SPAdes)... | ecosystem: Environmental > Aquatic > Marine > Coastal >...
AGCCGATCACTCAATACCATTTTGACCGAAAAGTGATCGGCATCGATGGTATTGGGTGATCGCGATGGATAGTATTAGGTGATCGGCTTAGATGGTATTAGGTGATCGCGATGCATGAGAATATGCACGTGGTTTATACGCCCAGTCTTACTAGTTATCTCGTATTATTAATAGGCACAATATCCAACCTGTTTCGAATAAACCCAACTAGGGAAATTGGGTATTCCCTACCCCGCAGTTTTAGTGGTGGTTTATTTTAGGTGTTTATCCAAATATCGCCTGTATTTACGCCTAAAAATAAGCTCTTAGTTTCAAATTTAGTGCTTACATCTATAAAGCCCTTGTTTGTTCAAGAGCTACAACGGATTGAGGATTATTTATTCTAAAGAGCTAGGGTAAATATTAGTTTAGAATTTATATTTTGATTGCAGTTCATACAAACAAAACCAATTATTGAGTGTCAGTTGTTCGAATAAACATAGAGTATCAAACTAATAGTAGATGTAACTCATATCCCACCAAGAAACTGATTGTTTTAATTTAATAATTCATATTACAATCGTAAAAAAAAATCACAATAAGGATATTATGCGATATTTAATATTAATGGTTTTCATATTGACAGGATGTGCGAAAAGCGTTTCCTCCCTAAAAACGGATCAAGATAAAATATTCACGAATGAAAGTGGATACTTGCTTATTGGCATAGAAACCAATAGAGATTTAAAAGGAATTAGAATCTCTGGCTCTACAGATATCCTTCTTTCTTCCAAAGATTTAAGACAGGGTTCAAACTTTATTCTCGTTGATTTATCTGCTGGAACATATGTCATCGAGAAAGTACTGCTCAATAATTATTGGCGAGTAGAAATGGAGGATAAGGATTATTGGGATATAGAAATATTACCAGGCAAAATCAATTATGTTGGACATATACATATTGCTACTAGTGGTTTTTGGCTGGTTTACTCCCAAATTGAACTAGTAAACAAATCATCATATGCCATTGAATTTATGGAAGAAAACTTCCCTAAGATACTATCAAGTAGAGAAATACATTACGGTGGTCCAGGTGACGATACTTTTTTTGATTTAATAAATAAGAAAAAGGGTCCTTATAATGAATAAAGCCTTCTTATTTTTTATAGCAGTTTTCTTCAATTGCTCTATATCAGCTGAAATAATTTCCAGTGAAAAATTATTCTCTAGTCCTACCTATAATATGGGGAAATTGTCACCTAACGGTAAATACTTATCTATAAAAGAGAAAGGTATAGATAAAAACTCATTAACAATCGTCGATACTGAGTCATTAACTCCATATATTGCTGGTATATTTAGTAAAGGAGAGATTATTCAAAGATATATCTGGCTAAATGATAAACAAATTTATTTAAAAGTTAGAAAAGGGAGTAGAAACTTAGAGTACATCTATGATTTTAATGTCCAGAATAAAAGCACATCAAAAAACTTTAACCTTATAGAGAGTGGAAATTTAGTTAACTGGTTACCTAAAGAAGAGAAGTTTGTACTTGTTTCTAAAAAAGGAAGTCGAAAATCAGGCAAAAACCAACTTTATAAAATATTAATTGACGATTTGAAACATAACACTTTTGAAAACGCTCAATTAATAGATAAAACAAATAGAAAAATAACAAGTTACTTCTATGACGATAAGTTTGAGCGAATTATCACTACTGAGCTATCTGAAAATAGCAAAGAAGTGATATTCAAATGGCGCTCAATCAATAGTTCAAAGTGGCAATTGTTGTTTTCCTTCAATAGTGAAAAGTATCAAATATCCCCCAAAGGGTTTATTGACCAAGATACTATTGCTGTTCTATCCAATAGAGATACCGATAAAATTGCTCTTCACGAGTTTGACATAAAAACTCAAACTCTGGGTAAAGTTTTATTTCAGCATCCCAAATATGACTTAACAAATGCTGAAATAGGTAATAACGGTGTAATTAAATCAGTGCATTTCTACCAAAAGGGTATATATACAAAACATTATTTCGACCAGCGTGATAATAGGTTTTCTGCAAGGCTTGCTAAAACATTTAAAGATAGAACGTCTTTTATTATTGATTCCGATAAAAATGATAAAAAACACTTAATTTTCACAACTTCTTCCAATTATCCTGGAGCATATTTTCTCTATGATAAATCACAAGATAAAATAACTAGGTTATATGAGTCTTACCCCGATTTAGAGCAATATTCGTTTGCAGAAACTATAAATATTCCTGTTACCAGCACAGATGGAACACAACTAGAAGCGTTTTTAACAAAACCAACAACCAAAGATCAGAATACACTCCTTGTTATGCCTCATGGTGGCCCTATAGGTGTTCAAGAGATAGATTACTTCAATGCTAATGTACAATATTTAGCTAATAGAGGTTTTACCGTATTAAGAGTGAATTTTCGCGGCTCATCTGGTTTCGGTAAGGCATTTATGGAACAAGGTGTAGGGCAATTTGGGCAACTTATAGAGCAAGATATAACAGCTGCCGTAAATAAAGCTTTAGAACTTCAACAATATAAACATGTATGTGCAATTGGTAGTAGTTATGGCGGTTATTCATCTGTAATGTTAGCAATTAAAAAGCCTAAGCAATATCAGTGTGTAGTAGCTGCTTATGGCATTTATGATCTACCTTTATTATTCAACACCAGTAATTATCGCTCTGGTAAAGAATACCACGACTATATTGCAAAAGTTGTAGGAAAACTCGATGAGTCTCACCTAAAGTTATCTCCTGTTTATATGGCAGAAAAACTACATTCGCCATTATTACTTATTGCCGGAAAAAATGATGAAATATCAGGTATTGAACAATCGAATAGGTTTAACTATATACTTAAACAAGAAAACAAAACGGTAGAAACTATATTTTATGATAGGACAGGCCATGGGCATTCATCTTGGTGGGGAGAAAGGCATGAAATGGCATCTATTGTTGACTTTTTATATAGAACCTTATCATTAAATAAGCATAACTCAGCTGAAATTTCAAAAGATGAAAACAAAGCAATAGCAACAGATTATGTGTTATTAGCTGATTCTTATGACTTCGAACATAAAGTCTCAAGGAACCCCATCAAAGCATATAGTTTGTACATGAAAGCTGCCGAATATCAAAATAGTAGAGCACTATTTAACATTGGAAGTTATTATCATAGAGGGGAATTGGTTAAAGAAAATATTAGTACAGCCATAGACTACTACATTAAAAGTGCAAAACTAAATTATGAAGGTGCAAATAGGCGCTTAGGTAGAATGTACATGGAGGGTCAATCTGTTGAGCAAGATTTTGATAAGGCATTTAAATACCTCACTAAAGCCTACGAATTAAACGGCTCTGTGTTTAATTTAATGCGACTAGGAAGATTCTACTGTGTAGCTAATGAAAAATATAGAGACATGAAAAAATGTTTAGATCATTTTAAATTCAAGGATATTGACTCTCTTTCCTCAAAAGAACAAAGAAATGCTTATGACACCAGAAAAAAAGAAATAGCCAAAACATTTGTTGATGGTGACTACTCAAAAGATGAGCTATACCAATTACAAAACTTCATAATAGATACGTACAGATTAACCCATACAAGCTTTGAACTAGAAGTTGAAAGAAGTGGCATTTTTGAATTCCAACATAGCGAAAAGTACGGCAAACCTGGCGAATACGTTCTAATAGATAAAGGTAATAAAGTTCAAGCGGTAAAAGATAAGGACATGATTTACGGTCTATATTTTAATACTGATTTTGATGGTATTGACTCTAGTAAAGACAAAACGGTAATAATAGCAAAATGGACAAAAGTAATTCCCGAAGGAAAGTCAAAAGTAGTTAACAATATGTTTTTATGGGGAACCCCTCTTGATGAGTGGTCTGCATTGCGTGAAGTTTCAATAGGTGACGAACCTGCAACATACAGGCTGGATGTTTACAATTTAAACAGGCAAAAAGTATATTCACGAGACTTTATTGTAAATTAGTACAACTGAGTGTGAAATTGACAGGGGTATTTCTGTATATTATTCATAGGGTTACACCGACAGAATAATAACTTACTCGTTATAGCATAGGTACCTTGTAATCAGTAGGTCGCCACTTCGGCAGTCGGCACCATTTATCAGATAAGCCCAGCATTAGCTGGGCTTTTTTGTATCTACCGCTTGGTTAAATTCTTAATCAATTTTCACTTACACTAATATTTTCTCTACCCTGCACTATTCGTGGTGTATATGTCAGCTTGTTATTTATTTCGTGTTATTGATCTGCTTTAATCAAACAGGACACTTTGATAATGGAATCTGGGAAGTCCATATAATCCAATTATTGAAGTGTTAAATGACAAAAAGAAAAATGAGAAGCTACACGGCAGAGTTTAAAAAGAAGCGGTAGCATTAGTAACCGAGCAAGGTTACAGCGTCCCTAAAGCAGCTGTGTCTTTAGGTATCACAGATAAATTACTTTATAACTGGAAAGCCAAATTTGAAGCAGAGCAACTGCATTTATACCAAAGAGCTAAAGCGACATTCACGCAAAGTCGAAATAGCTTGGGCTATCAAGAGCTTAGAAAACGGTTATGCAAGGAGAGCTTGCAAGTCAGTAATTATGGCGTCCAAAAGTTAATGGCTAAGCTTAGTTTAGTTGTGACTCAGCATGTCGCCTACAAGGTTACGGCTAAGCGCAAGCACAGTGATGTGGTTGTGGATAATTTGCTGAATCAGAACTTTAACAATGTTTTTAATTACACTAACTAGACATGTACATTTGGCTTGATATGATATAAAAAATTTTAGGTTTTACATTAAAAATACCGGTTTACAATATGTTCCGCATGTTCGCTGGTAAATCCCACGCAACTAAAATTGAGTATTTCGCCAGCGTAGTATGTATGCTGATTTCCTTGCATATTTTCTAGTTTGTCATAAAAGCCATTATTCATCTCCTCGGAGTCAATATGAGGAAAGTATTTCCAGTGAACAAATTGATGAACCGATTCAATTTCGGCTCCCATTTGAAGTACAAAATTTGTCAGGTTATCAATGACTTTTGACTGGTTAAAGGCTTTTACCTGGTTAAAGACTCCTCCCCCACTGATATCTTTATCTGTTAATACATAAAAAGAATAGACGGGCTCTCCAGCTTGTTGGTAATACCAGAACACTGGGTGCCCGGCTCGCTCCCTAATAAAATTCTCTGGTACATAGCCAGTGGCTTCAACAAAGTTATTAACCGTACAAAGAATCGTTTGATAATCCAGATACATAATTTTTCTAAATAGCGCTTGCTCTTGTACAGGCAAATCCATAAACATCGACAGTTCGTCCAAAGGCGTAGTGATAATAAGACGATCGAATTCTTCTGTCCCCTTTTTAGTTTCTATGGTGATGGTTTCTGCTCTATTAATGTTGGTAATTACTGAATTAAACCTGATATCGTGCTCTTTGGCTACGCGTGTCCACAGTCCCTGCATACCCTTGGGGAAAACATAAACTTGTTTTTTGAAATAAGCAACAATGGTTTTCCAGTTGGCGTACTTCAGCACATAAGCCGTTGGCACATGATCAGCATAGCAATAGCCAAACCCCGTGAGAAATAAACTGAAAACATCGGCTAAATCAGTAATTTTATTTTCTTTAGCAAATTGGCCAAATGGCAAGGTCACAGTTGGGTCAAGGTTGTGAAAGCCTGGCAATTCCAGTTCCCTGTACTTCTTTAAAATACGCCTATAGCGAAATATCAGCTGCCATAGCACTTTAAGCTTTAGCAGTAGTGACTGTTTAGGGATTTGTTCGCCACTTTTGTTAACAAACATACTATGACCAATCTCTGCTCGCTCTATGGGGACTTTATATTTTTTAGCCAACCGAAGAGGGAGTATATTGTTTTCAGTCAAAATGCCCGCACCAAGCTCGTAGTTTTTTGAGTTAATTTCGACACTCAGGCATTTTCCACCAACATGATCAGTACGTTCAAATAATGTTACCTGCTTATAACCTTTTAGTTTGAGAGCCTCCGCAGCACTTAGCCCTGCTGCACCAGAACCTAAAATGGCAATACGCTGATTTAGGTCTATTTTATTGTTTTGTTTACCTTCCATAGTAGGTGCTCCTTCAAAATTGTCGACGCACACAACAGCCCCGCCATGGTGCCACCAGCGATACTCGCAGTCATGACATCCTGCCCCGAAAGAAACAGATTTTTTACTGGCGTATGAACACGTAAAAATTTTTGTCGAAAACGCTGTGGAGAATGTGCAATGCCATAAATCTCACCTTGCCTATGCTGGGAAAAGTGACGAGTACTCAGTGGTGTAGAAACTTCATAATAATCTATTTTCCCTTTCAGTTGCGGTGCAACACGATACAACTGCTCAAACATTTGTTGAGCTAATTTTTCTTTGAGCGCTTTGTATTCTTCACCACGTTTTTGCCATTTTGTATTCTGCCACTTATTAAACCAGTCATAAGGAACCAACATAATCACTTCGGCGGTAGTTCTATCAGGTTGTGTTTTTTCTGCTAACGGGTCTTTCGCCGAAGGAAATGAGACAAAAGAAACCGGTATTGTGGAGTCAAAATCTTTGTATTCTGCTCGTCCTTTGTCGTGATCATACTGCGATGGAAAAATCCAGTAATTGCATTTTTTCAATGCTAGTGCTGCCGAAGACTCTTTAATACCAATATATAATCCGACATGGGCGGTTGCAGGTTCTAACTCGTCAAGTAGCTTATCTAGCTTATGGCTCTGACTCACTTCTTTTGACAGTAAATGTGAATAAGTGTTGACAATGCCAGCATCACTGATAATAGTTTTGGCGTAAAGCCCTTCGCCATCTTTCATACGAACGCCGATGGCGCTATTGTTTTCAACAATAATTTCATCCACTTCGGCCTTTGTTAGTGCCATCCCTCCCGACTCTTCAATAATTGGCACGATGTACTCGGCAAATTTTGATGCGCCCCCAATAGGATAAGCAGCGCCCTCCATATAGTGGTTAACCAGCAATGCGTGCATGTAAAAACTGCTCTTTGATGGCTCTAAACCGAAATCGCCATATTGAGCCGTAAGTACACCAATCAGTTTCGGATTGTCAGTGATCCCCCTTAATACTGCTAATGTAGTCTTATCGGAAACCTTAAGTGTGCTGCGGCGTAGAAAATTACCAAAGATTTTTGATAAAAATTGTGGCAAGGTTTTTTCAAGATAGTAACCGCTACCAAGCTTTTGAGCTTCATCGAGTAAGGAGAAGTATTTATCAATTGAAATCCTATCCTTTTCGTCTGGAAAATATTCCTTTAACTTAGCCTTAAGATTCTCTCTTCCTCTGGGAAATTGATATTCTTCATTGCCAAAGACAGCCCTGTCGTAAATATCATCAAGGGGTGCCCATTTGAGTTTGTCTTTCGAAATATAGCGAAAGACCTTGTTCAACACACTTCCCTTGTTATGAACCTGGCCTACGTAGTGCAACCCAATATCCCAAATATATCCAGTACGCTCAAACGTATGAGTAAAGCCACCTAGTACCTTATGTTGTTCAAGCAAAAGTACGCGTTTTCCCGCTTGAGCCAAAAAAGAGGCAACGCTCATGCCTCCGGTCCCTGAGCCAATGATAATGACATCAAAGGTTCGAGCGTCTGTTGTTTGAGCCAACTTAATGTAATCCCTGTATGTTTTGCTAGTCATATTGCGTATCTTGAGGTGGATTGGTTATAGATGTTATATAACCTTAATATAATTTGAATTACCAAAGCTGTGAGGGTAAATGCGACCTCAGTTCATGTGTTGGCATATGGCTAATATTCTTGTCATACTCTGAAACGATCATTTTTTTGCAGCTATCGCTTAGCTCGTTTCTTAGCTGACCGAGAAATTTTGGCGCGGAAACAACTAACTGAGAGAATTTGTTTTCGGTACGACTTATTTCCAGGTAACCCGCTATTTCACCGGCAAATATTTCTGATTCCTTTTGTTTGGCATTTTGATCTGGGCTTATACTAAAACGATTCATGCCAGCAGCATCATGGGCATCCCCCGAACGATCACTGGTGAGATCCTGTTCATGCATACGGGATTCATTATGAATCAGTGTTTGGAACTCTTTAAAATCAGAAGTGGCGTTTTGAGTTTCATAAAAACGTGCACGTGCGCTATCGCCAACAATTACCCAGTTAGTCATAGCAATCTCCTTTTTGAAAAATTAGATACTTCCGAGCTGTAAGCTTAGTTCAAAAAACATTGCTCTGCTTCAATTGAACAGAACACTTTGATATAGAAAGCAATATACACACCTTGGAAAACTACTTGTACAACAATGAAATTCACAATATTGAATATCATCTAGTATTAGATTTGAATTTATACCAACCCATTGTAAACGCTGTAAAAAAGTAAACGAATAATGATAACTAGGCTAGAAATAATCTAAGTGTGATAGCTTTTGCCTTTTTAATAATGTGGCTAGCTAGATGGCTTGATTAGAATATGTACACCAAAGATCAACACCCTATAGTATATAACAGCCGATGCTGGTAAATTGTGATAACAATTGAACAGACAGGACAATGTAATGCCTCGGATCTTTGGAAAGCGACGCCAATACAGAGTTTTTCTGCAACCCTTTACTTCACGCCTTAGTTTTCTATTGTGGCTGAGTTCAATTTTTTTAGTCATCAGCGGTTGTAACTCAGGCAGCGATACCGAGGCAACTCTTCCCGATAGCGCTGATGTGGTGCTAACAAATTTATCAATCAGCGACATCGCAAGCAATACAGCAACTCTCGCCTTTACCACGACGCCAGCGACAGCCGCAACGATCAAACTCTGGATGGATTCTGACAATTCCAATAAACCAGCGGTAAAAACGCTGACTTCCACCGCTGCAATTAACCATTTAGTACCAATTACCGGGCTTTGGTCAGCGACGCCTTGGCGAATTGAGGTAACCTCGGGAGAAGCATCATCAAGCATAAGCTTTGAAAGTAGCGATCCACAATGGCGTACCTCTTCTTGTCGCACTGGCACTTTAACATTACCAGTAGACGCTCAAGCCAACTGGTCAATTTTCACTGATGTAAACGGCTCGGTAATTTCGTCGGCCACGAGTGGCTGCGAAGATAAAGGTGATGGCGTCCGCCTAGACTTTGATCTTGGGGATGGCGAGTGGGTTGTTGCCCAAGGCGAAGACTACGCCACGCCTGTTGATCTGAGCGCCCATACTCACCTGTGGATTCCTTTTAGAGGTACGCCTGAAGTGCCTGTGGCAATGGAGATAAAATTACGCGACAAAACAGGCGGTCTTTCGATGGTTCGCTTAGATGGCGGGGTCAGCGTTCCGGTATGGCGCAGCTGGGCGGTAGACCTCAGAGAGTTTAAATCACAGCAAGGTGAGCTCAACCTGTCGGCAGTTAGCGGAATCGAAATCGCCTTTTCATGGCCTCTGAATCTCGGTGGAGCACGACGCGGCGTGGTTGAGTTGGCTGATCTTCAGGCCTGGAACCTCAGCGAGGAAGTTCCCGAAGTTGCGGGCTTTGAACGTATCCCTCGTGATGAAATGGCAATGAGCGAAATAGCCTCAGACTTACTTGCTCGGCAGGAGAACCACGGTTTTATAGCAGCCTGGTACGATCTTGCACCTAACTTTCATTTGTATGCTAATGCAATGGCACTGATTGTTTTCACCCTAGAATATGAACGCCTCAGTGATGCTGATGATCCGGCGGCTGCAACCTACGAAAACGCGGCGCGCCGCATGGCAGATGCCTTTGCACAACTGCAAACCCTCAGCGATCGCGGCGGTGCCTGGGATGACAGTTTTATTGAGCACGCTGGCAGTCTAACGCGACGGAGCGCGGGCTCACGTATTGTTTGGGTGGGTTCAACCGCGTGGGCGGGACTCGCGATGATCCTCGCGCGAGACACGCTTCCTGATGGCAGTGTTTATAACGATAGCATTTCATCTGCGGCATCTTATTATACTAACTTACAGACTTGCCGAAACAATGCCGGACTACCCACAGGTTCAATCACAGAAGGTACTGAGGGTAATATCAGCAGTCACCTGTTTCTAGCTACGGCTGCGTCCCGTGGTCTGGCGGATACTTCTATTGCAACGGAACTCGGCGATTTTATCGGCGAGAATTTGTTTGATCCGTCACAACAACGATTTTTCTGTGGCGTAGCCGTTGACTTTGGCACGGGCTTCAACCAACAAGCTTGCACTCTGGGCGGCACTGGCGCGATTCAGGGCGGGGATGGGCGCAGCTGTTTAGATGTGGTCGCAAACTGGGGAACCGAGTGGCTACTGCGACAAGGTCGTAGCGAAGACGCATTAAAAGGCTTGGCCTATGGCCGTTATGTATTCCCCACACGCGCTTTTAATAATACAGCGGTAAACGGACTGGGTGACATCACTGGCCCCTGGACACCCACGGTAGAATTTGGAGCCGGCCAATGGGCAGTGGCTGGCGGACCAGACTCAAATTACCTAATGCAGCAAGCCAAAATGCACTTGTGCTCTGCTGGTGCCTGTCGGGGCGCAGCCGATAATCTATCTACAGGAATTGGCTGGAATACTACAGCTCGAGGAGTCTCCCCCTCGGCTTGGATGTATCTAGCCTGGCACGGTGAATTCTGGTCACGCTTGTAAGCTAACCAATGGGTCTGTAATTTTTTAATTTCTTTTTAATAAGTTGCTAAGTTACGTAACAGTGAATTGCGGTGGCATACTGAATTTGGCCACCCTATCACTTACTAAACCCTATCAAAAATCACACCATTAGTGCTATAAATCAGGTAAAAGAGGGATTGGGCTATTATTGTATTTCATAATACTATTCATTTAGTTAACCCCATAAACAGTGGGTTACATATACCAAGTAGCGGACCTGCAATCAATAGGTCGCCAGTTCGACTCTAGCAGTCAGCACCATTCATTCCTAAAGAAAGAAGCGAAACCTTAACAGCAATGTTAAGGTTTTTTTCGCCTATAGAAAACTCCCGTTCATGCTGAGCGCTCACGAAGTTAGCATGGTCGAAGCACAGTTAGGGCTTTTTTGTGTTTATTTCTAAAAACGTGCTTGGTCTAATTTAATAACCTATTTCACTTGCACCAATAAACTCCCCTCTCCCACATATTCTGTACCCCATACGTGATTTAATAGCTTATTGTTAAGGTGAGTTTAGTAAATTTCTGGCCAGTTATTCTGTTTTAAAATATAAAATCACCTATTTACTTGGTGACAACATTTGTTATTGACGTAAGCAAATGAAAAGCTTAATGTCTCTTCAGAGCGATAAGCAGAAGTACAGGGAAGATGTTCCATACTTATACTTCTGCATCGAGTCTTCGGCTGCCAAATAAGTGGCTTTAAATCATGGTCAACTATCAGACAAACCTATCTATTAAATTCGTCATTCAGTAAAGTACATATTGCTTACATTATGAAATGTTAAAAATGATGGACATCAATAATAAAAAATTTCGGATAATATCATTTATCTTTTTACCAGAGATGGCTAGGCTTACATAAATTTGATTTGAATTTTGCACTCAAATAACTAGAAAAATAATTAATGTGAAAAAATATATCTTAAATACATTCCTGTTCATAATCGTTTCTTGCACAGTTAGTTTTTCTGCTTTTGCCAGTATAAGCAATGAACAAAAACAGTTAGCGCTAAATATACTTGATCAAATCCAAAAAGCTAACTCAACCGACTATCACTTGTTAATGCCACACTTGAATAATGAATATTTGAAAGAAGCAAATGTTGATGAACGTATGGTGCTATTACATCAGCTTGCTTTATATAGCCTCATGGGAGATCGGTTTAGTAAAGCACTTGGATATTCAAATGAACTTGCGACACTTAGTGCTAAAAACCAAAACAAAACCATGCAAGATATTGCAGAATTAATCACTATTATCGCAAAGCATCGATACAATAAAAGTGCGATAAAAACAGAGCTTAACGCCATAAAGCATAGGTTTAACTTAAGTGATAACTTAAAGTTACGGGCTAACTTTGAGCTTGCTATGAGTTTTACTATCCAGGCTTTTGCTGAATATAGATTGTTAGCCAATTTGTCACTTTTAAATATTGAGCTTGAAAAAACACAGCAACTACCAACAGAAAGGTTTTTGATTTTATGGCGCCTATCTAATATTGAACTTAACTTAGATCGGAAATTGCCTACTGTTTCCGCGCTAATAAAAGTTGCAGAACAAAATAAATACCCTTTGCACCGATTTATTCTGCTGTATAACTCAATTAATTACCTAACAAAACAATTAGGCGAATTATCGCTCGCACAAAGTTATTCCAATACTTATGTCACCTTGGCGGAAAGCTTAGAGCAAAAAGATGAGTTATTTTTTGCTCTAGAGCGTCAAGCATCAATTCTTGCAATGCAAGGAAATGCAGAAGAATCAATAAAGATAATCCAAAAGGCACGCAATATAGACAATATTCAAGAGCCACACTGGCTTGCGAGATTAAACTTATTGGAAGCGATGCAACAACTGATCATAGGAAACATTGAGGAAGCTAAACTGTTACAAAGTAAAGCAGAAGCCTATTATTCCGACAGCGGAGTAAAAGTGCCTTTTACAATGGAAAGAACAAATACTTATATCGATTTCATTGAGGGGCGTAACGAAGAGGGTATTCAGCAAATGGAAAGGTCAATACTTGATCTTATCCTGACTAATGCAAAAGAAAGAGATCAAAATTTTAATGTCATTAGAGGGTTGGCAGAAGATGAGTTAAAAGCGCACCTCCAAGCAGAGAGCCATTTAACTGACTTTAAACGTGTAAGTATTATTGTGGGGATTATTGCAATCGCATTTTTTATATTAGCCATACGCCAATATAAAACTCAAAAAGAACTTAAGTTGAGTAAAATTCGTTTAGAGCATATTGCTCGTACTGATGGTTTAACACAATTAAACAATCATCAGTTTTGGCAAGAGTGTCTGGAACAGGAGTTTTCTCTCTTGAAGAGAAATCCTGACCGAATGAGTAGTTTAATCATGCTAGATGTAGATTTGTTCAAGCAAGTCAATGATCACTATGGTCATTTGCAGGGAGATAAAACACTAAAGCATGTGGCAAAGATACTCAAAATGAATACTCGTAAGACTGACATTCTTGGACGTTATGGCGGCGAAGAATTCTCCGCGCTTCTAATTGACACAGACTTAAGTGATGCGGTGAAGGTTTCAGAAAAAATACGTGAAGCGATAGAAAGAAGTCACATCGATCATAAAGGTGACTCTATTCAAGTAACGGTAAGCCTTGGTATCGCAAAATATACGCCTCAATTAAGCTCTATTCAGGAGTGGATTTCACAAGCTGACAGTGCTCTTTACACAGCGAAAGACAAAGGTCGTAATATCAGCTTTGTGTATGAAAATAATAAATAAACTTTGTGGTTTAAATAATCGTGAAAGATATAAACTTTAATTACTGACCTATGGTTTCGCTGTCAGACAAAAGTCGCCTAGGCAACGGTAGTTCTAGGCAAAAAACAGAGATGGATTAGTTAAAGTAAAGCAGAGCACTTGCGAGGGTTTGATAATATATGAAAGAAACGAAGTGCTACCGAGTAAACTGCTACGAGCCCGACTTTAAAAACTTATAGTGCATTGAGTATATATTTGAAACGTTATTATCACTCAAAATTAATACCTAATGTTGAAATTATTTCGTAATAACCAAAAAGCACAAGGAGAAAAAAAACAAATAAAATTAATTCATGTTTAAAGTGATGGCGAAGGTAAAACAAACGATCTTTATGGTGCAATACATCCATCAATTCATCACCGAAACGAATAGAAAGAAATGTGCCTATGCCAGACAACAAAATAACTAACCAATATGGATAAGGTGTAGTTAATATTATTTTCATAGTTTGTGTGAGAAATGTGGTTTCATAAAGCTCAGAGAAAAACATCAATGAAAATACATTAATTATAATCGCAATAAGCCAGACTACTATTTCTGACAATACCATACGAATACCAAATAATACTCGAAGAGGAAAGTCTAATAAAAATCCAGCATCTGCAACTGGAGTACAGAGTACGAAAAAGCTCCATGTTATTAGAGAGGCTACCCCTCCTGTTAAAAAGTCATATTGGTAAGTTAAATAGACAAAATATGATAATAAAATTACTAATAATAATATAAACTTTATCCATACTTGATGACTCGGCTGTTTCATCTGTTTTCTCTATTTATCTAGTTGAACAATAAGGGTTAAATGCTGCACTATAACGCTCAAATAACTAGCAAAAAATTGTTGGCTAAAATAGCGACTCAAAAGCATAACCCAACTATCATTTGTCTTGCTAAGTAGAATGGTTAGGTAATAGGAACCCCACGACTTGCCAATTGGGTTAAAAACGCTTGTGTATTGTCAATTGAGATTACTGCCTTTGACTTTCTCTTAGGTAAAAAATAACAACCTACAAATGTAATTGGTTGATAAAATTCCAAAAGTATATTTTTATTTGAGCCTATAGGAGAAATAAAGAAATCAAATGAGTTTGCTTTATCAGAAAAATGAAGCTTTCTCGCTACCTTAATATCCTTTAATTGAATATTGGCTTCCCAAGCCAATCCAAACTTATAGTTTAAAGTTGTTTCAGTTAGCTCTATAGGCCTTAATTTAACAGCTTGGACTTGCGCTAAGTAATAAATAACAGACCAAATAGTGAGCGCAGTAACAACCCAGGCAGCAATAACATTTGCCTCTTTTTCCACGAAGAAGTGAATAAAAGGCAATGTTGGAAGTTGCGCTATAGCGACCACCCAAAAGACATCTTTTGAGTTACTAGCACTGGCATAACTAAAGGAATTGATATTATTCGTATGCTCGTTAGAAAAGTGCTTAGCAAAGAAAGCATAAAACACAACGAACAATTGACTCTTTGTTAACTGATACAAGTAGCCACTTTTTAACACCGCTCTTAAAGAGTTATCTAGAGCCGAATGAAAGTTTGATGAATGGTTTTTATTGGAGCGAATTAGAGCTAATAATTTATTTAACCAAGTTACATCAAGTACCAATGCACCTAAAGCTATACTAAGTGCTATTTTCAGCTCAACATCTTTAAAAGCTGATATATAAAATAAACAAAGTACAGATGCAAAACAAAAGGTAATAATTATTTTTGTTTTTCGTACCTGACAATTTCTCTGTTGACTCACTACAAACCTCTTTGCTTACCCTACGCCTCAAACCAAGGCAAATGATTTGAATTGTTAACTACTCTTTTCTTTTATCCATTGTTTTACAGGAAGTACCCATTCAGCAATTGGCCGATAAAAAGCACCGTGCTCTTTACCTGTAGAAATAGAAACTTCATCGAATGAACTAAGTTTAGGGCTTCTATTTTTGAGTTTTGCGCATGTACCTGCTCCATCAGTTGTTTCATAAATAGATAAAAAAGCACCATTCATTTTAATACCTGAATACTTGCTTGATACAATACGTCCACAACCTGCTAAAAGAACTGTATTAACAGGCGTTTCTTCCAAATAGTGGGAAGTTAAGCTAGTAATAAATGCTCCTCGAGAGAATCCCATAATAGTTATGTGCTTAGCAAGAACTCCCTTGTGTAATAACTTCCTAACATCGTTAGCTAACAACTTAGCGTGAACAAAAGGATCCGTTCCTTTGGTCCTATGATAGGCAATCAAATTATATTCTTTATCTGCTAATGATTTCTTTATTGCAGGGAACTCATAAACTCCCCAACGTTCATTTTTAGGGGTAGGGTTTGTACCCTCGACAATAAAACCATGAGAATAAAAAACATACTTTTCGCTAGCATTAACTTGCTCGGGGAATTTATCGTAAACCTCTCCTGCTAAAGACAACGTTGAAAAAAGACAAATGACTAAAACTGAAAATTTAATATTAATACTCCTAGATAGCTAAGACCCCAATAAGGGACTGATAATAGCTTTTTATGTGTATTTCACACTCGGTTTTTAAATAATATTGGTGTTAATAACATGCTTAACAAAACAATAAAAGCAATAACAAAACCAATACTTTGGAGTGAGCCAATACCAGTAAAAAACAATACTATTGATATGACTAAAATAGCCAATTGCATAAAACCAATCATTCGTCTTTTGTGATAATTACCTGAGCCACGAAAGATCCAAAATAAAATGATTGGTAAAGCTAAAGTAACTAATACAAGTAATGGAAAAATTGCTCCTGCTCCTCCGTGTGTCACTCAAACCTCCAAGACATATAATCCCATTTAATGGGCTGATAGTAGTTTGCTAAAATGTCTACCAAAGTGGTGCAAGTTCAAAGCGAAACCGAGCAAACGGTTAGCAGTTCCGCTTAAGTTATCGTTAGATGATATCCAGCTTCACAGCTAGCATTTTCTTACGCTCCGCTGTGTAATCCCACCAAGACTTTGCTTCTTCACCATTGATAAAGCGTGTAACTGAAATAAACACATCAATGACACAAGGATCATGTTTAAAGCCTGTTATAACACAGAGTCTCTCATACAGTTCATGAGGATCCTGCCCCACGAGATCTTCAGGTTTCACTATACCCAGCAACTCAAGGTCAGAGGCACCTGCTTTACCTATATTTGGAAGATCGGTAAGTTTCCTAACATTTTCACGAACAACTTTATTCGGATTCATAATTGCTTAGCGTTTCAATAAACGGAAAATTATTCTTGGTTAAAATAAGCGGCTCAAGAGCAAAAACCAAGCGTTATATACCCCTGTTTAAAAGCTTGTTAATTTTTGATGCACAGCAAGTAGTTACAGGCCATTGTTACGCTACTATTTTAATAGCTTTTTTTACTTTTTTAAGGGCTATTCTTTGTTTCAGTGGAGAAAGGTAATCAATAAATAATTTACCTTTTAAATGATCGATTTCATGCTGTAAAACAATTGCAAGAAAGTCGTCACTTTCTATAGTCACCTCTTTCCCTGTGCGATCTAAGCCCTTAACTTTAACAGTTGTAAAGCGCTCAACATCAGCATAATACCCCGGAACAGATAAGCAGCCCTCTTGTCCCGCTTCTATATTATCACCACTAACCACTTCAGGGTTAATAAGTATCAAGGGGGAGTTTCTTTCTTCTGAAATATCGATCATTATTATTGCTTCGCTTCGACCAACTTGTGTGGCTGCTAAACCAATTCCATCCTCGGTGTCATACATTGTATCTAGCATGTCATCGATTAAAGTTTGAACTTGCTCAACATCAACAACTTTCTTTGCTTTAACTTTCAACTTATTGTTAGGAGCTTTCAGTATTTCTAAAACGGCCATTTTTCCTCGATATATATTTTTGACTTATTAACTTTCTGATTAATGAGCCATGTATAGATTTTCTCATTAACCTCTTGCATTATTGGTGAGCTACACGAAGCCGCGTAACTCAATATTGAAGGCTCTTCCTTTTGATACCTGAGAGTGTGATCCATTCCTTCAATAATGTAGACTTCTGTTTTGCTTGGAGATATTTCAGGAATTAGCAGCGTATCATCAGGATGGCATTGGAAATCTTTTTCACCACCAATAGCTAATATTGGATGCATATTATTTTTCAAAAAAGATTTTACATCATAATTAAAAGTTTCTCTGTAAAATTTACTACTTACTCGCGCAAACGAAACCCAAACTCTCTTAGCTTTTGTTTTTTCAACCTTTTCCCTAAGTTCTGTCATCGTTTTTAATGGCTCTTTGGTATAAAAAAGCAATCGAGCCAATTTCCCTTTTAATCCCGTCATTTTATCTAAATCACGGTTCAGCACTTCAGCGTTCTTAATACCATCCTCTTCAAAACTTCTGAGACTTGCACACAACATTAATATGCCAGCAAGGTTCTTTCTCTTTGCCGCTATTTCTGGTGCTAATACAGCTCCTTCACTATGCCCCATTAAATAAATTTGTTTTGAGTCTATTTGACTTGGCTTGTTGCCAATAAAGTCAACCGCTGCACAAGCATCGTCAACCATTTCAGATAACCCTGCAACTTTAAAGTTTCCTTCACTTTTTCCACATCCCCTTTTGTCATAACGAAAGGAAGCAATTCCCTGTTTTGCTAGGTATTCACCAATCTCTTTAAAAATCTGTGTGTTAAAACCTGAAATATTACCATCTCGATCTTGAGCACCACTTCCATGGACCATGATAACACATGGTAGAAGGGCATCACTTTTAGGCACAATCAGCGTACCAGTGAGTGATAATTTATCGGATTGGAATATTACTTCTTCGTGCAAATCAACTTCCTTTTGAAAGCTAATACCTCACTAAGAGGCAAAAAATAGTTGGTTAAAATAAGCAACGAAGGAGCAAAAAACAACAGTTATTTGTCCTGATTCATTTGCTTGTTATGAAACTTTGAAGTAAAGAATTCTTTTAAATTTGTAATCACAGTGACACAAGTCGCAACTACTATAAATTGACCAAATAACAGCATGAATAACTTTGGCCAAAAATTAACTTCCTCGGTAAATATTGGATGCCAAAAGTATGTAAGAGTTAAGTTTCCAGGAAACAGAAATACTCTGTATCCAGGTAATGGGCCACCAAAAAGCTCCCAGAAATTCCAGCTCAGAGAAAATGCAATTCCCCCTATAATCATGGCAATCAAACCTGAGTAAAAGGCAACGGTTATTCGTCCTTCTGACATAACTTATTAGCCCTTATTTTGTATGGTTGCAGTAATAGCACCTGCGCCTACAAGCATACTGCCACTAACTTTATTAAAAGCATTTTGAAACTTAACAGAGGTAACTCTACTGCGTAATACACCTGAGAATGTAGCATAAAATGTAACACTTAAAGTTGATACACCCAAAAAGCTAACAGCCATAATTAGCATTTGAGGCAATACAGGCGCGCTAGAGTTAATAAACAGAGGAAAAAATGCCATAAAAAATATAATACCCTTTGGATTTAATGCTGTTACCAATAGCGCATTTAAATAAACAGAGCTTTTTTTCATTTGCTTTTGTTCTATATGAGCAACACTAACCTTTGTGCGAAAAGTATTGATACCTAAATATAATAGATACAAGGCTCCAGCCCATTTTAAAATAATAAACAGTGTTGCTGATGTTGCTAAAAGCGCCCCCATACCTACAAATGAAAAGAGCATTGCTACAACATCACCAGACAAGGTTCCGGCGACCAAAGGTGTAACTGACTTTTTTCCATATTCTAATGCTTGCCCCATTACCAAAAATACAGTCGGCCCCGGAGAAAAACATAAAACCATTGATGCAGCTAAAAATGAAATCAAAACTTCAATACTCAATTGATTCTCCAATGAGGGCTAAAATAGTAAAGCGAGGCCAACTGTTACTTTTCCGTTTAAGCAACTTGATAGCTACTTTGTAAATTTAAACTGAACTGACTTGATATCAACCCACATAGACTCCCCTTCCGTTAAGTCTATAACTGCATCATCAATAACCATTTCAGAAAAAAAGTTAGGTTGAAGAAAGCCTTCATCAGGAAGGTAATCTCTATGCTTATCACTTGACCAATTCCAAGGCCCGTCTTGCCAATTATCTATCACGTCAGGCTCAGGTTCAGGATAGCTAAGATAAGTACTTATTTGTACAGGAGTATCTTCATTTATGTGAGCAAGCAAAGGGTTTTGAGTAATATCAAAATTAAAAGTTAAGATATTATCTGCTTGAGTTAACTGTACGATATTATTGTGCTCATCGGTAGTCATCGTAACTATAGTATCCGACTGATATTTTGGTATATGAGTCCAAATATTACTACCTAATTCAGCTATCGAAATTTCGTGGTTATTTGGATAATCTCCCGCTCCCTTGAAGTGCCTGACTCTGATGGAAACATCACCAGAATCCATAACGTCATTTTTATTGATATCAAAATTAATTCCATAATCATATTCGATATACCCATTACTTTGTGCATCTCGATTAACGGTTGCATAAGAAGGTAAATATGACAGCTCCACCTCGATTTCAACATTTGTTACACCATAAAAACTTTCACAGCCTGGATACGGATTAAAGTAACCCGCCTCCATAAAGGAAAGTGTCATCCCATCTTCTTCCACTATTAATTGATCACCATTCAAATCAAAGTTTGATGTACTTTGTTCACCTGTTTGTATATCGGTTGAAGTTAATGATGTTTGAGTACTACTATCTCCCTTAAATAGCCCGGATTCATAACAGCCACGCTCATCATCAAAGGCAAAGGTTGTTATAGTGTCTTTTGAAATAGCCACGTAAGCCAATGTATCAATCGACCATACTCCGTAAAACTTACTATCCAATGTAGCACTTGATACTTTTTCTGTGCCTTGTTCAGCTACATCACTTGAACCTCCACAACCAGCCAAAACAGCACAAAACATTACCGAAAATGAAAACTTCTTAATCACAATATATCCTTATCTTTTTTTAAAATAGTTGCCATACGACAACCCTAAATTTGACACATAAAGTAGCCAACGCCCACTAAGGGGCTGAAAATAGTTTGCTAAAATGAATGTAACCCAAGCGTTTGACATCATTTTTGATGCGTGTGTTAGGTGGAGTATTTATCTAGTTTCTTAAAACGAGTTTCTCATCAATTGTTAAGGTTCCTTTTATTATTCTAGGTAATTTGAGTTACCAGCTTTAGAAAATAACTCAATAATACAAAAATATATACTTCAACATCACACTTGACCTCATTAGGTATTTTTTACCATAACTCTTTGATTAAAGATAATTTTCCATCCCTAAAACCAAAAACAGCTAGATATTTGTCAGTTTTTTTCCATTCACCATTTTCTTGAATAAGCCCGTGTGAGTACTCAATAGCTACATGATTTTTGCCTGATATTGAGTTTAGAATACGAATTTGGTTTTTATCAGTATTTTGGTATCTACCCAACTCAAGGTTTCGTAGAAATGCACTACGCCATGTATCTTTAGTAAAATTTGCCTCGTACTCAACGTGAACATATTTAACGTCATCATGTGTTAAAGCGAGAAGAGCATCAATATCGGCTGGGGTTGATCCTTTCTTAGCTACCTTATCAAGCGCAGAAAAGTAAGCCTTTACCTGCGCTATTTGGCAAGCATCCTCACAACCCTTAGCAATTGTTAAATTAGATAAAATTAAGAGAGATAGCCCAGCTAGAGCCTTAAATAATTGTCGCACAAAACCTCCTTTGTTGAATAAATGCCTAACGCTAAGCTAAAAAAATACAGTTAGGCTAAAATGCGCGAAGCACGAGCCACTGTAATTTTTCCGTTATTGATCGCCTTTTTAGGAATACTTATCCACCACGTTTAATTCTATATCCTATTGAATAAATGACATCGTCTCCAATGCACTGATTATTTTCAATTAAGTTACTTTCTGAGCAATGCCCATCCCCAGTCTCTAAACAAAACTGAAATTGAGTATTAGTTTTAATAGGATCTTGGATAATACCTTTAGGTAACCCAGACCATTTCCATTTTTTTACATTAAGTTTTGCTTGTTTAGCAAAGTGCTTACTTGTTGATGAAACTACTTTAATATCCTTAATTTCATAATCTGGAGTAATAACATACTCAACAGAAGCACAGCCCTCTTTTCCTGCTCTCGCGTCTTCGATAGGATATAGAGGAGGAAAACGCTCTAATCTTTCCCATTTTTCGGAAAGTAATTCAGCCTCAGTTAATTGTAAACGTTGATATTGCTCACTTGGTGTCGTTTTACAACCAACTAAAACAAGTGTCCCTACTATTCCTAAAATATATCGATTCATGCGAAACTCCTTTTGTATTCCTAACCCCCTGTTAAGGGGTTGTTTCAGTTGGCTAATTTGTGAAGCGAAATGGAACCGAACCAACGATAAAAAGCTCTACTGTAACAGCTTGTTAATTTTTGTTTTCATCTATTTCACAAGATGGTATTTCTGTTGTTTCTATTAGCTTAACTTCCCAGAACTGACTTAAACTATTTTCATATTGGGCACTGACTCTATATTTAGTGCAAGGTTTAGCTTCTACTGGGAACCATGCTTCCCTTGTTTCTGAACGCCCTCGATGTTTTTTAGTTGTTTCTAAAAGTATTAAATGGGGGCCAGGCTCAATGTTTCTTTTTATATTATTAGAGAAAATTTGCTTACCATCGATGACTTTGATTCTAACTTCATAGTTATTATCATCAGAAATAACCTTTCTTCCACCATCTATCACTGCATAGGGCGTTGATTTGCATCCAGCTAATACGAGAAATATGGGTAAAAGTAATTTTGCAGATCTCATTGATTCATCCTTAAAAAATTAACGCCCATTTAATGGGCAGATGACACTTGGTTAAAATACGCGACGAAGGAGTAAAAAACCAACAGTTATTTGTCCTGATTTATTTGCTTGCTAAGTACTAAAACTGATAACCAACTTGAAGAAAAGCACCATAACGACCTTCAAATCGAGCATTCGTAGCGTGAATAGATATACCGAAAGTTGTACCCGATTGGTTTATACCATTCATGAAAAAGGTATAACTAACACCTGCGCCATAAATATCATATTCCTCATGCACAAAAGGGTATGGGTAGCGGTATTCTTTACCAAGTGAACCTCCGTAAATACCCAAACCATGCTTATTAGAATCAGTTCCAAATAAGTCGGTTTTAATCCAGCCAACGCCAAAACCACATTCTGAACCATTAGCAGAGCCATATCCTGTACAACCAGCTGAAATATATTTTAAATCGTTTTTTGAAACAAATGAAAAGTTCGTTCCTATTCCACTATACATTGCCCCTATACCTAGGCCAACAGAATAGCTTTTATCTTGATTAGTTTCTTCAGCAAAACAGCTAAGAGATAAAATAGAGAGGAGTGAAATTAGTTTTTTCAAAGTATATCCTTATTTTTATTCATCATTACAAATGCCAACATAGCATTTGCACATAACACCCTGTTAATGGGCAAAATACAGTTGGCTAGAATAAGCGACGAAGGAGCAAAATCCAACTATATTTTATCCTTGTTTAACAAATTGTTAGCCTTTTTTGACCACGAATTATTTTGCCTACAAAAAATAGGGTAAGCAAAGCCAAAATATTTACAGTTACTATTGCTATACCAATTTCAAATACGGCACCTATTTTGGCCCCATAGTTTAAGCCAATTGCAAATGACTCACTTTCAATTGTTATAACCTGTAGCAAACAAAACCAAAAACACAATTTAAGAGCAATCATTTCTCTTTTATGAAGAGAGATTATTAAGTATGCGTTGGTTAATAACATGAAACCTGAAATTATAGCTTTACCATAATTAGAAAAGTGCAACACATTATCTTGATTAAAAAGAAGCAGGTAGATTGATATAGCTGCCATTAAACAGTTAACACCCAAGAAGCAACAAACAGTTGTTGTACTTTTATTGAAGGACTTAAACATACTTTTCTTAGAGGCTAAAAATAGTGGGTTAAAATAACCGACGCAGGAGCAAAAACCAACGGTTATTTGTCCCAGTTTAAATGCTTGTTATATGCAAACTAAAATGATGAACCAGGCTGTTTTAAAAACTCTATTTCATCACTGGTAGATGTACGATTCAAAATAATATTACGATGTGGATATCTGCCGAATTTTTTAATAATATTTCTATGTTTTATTTCAAATTCTAAATTAGATTGAACACCATTACTTTTATATAGCTCCACAGCAATATCATGAATTAGTAATGATTCACTATGCATATATGGCATGAACATGAAACTTCTTTCAACTTGATTTAGCTCATGATGACTTCCAAGTGATATCGCTTCTTGAGAAAGAGCTAATGCTAGTTGATCTGATGAAAAGGCCTTTGGGGTATCTCTATATATATTTCTCGAAAACTGATCTAACACAATTATTTCAGCTAAACGCCCTTTAGCTGATTTTCGCCACTTGAAAAGTTCACAGTTATTAGCTTGCTCATGCAAAGTTAAGAATTTATCTTTAATATAAAGATCAAAATCTAGATCTTTAACCCACCACTTTTCTTGCTCTATATCATTAAACCAAAATGATAAAACATCATCGTAATTCATCGAGCTCTCCTTTGCATATAACACCCTCGTTAATGGGCAAAATATTGTTGGCTAAAATTGTTGAGGAACGAAACACAGCCAACTGTAATTTTTCCGCTTGAGCGCCTTATTATACATCAATAATCAAATTAAAGTTTTTTATAAAAATCAAAATTCAATTCAATATCGACTGATGCAATATCGGCTATATTTTCATTCCCAACATAGTCATTTGTCACATCATCAAAACTATAACCACCGGTCGTAAAAACACCTTCCTCAGGTACAAAATCATTCGATGAGACAATATTTTTAGTCGCATCTTGAAAAAATTTACTTTCCACATTGATATTGAAAAACACCTCTTCTTCAAGTGCTGTCCATGTGCGTGAAGTGTGCTGACCATAATGGAAAAGTTTAACCTGCAAATATCCATTGTCATTGTTGATGTCGTAATAAGTATCGGTTGAATCAGTACAACAATAACCTTCTACATCAGCGAATGTATAACGATAATAAGCGTCATTATTTTCGAAAAAATATGCGAATTCCTGTCCTGAATAGTCAGGAGAGTTATCCGCAGATATATGAAGGCTTAAAAATAAATTATCTATACTTTCTTTTTTTACATTATTTGAAAAGTTAATTGTTACTATCATAGTAGGGAATAACTCATAATCCCCTCCGGGGGTGAGTTTTCTATCTGGTTTATCCCCGAAATTATATGTTGATATGACTTCTTTAGGTGGTTCGCTCTGTTTAGGGGCTTCTGTTTCGATGGGAGATGAGCCTCCACCACAAGCCACAAGGAGAATTGGTAGAGTTATCGCTAATAGCGCTTTTTTCATTATTTATATTCCATTAAAAATTTGATTGTTCTTTATATATTCATTCCATGTGTATTAATTTCTCTTATGTTTATAATCCTCCATATGACTACTATCTCCTACACAGTGTTTTATTCTTGTTTAACAAGCTTCTTATACGTTTACGGGCTATTCAAGTGTTTTTTAACTAATCCTTCCAATTGCTCTAAATCACTACTTAAATAAAAAGGAATATCAAGTTTATCACTTAGTATTTTTTCAATAATACATTGCCAAGTTGAGGATACTTCTAAAGCAACAACTTTACAGTTTAAGTTACTAAATCTTTGATAAGACTTTAATAACTCGACCAAAGCTTCTGGTGTTAAGCCAGCCATATCTCTTGGATGCTCAAATAAAGCCCATGGTCTATCAATAGGAGCTATTAATAAAATTTGTTCGCGAAGTTCCTGTATTCCTTCCTCATTAAAGCCTTCCACAGGATAAATGTGTACTACATTATCTAAAAGCTCTATTTTGTAATCACCATGAGGCTTCATTATTCACCAAAGTTCTAAAAACGTATAACGCCTCGTTAAGAGGCAAAAAATTGTTGGCTAAAATTAGCGGCTAAGGAGCAAAACCAACTGTATTTTGTCCTTGCTTAACAGCTTGTTAGCTATTTTTACTACGATACCGAAGCATTAACTACTTCCAGTTTGCCATTGCGTTGAACAATGTGAACAAATGCAAGAAACTCATCATCTGATTTTGAATACCACTGCTTCCAAAAAACTCTTACATCACCTTTCTTTTTAAAAATTCCAACCAACTCTCTTTTAGTAAAAAAACCCAGAGTGTTTTGATAAATCTTACACTGTTTTTCTAGCTCTTCTTTGGTAACAATATTCTTCATGTTTTCGCTGAAATCTCGTACATGTTTTTCATGATCAATTTCAGAAGAAGCATCCATGAGGTTATCCATTATCGGGGTAACTAATTTCATAATTTCATTATCTGAAAGTTCCAACCAGTTCATGAGTCTCCCGAAATATCTAACGCCTCGTTAAGAGGCAAATAATATGTTGGCTAAAATAAGCGACGCAGGAGTAGAAGCCACTGTTATTTGTCCTTTTAAGTGACTTATTATACGCACTTGCCTTTAGCCATGTTGATATTCTGTAAGTGCTTAGTAAACCCATTATTAGTACGAACATCAACAGAAATATAATTCCCTTTCTCGATAAACTCTCTCAAACTGGGGCTACTACATACTTTTTCAATGATATGGACTCTCGAATTCCGCTTCAATAATTTAATGTCATTAGAGCTGAAATGATCATCAGAAATTTCTAGTGCAAGTGAAATTGTTTTACCCTGAGCGTCAAACCAAGTTAATTTAACTTTCTCGTCGTTTTCAACGAAATATTCTTCAATCTGTTTCTTTAATAACTCTTTAGGTGATTCACTTATGAAATCAGAGTAAATGTTTTTCCCAAGAATAAAAGCCAATAAAGAAAAGCTTAAAATTTTTGCTAGATTTGAATTCATCCCCATCTCATTTGGTGCATATAACGCCCGCCTTAACAGGCGCAAAATAAGCAGGCTAAAATTAGCTACGAAGGAGCGCAAGCCTGCTGTTTACGTCCTTGTTTAAGGCTTTGTTAGTTATTCTTTACGCTTGTATTGATTAAACTAACTATATTTTTAGACATAGCTTCTAGCTGTCTTGAAGTTGTTGCGCCAAAGATACCTTCACTAAACTCTGAGCGTGTATCTAATTGGGATTCACTAACTATTTGGTTAGTAGCTAGATCTATGAGTTTTACGCGTAACTTTAATTCGGCATCGCCCACCATTACACCAGCCATAAATCGACCAAAACCTGATACATAACGAAAGTGTTCTACTGTTATTTCCACTGAAATATCAGCCTGATTGGATGAGTTATTAGATATTAAGTTACCTTTGTACTCAGTAGTAATTAGTTTATTAAGTTCTACGATACTTTTCGATAAATCTTTGTTTTTAGTGATTGTGCTGGACGTTGCTATATCTAGCGTTATGCTATTTGGCATAGTGCCTTGCTGAATATTTGACGTTTTGACCGACTGCTTAATATTTGCAGCACAACCTGTTATAAAACATATAAGAATTATCAAAATAAAGTTTTTCATTAGATGCTATGTCTCCTTGAATAACGCCTAATTAACAGGCAAAAAATTATTGGCTAAAATGTTGAGGAACGAAAACGGCCAACTACACTGTCCCTGTTTAAATGCTTGTTATGTGTTTTTACGCTTTATATAAGGTAAAAACACCTATAGCGATAAACCCTACACCAGCAATATAGTGCAGGTACTTTTCATTTATATACTCAGATAAAAAACTGCCAGCTAAAACACCAACAGCTGTAGCGACAATAAGAGCTGCTGATGCTGCAAAAAATACGGTATATTTACTTACTTCTTTATCCGCTGCAAACAACATAGTAGCCAGCTGTGTTTTATCACCTAATTCAGCAATAAATACTGAAGCGAAAATAGTTAAAAATATTTTCCAATCCATTTATACAACACCTAAATTAGAGAAACACTGACACATAACGCCGCAATAAGCGGCAAAAAATTGTTGACTAAAATAAACGACGCAGGAGCAAAAACCAAATGTTATTTGTCCTAGTTTATTTGCTTGTTATATGTATGAAAACAGATTAATACTTTTTACTTAGTTTTTGATTAAAAAATTTAAGTATTTTAAAACGATTGAATGCTTTATTGCCGCCATAAGCGTACATGGCAAATAGTACAAAACCTAAGAATTGAAGGTACTGTATCTGCTGCTCATCGTCTAACAAAGTCCATGTAAAAACAACTAACATACTGATTGATAAAATCGCTGATAGAATTCTTAATATCATTTTAGCCTCCGTGCTAAGTTTTTAGGGATACATATAATGCCCATTTAAGGGGCTGATAATTGTTTGCTAAAATTGTATAGCGAAGCGGAACCGAGCAAACTGTTACGAATCCGACTTGAATGCCTTGTTATATGCAAGCTCGTTAATAGGTTACAAGGTAAGCCATACCTTTACATTTGATTTCTGAATAGCAGCTGCCAGTATTCCTGCTCACTAGGCATGAATCAAAAACCAACGCATTCCCTCCTAGTTTTTGAGTTTTAACTTCCAGCTCAGAAATCAGAGCCTTTTTAGTAGGTATATAATCTCTATAATCAATCTGGCAATAATTAGTTTCTACATAACCCACTTGTGATGCACCCAACTCCCATACTTCATAGTTGGTATATTTTTTCACTACACTTTTTCTAATTTTATTTTCAATATATATATCAGCATTAGAGTTAAAAGTTAAATTTGAACACCCGCTCAAAAAAAGAAATATGATTGGTAATAAAAACTTCATGCTAACTCCATTTGCATATAACGAATGATATGGACTCCCCTGCATAACGGCATCTATGTGCCATATTGAAAGGTGTTAACACTATCAATAAAAGGAGAGTCCATATGTATCCAATTAAAGCAGTTGGCATCGATTTAGCCAAATT
>Ga0209379_10000597_pt1 | contig 28440 bp, 24 predicted proteins | sample tdDd001_FD_187124 | JGI IMG/M metagenome (GOLD analysis project Ga0209379, IMG submission 187124) | Marine sediment microbial communities from the Atlantic coast under amendment with organic carbon and nitrate - tdDd00.1 (SPAdes)... | ecosystem: Environmental > Aquatic > Marine > Coastal >...
CAGCCCGGAGCATATTGTTAATTACCGATTTTACATTACCGTCCATATGATGTCCTTTCTATTTCTATGATAATTGGTATAACAAGAGTTTGATTTCTAGTTGAGATAAAACAACTGTATATAGCAGTTATTCTACTGGATTTTTCTTCTTTTTAAACGGATTGATGGATACAATTTTCTTGCCTGTTCCAGTAACAATACGTGATGACATATCTTTAATATACACATATTTAAGTGCACGAGCTCGTTTTCTAGCTTTTACTTTAATCTCTTTTTCAGATAACTTTTCATCTTCAATGATGTTTAATAAATCATATTTAAAACGATTGCCACTATATAACATAAATGCATAATTACCAGCAGCCTGTAGTATAGGCCCCAACGCATTAACAGCAATATTGAAAAAAGGTATTGATTGTGTGACGCTTTTTCCTGTTTCTTCTGCTATTAATTCTGAGAATTCTTCAGCAAGTTCCTCGATTATAGATTCAATTGCATCATCAAATTCTTCTATTAGACCTGTTACAGAGGCCATAGACAACACACCAAAATACATCTTCAACAATGATTTAGAGGAATATCTAAATCCTAATTTCGACGATAAATCGAAAATCATTTTCGAATTGGCAAAAAGAATTGCGATACCGTCGATAAACGAATTGGGCGAAACCATCACAGTAACTGTTGTTTGTTGAGCATACTGTTTGATGATTGAATCAAACTCATCTACTTGTGTCATTAAGAATTCAACAACCTTCTCTTTTGAGTCCAACGAAACTTCAAATCTCTTATTGATGTACTTGAGAATCTTCTTTTCATACTTACTGTCCGTTATATATGCTTCCAAATGTTTCAGAGATGGTCGTTCAGTATATTTTAGCAATGGCCAGACGACATAATAAAGTAAAAGCGTTACCAATAAGCCATAGAGCACATAGGTTAACCATAACTGATCAAAACTCAGAAACTCCACTACAGATGTCATACTCTGATATGCAAATGACATAAAGTAAAGTATGACAAAAAATAAAATTATTTTTAATGCTTTCATAGCACCTCCTAGATAATAAAATTATAACAAACTATTAATAAATAAGCCAAGATCATTTCATGTCATTTATATGACAGCGAAAAAAATCCTGCCTATGATTAAATCATGACAGGATCTCTATTAACTATTTAGTTTACGCCATATATCTTCTGAACGTATTGGGAGTTTGGTCATTCTTTTACCTAAAGCATTTTTTATCGCATTGGAAAGTGCTGCTGGTGGTGTATCTATTCCTATCTCACCAACTGACTTTGCACCAAACGGACCAGACGGTTCATAACTGTCGACAAAAGTTACATCCATAGCTTTTACTTCCATTCTAGTTGGAACATTGTACTTAAAGAATGAGTTGTTTCTATTGGCTCCAAGCTCGGTATAATTAACTTCTTCATATAGTGTCATACCTATCCCTTGAAGTAAAGCACCTTCAACTTGGATACGTGCTAAGTTCGGATTAATGGTTGTTCCACAATCAACGACCGCTACATAGTTTAGAATATCCAAATGTCCAGTTCTAACATCTATTTCAACTTCTACAGCACCTACCATATAAGGTGGTGGTGATTTTGTTCCTACATAAGATCCTGAACTAACGAGTTGCTCTTGATTTTCAGAATAGAACAATTTGGTTGAGAAATCTTTTAGAGAAATAGAGCTCTCACCAGAGGTAATATCCATACCGTTAAAACAGACATCCTCACTTTCAAAATACACTTTAGCAGCAGTTTCTATTTTCTTTATCATGTTTTCTGCAGCGATACGGACAGAATGACCAGATACATAAGTCGTACTTGATGCATAAGCACCTGTATCAAAAGGTGTTAAGTCTGTATCTGACGAATACACGATAATCTTATCCACTGGTACATTTAATGTTTCAGCTGCCATTTGAGCCAATATAGTATCTGAACCAGTTCCGATATCAGTCGCACCAACTAATAAATTGAAGAAGCCATCATCGTTAAGTTTTAAAATAGCAGATCCCATATCAATATATGGAATACCAGACCCTTGCATGGCAATAGCCAAACCAACACCAGTTACTTTGTTAGGATCCTCATGTACCTGTTCTAGTTTCTTGTAGTAATCAATTTTTTCTAGACATTCTTCTAAACACTCAGCAAGTTTACAAGACTCTATAGTCATGGCAGTTCCTTCTTGACCTTCACCCATGATTTCAAATATTTCTGAAGTTTCATGTTCCTTCATCATATTCATACGGCGCAGTTCAATTGGGTCCATATTTAATAGTGTTGCCAGTTCGTCAATTCCTGACTCCAATGCAAAGTTACCCTGAATGGCACCATATCCTCTGTAAGCTCCAGCAGGTGTTAGATTGGTATAGACAACATCTCCTCTAAAGCCAACTGCATCCACTTTGTTATAAAGTGGCAATGTCTTTGAACCAGCTACCATTAATACAGTTAAAGCATGTTCGCCGTAAGCACCAGTATTTGATAAGATGTCCATATCAATCACTTTAATGTGCCCTTCTTTATCAGAACCTATTTTAACATCAACACGCATAGCATGTCTTGTATAAGATGCTGTAAACACTTCTTTTCTAGAGAAAATCAATTTTGCAGGTAAACCAGTTTTAATGGTTACCAGTGATACAAAGAATTCACCATGTATAGCTTGTTTACCACCATACCCACCACCGATTCGCGGTTTTATTACTCTAATTTTCGATAAAGGTAGATTTAATGTTTTACCAACAATTCGTCTGACATGAAATGGTGTTTGAGTAGAGGTAATCAATGTCAATCTATCTTGTTGATCCAAGTAACTCACACATGAATGCGGTTCTGTCATAGCATGTGCTTGTGCTTGGGTATAATATCGACCTTCATAAACCACATCACAGGATTCCAGTGTTTTCTGGACATCTCCTATTTCCATTTCATAACCAGCTGCTATATTTCTTTTTGGTTTATGTCCAATTTCAAACATTGAACTTGTACCATCGTTTTCATGAATGACAATAGAATTATCTATTGCAGATTCAAAGTCTATTACCGGTTCTAAAACATCGTAAGTTACAATTATTTTTGAAATTGCCAAATCAACAGCTTTTTCGGAATGTCCAGCAACTACCGCTACTGGTTCGCCAATATATCTTACTGTTTTATTTAAGATTCTATGATCATAAGGTGAAGGCTCTGGGAATCCTTGCCCCGCTCTAGAAAAATTAACATCACCGACATTTTCGTAAGTTAATATACATTTGATTTCTGGTAATCCTTCTGCAATATGTGTATCAATTTTAGTGATATTTGCATGTGCATGAGGACTTCTCATTACTTTGACTATCAATGCATCACGTGGTGCTAGATCATCAGTAAAAGCAGGTTTTCCAAGAACTAACCCCATACCATCAACTTTAGGAATTCCTTTATTAACAGACATTATTTCACCTCCATTAATTTTTTAAGTGCGCGGTGTTGTCCTTCATAACCTGAACATCTACAAAGATTACCAGCTAAATAATGTTTGATTTCATTTAAACTTGGATGGGTATTTTCTCGCATCAATGCGTACACAGCCATAACATGTCCTGGTGAACAGAAACCACATTGTTCTACGCCTTCTGCTGTAATCATTTCACCGATTTTTCTAGCTTCTAATTGAATACCTTCCACTGTGATTATTGGTTTATTATGAGCTCTAACAGTTAAGAAAGAACATGATGGTACCAAATCGCCATCAACTAAAATACTACAGACGCCACATGAACTGGTGTCACATCCTCGTTTAACAGATTTATAACCTAATTTTCTAAGAGTATCTAAAAGGTATTCATCAGGATCTGCTGCAAATTTGTAATGTGTGCCATTAATGATTAATTTAACTTCCATAGAATGCCTTCCTCTCTTTCAAAATATCATCTAGTAATGCTTCTGCTAATGCACGTCTATAAGCACCACTTGCTTGAAAATCTGTACCAAATTCAACATCTTCTAAAATGATCTTTGAAGATAGATTTAGATCAACATTTTTTACGACCATACTTCGATTAGGTCTAGCGCCGATAGCAACATCATTATCAGCTAATGAAACATTAACAAGAGAAAAGTCAGTATAGACTTTTTTATAATATTTGATCATTGAAAAGCCAGGTTTTGGTACAACTATTTCAATTAATATGTCTTTATCTTCTAAACCATTTTGATAATAGTCTCTCATAGAGGTTTTACCAGACTTATAGAATATAAGATGGGCATTCAAAGCCATTAATGCATTGTCAATATCACTAAATGGATATCGACCACATATACTGCCTCCAATGGTCGCAAGGTTTCTTGTACCAACACCACTGATCTGTTTAACAGACTCCTTTAATGCAGTAGGCAAATTACTTTTCTCGATAGTTCTAAGAGATGTCATAGGTCCAACAATAAAGCCATCTTTTACTTCTTTTATGTAATCTAAATTCAATCCACTTAAATCAATCAGTAAAGGGATCGTTTGTTTCTGTAATCTTAAAAATAGTCCGCCTGCAATTATAGTTGCTTTCTTTTGACTATTTAACAACGCATACGCTTCTTCAAAGTCAGAAGGCATTTTAATATCTAAACATTTCATTTCAACCTCTTTTCAAAGTAGTCATAAACTTCATCTTTGGAATATATTTTAACAGACTGAAGTTTAACCGCTGAGATATCTTTTAATCCATTACCTGTAATCACTAGACAAACCAAATCATTTGGCATTATTTCACTGCCTTGCAACTTTAACATACCTGCTAAGGTCACTGCTCCTGCCGGTTCTGAAAAAACTCCAGTTGTTTGAGCAAGCTGTTCAATGGCTGAAAGTATTTGGTCATCGGTTACCGTTATCAGTTGACCACCATTTTTTTCTAAATAGTGACATGCTTTGATAACATCACGTGGATTTCCAACAGATATACTGTCTGCGATAGTTTCCGAAGATTCAACTATTGGAATATAAGGTTTGTTATCAAAAACCTTTTTTAGTGTCGATGCATTTTCAGCTTGTACGCCTATTACCTTTGGTATTTTATCAATTAATCCCAGTGTATAAAACTCATCAAACCCTTTACATAAGCCACTGATGATTGTGCCATCCCCTACACCCACAAAACAATAGTCAGGTGCGACGTAATCATTTTGTACAATGATCTCATATGCTCCTGTTTTTTTACCTTCAAGTAGATAAGGATTTACTGCAGAATTTCTTGTATACCATTTTTTTTCAAGTCCGATTTCTAAAGAAATATCAAAGACTTCATCATAACTCGCATCTATTGGGAAAATCTCTGCACCTGCCACCATCAGTTGAGCCAACTTAGCTTTTGGTATTTTCTTTGGTACAAAAATAGTAGTTTTAATATTTGTATGTGCATTTAATAATGCAAGTGAGGAAGCTGCATTGCCTGTAGAAGCACAAAATATATGATCATTGCCTTCTTCCAGCGCTTTATTAATTGCAATAATGCTAGCTCTATCTTTATATGATCCAGAAAAATTCATCCCATCATTTTTTATGAGTAATTTGTTCTGGTTAAAAATATGATCGAACTTTAACAATGGTGTGCCACCAATATAGTCATCCAATGGTGTATGTGATGTTACTGGTAACAACTCGTGGAATTGGAACATACCCATTCTTTTTGAAAAATCTTTCTTTATACTCATACTTTTCAACGGATAAATAATCTCTAAAGTACCATGAAGCGCATCACAATGATCACATAAATACCTGCCTGGTTCAGGCTTATAAATCGTGTCACATGTTATACATTTAAGATGATACATTACAACACCCCACTTATGGCTTCTGTTGGACATCTCGACTCACATAAACCACATCTAATGCAACGTTTAGGATCAGTAACTATTTTCTTATCAAGTGACATTGCAATTTCAGGACATATTTTTATACATTTATTACACAAAACACATTTTGCATAATCAATATTCGGGAAACCACCTTTACCTGTCGGAACTATTTTTAAAGGGGTATTTCTTAAACTTTCAATACTATCAATATTATATTTATTCATGACAAATGGTAGTTCTTCAACTATTTGATCATAAGTTTGACGTCCATTAATCAACGCTGAAGACAACATCTGAACCAAGTCTGCACCAGCCAATATAAATTCAAGAACATCTTCTGCAGAACTCACCCCACCACATGCAATTATCGGTAAATCAGGGTAGTGTTTTCTAATCGTCATGACACGTTGTAAAGCGATTGGTTTTATTGCTGGACCTGAAATCCACGAATGACCTTCAGTGGTACCAATTGTTACCGCTCTATTTTTTAAACTAACACATACGCCAGGACCCACTGAATTTATGGCTACGACACCTTTAGCACCACAAGAAATTGCCGTTTCAATAAAGCCTAGGAAATCTTGTTCATGAGGACTGAGTTTTATAAATACAGGTTTATCAGTCAACTTACATATAGAAGTTACCAAATCTTTTAAAGCATCTTTTCCATAATGTGTACTGACCTCAAAAAAGTCTGCATACTCATCTAAAACAGGAATGGACTTCGAAAAGTCTTCAGCAGTATATCCAGCACAAACAATCAATGGTTTCTTAAGTGTCTTTTTTAGTTCTGGCAAAATAAACTTATACCACTCTGTTAAAGCCAATTCGCTCCAAAGTTCGGTGTTGTAAACCAAATAGTTACTTGCCACAATACATGGCTTTTTCACTTTAGCGCCTTCAATGGATATTGTCTTGGTAACTATACCTCCAACTTTTGAGTCATTAAAAAAATTCAAACTGTGCAAACTACCAACACTTGGTCCAGATGCTGGTAACAATGGATTCGAAAATGTTTGACCTAATAGTTTCACCTCTAGTTTCATATTAAATTCCTCCATAAAGCTTCTATAATTTCTTGATTGACTGGTTCTTTTAGTACCAGTTGATTTTGGTCAACTTGTAGTTCGCCTCTTATAAAAACAGCATATGGTCTTAAGGCTTCAAAAACACCAAAGATCATGTGAGCAAATATATTGTCCTGATTCATCGGCGTAATTGAATCATAATCAATTAATAAAAAGTCACTGTCATATTCCTTTTTTATCCGACCTAGTCTACAGCCATACAAACGATTAACGTAATCATAACTGTTCATCAACTGTTTTTTTATCCAATCCAAACTTACTTCACTTGGGTGTTTTCTGGATTGATTACCGACATAATAAAGATTTTGATAGGCTTTTGCTATATTAGCTCCCAAGCCATCCGTACCAACCAAAACCGGTATATCATGCGACATTAATATTTCATTATTGTATAATCCGACTGCGTTATTCAAATTAGAACTTGGATTAATCGCAACATAACATTCTTTTTCTTTAATGATTGATGCTTCTAAATCATTGATATATAAACAATGAGCCAATATCGAATCCTTATTGAGGAGGTTAAAACTATTTAACCTTTCAACAACACTACATTCATAGTTAGATTGACATAAATCTTCATCTATTTGACTTTCAGCAACGTGAATATGAATAGGTTTATCTTCAACAGTAAGCGAAACCTGTTCTAATGTCTCGTCTGATAAAGACAAGCTGGCATGTAAACCAAAATGTCCTTTATGTATTGAAGTGTGTGTGTTTTCTTCTATACACTCCTTGATATCAAAACGATCACTCGTTTCAAAACACAGTAGATGTTTCATTTTTAGTTTATCAAGTTCTTCATGAATCACTTCTAAACTTCCAATAATCTCACCGGAAGCATGATGATCTATTAAACTGGTGACACCACATAAAAGTGACATTTGCCCATATGCTTTTGCACTTTCTCGAACGCTAGCTAGAGTAAGTTCTTTATCAAATTTCCACCAAATCTGATCGAGTATCTCTAAAAAATTATTTGGTGATGCCTGAAGTGGTGCACCTCTAAAAAGGGTTGAATATATATGAGTATGACCATTTACCAATCCTGGAATTAACAATTTACCTTTCGCATCATACAGTTCATAATGACCGTTAAAATTCTTCATATCCCCAACATCAATAATAGATTCATTATAAATTACAAAACCATTTTCAATATAATTTTCAAAATCGTATATTCGAGCATTAATAATGGCTTTCATGATGCCTCCTTATATATAATCCTTTTTTTGAATACAGTTTATCGTCATTCATAATCACATCTCCTCTGAGAATTGTCATCACTATTTTTGATTTTATAGGATGGTCATAAACACTATAATCACACTTCGAATAAACTGAAATTGGTGATGTTAAACGTTGATCATCTAGAATGGCAAAATCAGCATCTCTAGTTACTTCAATTTTGCCTTTGTTTCTTAAATCAAATATCTGTGCTGGGTTTTCAGTGAATTTCTTTATGATACTTGAACCAAACAATTCATACATGAGTGGAAATGAAAGTCCCAATGATCCAATTCCTTTTGGAATAGCATCCACATTTCTAGATGCATATTTTTCATCCAACATAAACGGACAATGATCGGTACCAATAGAATCTAATTTCATGATATTTTCTTTCATCAAATCAATGGATCTCTCCGAACGAATTGGTGGTGCCAACAGATATTTTCTCCCATCAGGATTTAAAAAAAGAGATTTGTTAAGATGAAAATATTGAGGACAACTTTCTAAAAAAAGTTTTCCTGGTAAACGTTCGATTTTTTGTAGTGTATGTCCAGAAGAAACATGTACTATATACAGTTTCCCCGAAGATGATTTTAACAGTTCAACCAAACGACTTACAGCTGACCATTCTGAGGACTCATTCCTAGATGTCTCATACTCTTTAATGTCATTACATTTTTGAATCATCTCATCATCTTCAGAATGTGCTAAGACCAGTACTTCGGTATTAAGTAGTTTTTCTATGTTTTCATAAGAACACCTTCTGTTTGAATCCGAATAAGTCGTAAATACTTTTATACTAGTTATCCCTATTTCAGCAACTTTATTAACAAGTGTGTTGATATCATCCTGATAATTTCCTAAAGTACAATGAAATGCATAATCTACAACACAATTTTTCGAATCGTTTAATCGACTCGTAAATACATCTTTTAATTCATTATTTTTATAAATAGGATCTAAAAAATCAATGAGTGTTGTCACCCCGCCAGAAGCAGCTAGTTGACTACCCGAAAGAAAATCATCTGCAGAATATGTTTGACCTATATTTAAATGTAAATGTACATGTGGATCAATCAAGCCAGGCAACACTTTCAAGTTCTGAGCATTGACTGTTTTAAGAGCAGGTAAGACTGCATCACTTATGGATGCAATCTTTTCTCCTGTTACATAAATATTCGTTTTTACGAACTGCCCTTTTATATAACAATCCCCATTGATTATTCTTAGATCATACATATTATAGTCCCATTATTTCATATAAAGCTTTATGGTGCTCCTCACGATACTTCAAAATTAATTTATCCACTTCAAATACTTTATTGGCTTCTTTTTCCCAGAAATCCTGATATAACATGTCATTCAAAGCTTCCACTGTTTTACCTTGTTGTTCAATCCATGTGTAGTATTTCAGATTATGCCATCTCAAACGATTGTCTCTATCCCCTTCAAAGAAATAACTTGGTTCTTGATATTTAACAACACGTTCATAAATGGATTGAATATCAGCAGATGTATAATCCGGCATTTCATCCATAACAGAGTGATATCTATCCAATGAATCCGTTGCGACAACCATAACATTTTCATCTGCGCCTAAATCATAATGTTTAGCAGTTTTTATGGCTCCAATTATATTGGCAACCCCTGAAATTCCAAGTTTATCAGACATGAATTCCACTAAATCAGGATCCATAAAAGTCTTAAGATATGCTTTTCCTTTCTCAGAAGAAATCACTTTCAGTAGTCTCTTACAATCCATATCATCGATTTGTACCACGCCATCACAGTTCATAACATTATGAATCCAAGTAACATGTTTGTCCCCAATACCTTGAATATCGTGTCCACCATACCCATTCAATGATAAAGTTGGACATTGAATCGGTTCACCAGCCACTACTTTTGCATTAGGAAATACTCTTTTGATACAGTCACCACTAGCAATAGTACCAGCAGATCCAACTGTTAAAACAACGGCTGAAATACCTTTGTTACCAATTTCTTCATCATGTACCAATTCAATCATTGTATTACCCGTCACATACTCATGGAATCTATAATTTGCAAAAGACTCAAATTGATTTAGTATTCTAATATGTTCAGGATCATTCTCAACGAGTTCATGAGTTTTATCGTATATTTCTTTTACATTAGATTCACATCCTGGTGTTGCAATAACATGTGAACCATATAATTCGATTAGATCAAACCGCTCTTGAGACATTTCTTCAGGTAAAATCACCAACGAATCATAGTTCATTCTTGAGCTTACAAAAGCACCACCAGCACCGTAATTACCCGTACTAGGCCAAACCAATTTATGAACATGAGGATCCACTAAGTTTTCTACTGTTTTCTCAGTTAATACAGAATAAGTAGGCCCTACTTTATGACTACCCGATGGAAAATTCTTACCAAATAAAACGACAATATTGGCTTTGACTCCAGTAAATTCAGGTGGTAGTACAAAATAGTTGAAACTATCATCACCATTTCTCCAAGTGATATTGTAAAGATTTAAAGGATGTAATGGATCTATCTCTTTCATTTCCAGTGCTGCTTTTCTAACCTTTTCATCTATTTTCCAAGGATGTAACATCTCTTCATATGTTGGTCCAATAAAAGGTATCTTATTCATAGTGCCTCCTATAATGTTAAAGCCATAACAGCTTTTGCTGTATGGAGTCTATTTTCAGCTTCTTGATAGACAACTGAATGTGGTCCATCAATTACAGAATCTTCTACTTCGTTTCCTCTGTCAGCAGGTAACGCATGCATATACTTAACATCTGGATCAGCTAACTTCATTCTAGCTTCTGTACATTTCCAATCTTTATAATCTTCTATTTTTACATTAGGATCTTTTCCACTCCACGACCCCCAATTCTTAGGGATAACAACATCAGCATTTGTAAAAGCTTCGTCTATGTCATGAGTAATTTTAAAAGAACCACCACTTTTTTTAGCGTTTTCTTTTGCTTCTTCAATAACCCAGTCCGGCATTTCAAATCCATTTGGATAAGCAAGCGTTACATCCATTTTAAATCTTGGGAATAACAAAGCTTGAGTCAATGGTACACTAATAGGTTTCTTATGACTTGTTGCATATGTCCAAATTATCGATACTTTCAGGTTCTTTGTTTCTGGACATAATTCTTGAATGGTCATCAAGTCGGCTAATCCCTGCATAGGATGGAATAAATCACATTGCAAATTCATAATCGGTCTGCTTGAATGTTTTGCCATCTCATTAAGATATTTGTTACCAATCTCCCAGAAACAATTTCTACAGGCGATTCCATGACCGAAGCTTGATAATATCACTGCCGTATCTTTTGCAACTTCACCATGAGAGATCTGCATTGTAGATGTATCTAAGAAATTAGCATGTCCTCCCAATTGAGCCATACCCATTTCCATTGAATTTCTAGTCCGTGTTGACTCCTCAAAGAACATTAGAGCAATGGTTCTGTTTTTAAGGTAATCTGTTGTCACATCCATATAATGCTTTCTCTTTAGATCCTTTGCTGTTTCCAGAAGCATGTTGATCTCGTGATTATTCCAATCTCTTAAAGTAATAAAATGTTTTCCTTTTAGTTTGCCGTACATAAGTCCCCCTTATCTGCTAATGGTATTAAAGCATAAAACATTGCTGCTTCAACCAAATCTGACTTCAATATTTTTTCGTTTGGTGCATGAGCTTCTTCTTCTAAACCAGGTCCGAATCCAATACATGGTACATCATACATTCCCATAATAGAGACACCATTCGTTGAGAAAGTCCACTTATCAAGTAATGCATCTTTTTCAAAAAGATAATCATAAGCACATAATAAATCTTTACACAACTTATGTTCTTCTGGAATAACCCATGTTGGGAAATAACAAGCCACATTAGGTTTTAAATCTTTGTATGACGGTCTATCATAACGATACATACTTACAGTCGCATTCGCATTTTTAACACTTTCCAGAGCGTTTATTTCGCCTATAGCAGTTGCTTCGCTTTCTCCAAATGTAAGTCTTCTATCAATTGATATTGAACAGCCATCAGCAACAGCACATCTAGATGGTGACGAGTAGAAAATCTGAGATACAACTAAAGTACCTTTTCCTAAAAAGTCATCATGTTTTAAGGTTTCGTTTAATTGCTCCAACTCAGTAATAATTTTAGCCATTTTATAAATAGCATTATCACCTCGTTCAGGTGCTGAACCATGTGCACTGGTCCCTTTAACTTCTACAAGGATTTCCATTCGACCACGTTGGCCTCTGTAAATATTAAGTCCTGTCGGTTCTGTAGAAACAACAAACTCAGGTTCAATTATTTTTTCATTTAGAATATACTGCCAACATAAACCATCACAATCTTCTTCTTGAATCGAACCAACAACCCATACTGTATGATCTTCTAAAAGACCAAGTTCCTTCATGTATTTGGCACCATAAACCGCTGAGGCAAAACCACCCTCTTGATCACTTGCACCTCTACCATATATGTAACGATCGTCTTCTTTACCTTCAAATGGATCAAAGGTCCAATTGTCTCTTACCCCTACATCAACTGTATCAATGTGACCATCAAAAGCGATTACTTTTTTACCATTTCCCATTCTACCTAGTATATTACCCATTTTATCAATAATAATTTCATCAAATTCCAACATTTCCATTTCCTCTTTGATTCTGGCGATAACACCAGCTTCTCCGCAACTAAGAGATGGAATGGCAATCATATCTCTGAGAAATTTATATAATTGTTTTTCGTACTTTTTGGTTAAAGCCCCTAACTGATATTTATAATTCATCTTTTATCTCCTTTAAATAATCTTCAATAAGATTCAGTGCAGTCGTTTCGCGATAATCTTTTGTAGAACGTTTATCATCCTTTCCGTTCATTAAACTTTTATACCCAGAAAGCAAACTCGCAATATCCTTATCAAGTACGAATTGTCTTTCAAGTTCAGTACTTCTTATTACCAAATCGTTTACAGCACCTATGGTAATTCTGATATTATTAGGTTGATGTAAAATAAAGACAGATATTTTTGATAAAATCGATGCTTTACGTTGGCCTAATTTTTTATAGAAGTAACCTTCTGATTCATATTTAGGTACAATTACCCGTGTAAGCAATTCATTGGTTTGTCTATTTGTTTTGTATTTACCCAAAACAAACTCGTCAACTTTAATAATTCTTTTACCATATTTACTTGCAAGTTCCAAAGAAGCATCTAAGGCATATAATATAGGTAGCGAATCAGCAACACTTGCTGCATTAACAATATTACCTCCTACAGTCGCAACATTTCTTATCGCTGGTGAACTCATCAATTCATATGGTCTTCTAATATATTCCGGTAAATTACTTTTAACAATATCTGTTTGTGTGGTTAAAGTTCCAATGATGTAAGCATCTTCGGTTTCTTCTATACCTTTGAGTTCTGTAAGATGATTTATGTAAACAACGTTTTGAGTAAATTTTCTTTCAGCACCTTGCCACTGTCTTTTACGAATCATTATATCCGTACCACCTGCAAATATATGACAAGTCTCTTTATCAATGATATCCAATAAATCAGAAATGGAATGAGGTCGATATGATTTAAACATCTAAGTACCCTCCTTCAATTAATAAATTTACAGCCTCAAATATACTTTGATACCCTGTACATCTGCATAAATTACCTGACAATCCTTCTTTGACTTCTTCTACGGTTGGATTAGGATATTGTTTTAAAAGTTCATGTACCGCCATAACCATACCCGGTGTGCAATAACCACATTGTACAGCACCTGCTTTAACAAACGCATCTTCTATCTTTTGATAACCATCAGTTTTTGAAAACGCTTCGATTGTAACGACATGTTTGTCCACTACATTGGCAATAGGCACCAGACATGAATTGACCAACAAGTCATCCACATACACCAAACAGGCACCACATTCACCTTCAGCACATCCTTCTTTTGTACCGATTAAGTCAAAATCTTCTCTTATGACATCTAAAAGTCTTTTCGAAAGTGTTGTTTCTACTTCAACAAATTCATGATTCAGTTCAAATTTAATCTTCATTTAACACCTCCAAAATTAGTTCTGGTGTAACTGGTAATTTATTAATTCTTTTATTGATGACTTGTTCCACTGCTGAAGCGACGGCTGGTGCAACGCCAACAAGCGTTAGTTCACCTACCGCTTTAGCACCAAATGGTCCGTCAACGTATTTATTCATAATCCATTCAGAATGTATATTCGGAATATCACAGGTTGTTGGAATAACATAATTGGAAAAAGAATGTTGTTGGATCAAACCTTTCTCTGATGTCATCTTTTCAAGCAATCCATAACCAAGCCCCTGTATGACCCCACCATGTATCTGTCCTAAGAGTAGTCTTTCATCAATCGGTACTCCAACATCATAAATACCATAAATATCTGTACAATTAACCTCATATGTTAATGGATCAACCTCTACTCTTGCCATGATAATAGACCAAGAATATGCCATATAAGCATTACCTTCTAACTTGTCCTGGTTCCATTTCACATAATCGGGTTGCTTAAAATATTCTTTTATTAGAATTTCTTCTTTGGAATCCAACTGATTCTTTAATTTGAGTGCTGCTTTATATAACAAACCACCAACGACCATTGTTGTTCTTGATGCAACTGTAGGACCTGAATCCGGAACTTTAAAAGTATCCGGTTGTTGATAAAAAATACGTTCCATTGGATAATCAAGTGCTGATGCAACTATTTTCGATAAAGCAGTTATTGCACCTTGACCCATTTCCACATTCGAGATGAGAATATGTATATCTCCGTCACAATCTTTCTTTAGATGCACTTCTGCTTTTATATGAACCGCTTCTCCATCACCGGTAAAACCTCCTCCATGAGGAATAAATGAAAATCCATAACCTATATTAGGATCATCTTCACATTCAACCGTTTCATAATCTATTAAATCCAATAGCATATCTGTCATTTTATCTAAATAGATATCTTCGTTGAATATGCCATTTGTAGAGGTTTTATCTCCTTTTTTGACAAAATAAGGTCTTCTTAAATCAATTGGATCTATATCAAGATACCTCCCCAATTGGTTCATATGAAGTTCCAACGCATACATACTTTGTGGTGCTCCAAATCCTCTAAAAGCTCCAGTAAATATATTGTTCGTTTTTATAGTACGTCCTGTAACTTTAATGAAGTCAAACATATAACAGCCCATCATCGTAAAAATTGCTCTTTGTAAAACAACATCAGATAAACCGATATAAGGTCCTGAATCCAAATTAATCTCAAATGACATACCGACTATTTTTTTATTGTTCAGATAAGTTTTAATGATACTTTTAGATGGATGTCTTTTGGTGGTAAATGCCATGTCCTCACGACGATCAAAGATTAATCGTACTGGTTTTTTTACCTTCATTGCTGCTACTGCAACTTGTAACGCCATAAGTGACGGATACTCTTCCTTACCACCGAACGCACCACCTGTTGGTGTTTGAATGACTCTAACTTTTGTCTCATCTAAGTTAAGAGCATGTTTCATTGCATTTAAAACATAGTAAGGACATTGTAGTGAACCATAAACCGTTACGATATCATCTTCAAAAGTGCCAACAACACCTTGTTTTTCCATATAGACTTGTTCTTGATAACCCGTTTCATATTCCTGTACAAAACAATCATCATATGTAATATCTTCTAGTGAGCCTACATTAAAAGTATGTTCTGAAAATATTTCACCTTTTTCAAACCCTTCATCCATCGTAAATATTGCAGACGAATCATTTTCATAAGTAATTTTTATTTGATTGTAATATCTAATGATTTGATCTTTATCTTTACCAACAATTAAACTAATCGGTTCGCCTACATAATTTACCGATTCAGAAGCAAATATTGGCATATCTTTTAAAATCATTGCCACTTCGTTTTTATAACAAACATCTGTATGATCAACAATTGTAATGCCTTCTTCTATTGGAGGATAATCAATCTTAACAATCTTTCCTTTTGGAATGGTGCTTCGTAGAGTTCTTGCATAATGAAGATCTTCAAAAACGATATCCTCAATATACCTTGTAACACCCTTTAGTTTGTCTCTAACATCTACTCGATCCACATGATCAGTAATTTTCATGTTCTAACCTCCCTTTTATTATCTCAAATGTCTCTCTATCATCTATATCTTCTAAAATCCACGGATCATTAACATTTACATACTGTTTTGAATATGTTTTAAAAAATTCTCTCAAATGGATTGCCTGACTCATTTTCAAAGCTTCAATTAAGCTTTTATCTATTTTGATCGGATGTCCGCATTTCATTTCAAAACTCGGTATAGCAACCTCACCGTCAACTTTTAACAATGCTTCATAAGTGGTTTTATCAACAAAAGGACAATCACCAGGTATTAAAAAAAACGAATCTGACACCAGTGAAACCCCTTTTTTTACAGACGAAAACATACCATTATCAAAGTCATCATTATAGACACAAGATACATTTTCAAAGTCCTGTACAATGTTTTCTATAAGCTCATGATGATGCCCTGTAACAACAACAATACGTGTTACATAATCTTGCATTTGATGAATGGTGTGTTCTATTAAGGTTTTATTATTTATTTTTTGTATCATCTTATATTCAGGAAACCGCGTTGAGTATCCTGCTGCTAATATTATGCCTTCCATATGAAACACCCCTTAAATTTAGTTTATTCCGAATTTTCAGTTAATTAAAGCGTGACACATTTTTTTCTATTTTCTTTGTAAGTATCTTACAAAGAATATACCCAAAAAAAACAAAAAAATAGGCAAATACCTATTTTTTAGAAACTTTAAATTTTTCTGTTAAGTTAAGCAAAGTATCTGGTTATAGAAGTAACAAGATACAATTTATTAATATTTCAAAGCATTGAAGAACAATACAATAGTATCCGAATCAATAAGTTCCAATCTTTTTATTTGTTCGCATCACGTAGGTGTATAGTCTTTTCATTGTTCTTGACACAATGTATTTCTGATACGATACTTAATGCGATTTCTGCTGGTGTTTCTCCACCCAAAGATAAACCAATAGGTGCATATACCTTAGAAAGTTGCTCTTTTGTATAACCATCATCAACCATAGCATTATAACATGTTGCAATCTTAGTTTTACTACCAATCATCCCCACATATTGATGAGGTTGATTCAATACATATCTTAAGGCTACTTCATCATACTTATGACCATGAGTGACAATGATGACACTCAATTTATCATTAAACTGAATCGAATTCAGTCCTTCTATGACATCATTACAAATGACAGTGCATGATGGGAATCTCGATGCCACAGCAAATTCTTCTCTATGATCTAAAACAGTTACTTTATATGGTAGTGGCTTTAAATAATAAGTTAGGTCTTCACATATATGACCGGCTCCTATAATTAACACTTCATCTTGTTTGGTATAAACTTGTATGAAGACTTCTATATCACCACCACATGTCATATCGAGTGAAGCCAAAGGATATGATACTGTTATTGATTGACCGTCAAGTAGAGCTGTCTGAGCATCCTTTATGGCTTTTAATTCAACAGCACCGCCTCCGATGCTCCCATCTAACAATCCGTCTTTCGTAACCAGCATCATACTGCCAATTCCTCTAGGACTGCTGCCTTGCTCTCTTATAATTGTAACAGAAGCAATGTTTTGATTATTACTAATGGCATTTTGTAACACATTTATGACTTGAGACATATGTACCTCTTTCTTTATCCAATCGATCTTATTAAGCTTCTAACAGTTGGTGTAAAATGTTTCGGCCAAAAATACCTTGCAGTCGGATTCATGGTTTCATAATCGACAGCGAGGTATTTGAATCCATTTTTAGAACCGTAATCATGGACAAAATCTACAAAAAGTTTACCTAATCCTTGACCTTGTAATTCTGTTAGTAATTGAGTTGTTTCTATCCCCAATGTTTTATCATCATAGGAGCAATCACATCCTCCAGATTCACCTTTTACAGTTTTCATGACACCGAGTACTTGACTTGACTCTGTCATTACCCATAATTTTACGGTATCATCATTTAACCATTTTAGAATGGTCGACTCCTCATCTGCAAAATTCATTCCAATGAGAGTTGGTGCCATTTGCAAATATTTATGATGTTCTTTTACCAATTCTTTTAAAGAATCCAGATCACTAGGCGTTGCCTCTCGAATAATCTTATCCGTTTTGATGGATTTATTTTCTATTAGAGTATGTGCATCCATACAACGACTGCCATATGACATATTGAATAATGTTTCAATCAACTCTTTTTCATTTTCCATAATAGAAATAGTATGATCCAATAACTGATGTTTGTTCATATAATCATAAAGGTAATTTAATAAAAGTAAACAGCCTTTTATATTGTTTTCAGGAAAATAGTTACCCCATTCAGTTGTATAAACACCTAACTTATTATAAAACAATTTTCCCTCGTATGATATATCTATAAAACCAATAATATCATCATCAATGAGTACGACGGCCTTTTTATTATCAATCATTGAAGTAACCAAATCAGAGACATCACTTACATGTACATATTTTTTAGGTAACATATTGAATGTGTCATAAGATTTTTTAAACTTCTCTATTATTAATAAACTAACTTTTTCTTTGTGTATCGTTGTCATATTTTCAATTCTCATAAGTACCTCCTCTATTAGCATAAGACAGCCAACGAAAAAATTCAACAACCATAATAAGTAAAAATATTTATACCTTACGGTTAATTTCATTTTTCATTATGATATAATATTAGTTGTAAACCAACAGTATATTAAGGAGAAGCCATGATAACGAAAGATAATATTTTCTACAGTTTTTCTAAGGACAATGTACCGGTAAAGAAAGTACACCCAAAAGAAACAGTTATAATTGAAACCATAGATGCTTTTGGTGGTCAAATTACTTCTGAAGAGGATCAACTAGATAGCTTAGATTGGAATCAAGTAAATCCTGCGACGGGTCCAATATATGTTGAAGGTGCAAAACCAGGTGACTTCTTAAAAGTTGAGATTAACGGCATTGAAATTGATGCATATGGCGTAATGGCCTCTATTCCAGATGCAGGCGTATTTGGTAAATTACATAACCAATCAACTATTAAGCGTTTTGAAATCTATGATAACTATACAGAATTCAATGATATGGTCATCCCAATTCAACCAATGATTGGTGTGATAGGTGTAGCCCCTTCCGGAAAAGCAATCTCCAATGGTGAACCTGGGCCACATGGTGGTAATATGGATAATAAAATGATTTCTACTGGAACCGTCTTATACTTACCAGTATTTGTTGATGGTGCTCTTTTTGGTTTAGGCGATTTGCATGCTGCTATGGGAGATGGCGAAACCAATGTAACAGGCATTGAAATTGGCGGAAAAGTAACTGTTACGTTTGACTTAATTAAAGGTAAATCTAACGGACACCCTATTATGATAAAAAATGGTCAATTTTATACTATTTACTCTTGTAAAACATTAGATGAAGCAGTTGAAAAAGCCGCATATGAAATGCATTACTGGGTTAAACAATCTCTAGGATACAACGACTCTGATGCAGCGATGCTCATTAGTTTAATGGCTGACAGTGAAATATGTCAGGTTGTGGATCCTAAAAAGACAGCCCGTATGAAAATGCCTCAACTTTATTTTAGATATTTAAACCTATAGCAGCCTAACTGCTATTTTTTTTGTAAAAAAAAGAGAGGTTAACCTCTTATTTGCAAAACCTTGTTTTTATTTCACAATGCCTTGTCTTGGACTACAATTACCACATTGCCATGTACAGTCACTCGCTTTTGAAAAGCTAGCCTTACAATAACAGCCATCATTCGCAAAGAATAAATCAGACCCGCAATCAGGACAAAATGCATTACAATCTTTAAATTTCTCATCAGTTCTTGGTTTTAAATTCTCCATATTTACCTCCTTAACTCATGTAATTATAATTAAGAATATAAAGAATGTCAATTATTTAACAATCATTTAATATTTTATTCTGATAGATTAAAGAATTGAGTGTCATATGTCAAAGTTACAAGACTACCATCGACTTTATACAAATTCTCAATTGTAACTTCATATGTCGTTTCTAATGAATAACCATCAAATGTCGTCGGATCAGGTCTGAAAATCAAACAGAAAGGCACACCATAACCTGATGTTTCAATATTGAAGTATTCTCCTTCCAATGCTTTATCGCTGTTATCAAATGACCATATATGGCCAGAAGATGTATTTTTTATATTAACTTTTATATTTAGTGAGTTTGTCACATCATACAAAGATGGATTCAGAGTCACTGACCATGGTGTATATTTATCAAAAAATTCCATTGGAAAAGCCGTTTCACTCGGCCAATTTACAGTCTCATAAGATCTAGATACTGTTTCTAAATTTTTGAATACTTTCACAACCGTATAGTATGTATATAAAGCGTCAGTCGTTACAAAACCAACGCCAAACTCTTTTAAGTTCGGTAAGAGTTGCCACCTTCTATGTCCAATTCTCTCGATATTTGAGACGTCTGAATCATCCATTAGCCTTTTTATTGATTCAGACAAGGTAGATACGCCAGCTGCTAAATTACCAGTTGATGTTGCATCAAAGCCTTTTTGATAAACCGTCTCATTCATATCATCCGGTTTTATAGGAGTATGGGAAAACTCACTGACTCCTATCAGTAATGCGCCATGTTGAGATAACTCGTTCGCTTCAGATGACGTATATATGTCATCTGAAAGGTATGCGAGAAATCTAATGAACTTTAGCATATTTAAACCATCATTTATAACACTGTCCTTCAGAACACCAGCACTATAAGGTGATGATGTATGAGGTATTTCACTAAAGATATCCCCTGTATGTATAGGCAGTCTTTTTGACCATTCTTCGTTAATTGCATATTTTCTAATCTCATAATCACTAACGGTTGGCAAGACACGTAAAGACGGACGTAACAGTTTTGATAACATCACAGATGCTTCAGCTCTGGTAGCGTTGTTATCCAGTCCAAAACTGCCATCTGGATAACCGGTTATAATACCAGTGGAATAAATTCTTATGGCTATGTTTTGCCAATAAGTATCCATTTCATTAAGGTCATTGATCTGGGATGAATAATTCATAAAATCAATTGGTGGTTCTATATCACTTGCTCTTAGAACTATTCGTGCCATTTCTCCACGTGTAATTGGTCTTGTGTAATCGGTGAAGTCCCCTTCATTAACAATTGCCAAACTCTTTGATTTTTCAATAAACCCGTCAGACCATCTCGTTTTTGCAATATCTGATTCCGTTTCACCTATTGCTTTTATGGTCAATGTGACAAACTCTTCCACTGAAATAATATTACTAGGTCTAAAAGTTAGATCCTCATAACCTGATGTAACTTCATCCTCCACTAAAATCATGACATAATCATAGAACCATTCTTCAGAATCTACATCAACAAAATCCACCTCAGCATATGTTACTGATGAAATTAATACTATAAATATAATAATAAATATTTTTTTCATATCGGACCCCTTTTAGTTTGATTGATGTTAATGATATACTTATATAAAGAAGGAGGCTCTTTATGGAACATATCATTGTTTTTGAACAGAAAACTTTCATGATGCAACGTATTACAACTCTCTTAGGTAAACTTTCTTGCAAAGTTTATCCTGCTTTAAATTATCTTGAATTAGAACATTATTTAAGCTTGGATTTGGTTGAAGTGGATATGATCATAGCTGAACTTGATTTTGATAACAAACAAGAAATTGAAATGATTTCTAATTATTTGAAACATTACCCTAAAACTAAACTAATCATATTTACATCTGATTTAACTAGACAAACATTTCTTGATAGTATCAAAGTTGGCGCTTCGGATTATATTATTCATACTATACCCGATACAGAGATTTCATCACGATTAAAACAACATATCTCTAAAAAACCTTCTACTTTGGTACCGACCCATTTAATATTAAATTTGAACAAATATATATCAGGTGAAATGATTAAGGCCAATAAAGGGAATTACCAATTAACAATTGCCTTTAGTTCTGTCTTAAATGAAAAAGGTCTACATATAATGAAAGAAGACACCTCTTTAATTGCTAATTATTTCTCATCTAATTATTGGGATACAGATTCATTAGTAATCTATGGTTTTAATCATATGCTTAGTTTTTTCCCGTTTTGTAAGAAAGATATGATTGAGTTATTAGATCAAAAGTTACAATATACTTTTGCGAGATGCAAAAGTGAAAATATTCACTTGGCAAAATATGAGTTACAGAACACTTATGTTACCTTCCCGGAAGAAGGTTTAACGGTTGAGGATATTCTGCGAATCGTAAGAAGAAAAATTGAAATAACTAGTGAGGCAGCTCTTTAATGAGCTGCTATTTTAATATTGAAGGTAACACCGTCATTCATTTTACTCTTAATCTCAAGCTCACCATTCAAGTAGGTTTTAACCGTATTGTATAATATGTTTAGACCAAGACCGCTAGTTGTGCCCATGGTAGTTGTAAATAAAGGTTCATAAATACTATTGATGATATCACTGTCTATTCCCATGCCGTTATCATTATACACAATCCATATAAAATCATCTTTTTGAGTAATCGTAATTTTTATGATACCTTTTTCTACCTCTTTTAATCCATGAACAATCGAATTATCTATTAAAACTCTAAATATATTATCTAAAATTATTTCTGATGTATCAATATTAATTGAATCCTCACACTCAATAATAAAAGTGATTCCTTGTTTATTTATTAAATCCTGGAATGAGTTTTCAAGATTTTTAACATAAATTAGCATGTTAATCGATTGTTTAACCTGTTCTAATTCTAATTGGGAAACGACTTTAATTTGATCTAAAAAATGTTTAGAAACCTGAAATTCATTCGCCATAATTTCGATGGAGTAATTCAGATCCTTTATGGATTTCAGAAAACTTCTTTTACTTAATTCCCCAGTCTCTAAAGTCTCTGAAAGTGTCTTCAATAAATTTTCCATATAACTTGAAGTAGTAATGCAATTACCAATTGGTGTATTTAATTTATGAGATATGTTCACAAGAACTCTTGATAAAGAAGCCATTTTTTCAGTCTCTATTAATTCACTTTGTACAGATTTTAAATTATGCAAAGTGTCTTGTAGTTCTTGAGTTCTTTCCTCTACTTTGAACTCAAGTGATTTATTTAGTTTTTCCAATTCCTTTTCGATTTCATGCCTTTCAACTAATTCTTTATGAAGTGCCTGGGTTTTTTCAAAAACTTGTCGTTTGAGTGTCCGATTAAAAAATAGAATGATCGAAACGATGACTAAAACAACAGCCAATAGAACCAATAACGAGTAAAATAACTGTCTGTTGATAAGACTTTCGACTTCGATGCTAATCCATTTTCTATATATTCTATCTTTTTCATTCTTAGGTATCTCATTTAATGCCTTATTCAAAATACCAATCAAAATATCATAATCTTTTCTAACAGCGAAACTTAGATTGAATGTAAGCTCCACATTACCACTTAACTTTAAATTCGTGATGGTACTGTTTTTTAAATAAAACGATACCTGCCCTACTGTTGCCAACATATAATCTTTATTACCAATAGAAACCAATGATAATCCTTCTTCAATTGATTTTACTGGTACCAGATTTATCTCAGGATAGAACTCTTCTAAATAATCTTCACTTGCATAATCATCCATAACAACAACTGACTCACCCTTTAAATCTTCCAATTTTGCTTTGCCTTTATAATCTTCTCTGGTAACGATGATGTTTGGCATATTAATAAACACATCAGTAAATAACATATACTCAGAACGTTCATTGGTATACGTCGCAGCACCAAGCATATCAATATCTTTTTGTTTGAGCGCATCCAAAATATCACTCCAGTTATCTAGTCTAATGACTTCGAAATGTAAAGGAATGTTCTTTTCAATCCACTCTATATAATCCGCTGCTATGCCTTTGTAATGATCGTCTTCATCGATAAATTCTATAGGTCCAAATACAGGGTCAGGTCCAACATAAATAACTGGATGTTCTTTCATCCAGTTTGTTTCTTCTTCAGTAAAATAAATGGTTTGTGAATCGCATCCTGTTAAAAAGACAACAAGAAATATCACCAAGGGAAATATTTTTTTCATAAATCCTCCTAAGCAATTTATACCACTAATTCATTTGAATAAGCATTATATTATTTAAGCATATCTTTAATTTGATTTAGTATATAGTTTTTCATATCAAGTTTTATGTTACCATTTGAATCTAACATAGAATCATTTAAGTTAAGTTTCAGTTTAGGACATAAATCAAAAGCACTATACCATTCGTCATAATGTTTTTTCAAATCCTCCATATAATCTCTAGGGATTAAATCAGCTTCAGTCGACCGAGCTCTTTTATTGATTCTATCCATAGCGGTGTCTACAGTAACATCTACATAGATAAGTAGTTCTGGTGGTTCAATGTACGCCAACATGTTTCTTAAAACACTTTTATAGATTAGAAATTCATCATCTGTCATTTGACCTCTGTAATGAATTGTTTTTGCAAAAATTTCATCTCCGTATACGGAACGATCAAAAATAGACTTCTTTTTCAAATCCTGGACAGTTTTCATATCTCTAAATCGATCACTTAGAAACATCGTTTGAATGATTGCACTCCACCTGTTTGGGTCTGCATAAAATCTGTCTAACATGCGCTGAGCGAGGCTGATACTATCTTCTGATTTTAATTCTTCATAAAATTCAAGTTGGTATTCATCACTTAAAAACTTTCCGACAGTCGTTTTACCAGCACCAATGATTCCGTCAACAATAATAGACATATTATGACTCATCCCTTCCTTATAATTATTCTTATTACATGAAATATACATAAAATCCTCCATGTCTTATTATACAGAAAAAAACTGAAGAGCAATAGCTTCAGTTTATCTGTTTGTTAATTTCTAATTCAATTACAACTTTTTTTAAGTAGTCCTCTAATGAAAACTTATGAGGATCTTCAATTTCTAGAATACCATAACTAAGTGAATGTCCTTCAGTGATAGCATTATATTCTCTTTGAATCCTTCGACATGTACGTGTTGCATTTTGTTTATCACAGTCTATCAAAATGATTAGAAAATCATCTCCTTCTAACCTGAATAAAGAGTCAATGTCATCACGTATCAAGTACTGACACAATTTACTAAAACTCATCAACAACGAATCGCCAAAATCAGATCCATATTTTTCGTTTGTACCACCCAAATCATCCAAATCAAAGGAACATATAGTAATCTTAAATCCCCATCTTTTGTTTATGCTAATTGCTTCAGCAAACTTCTTAAATAAGAATTTCTTATTATACGAGTTGGTTAATACATCTGTCATCTTATGAAGTTGTATTTCCTGGTCCATGCTCTGAATTAAGTAGTTCTTCTTATGAACCATGCGCTTTGTTAATTCCAATTCTTTTTTTAGTAACGATACTTCTTCTAATAATTTACGAACATTTTTTTCCGAATATTTTTTCATCCTCATTTAATCACCCAAGTCTGTATACCCGGTACTCTAAATTTAAAACATTATTTTGCAATATCAAAATAAAAATTTAAGCCCTCAACAAAACCTTCGGTAAAACCTAATACATTTTGTGAAACACTAGCGCCACTGGTACCTGCACTGAACTTCACTGGACCAACACTTTGTGAAGCACCAGGCGTTCCACCTACACCACCAATACTCGTACTAAATCGTTTAGAAATATCGAGTGCAAATGCCTTTGCTTTTTTTAAAATCACATCATAATCAGATTCTTCTAATGAAAACGCAGCAACGGACCATATGGATGTTTCCACACCTTTAAACCCACCAACAGCATATTGTGCTGAATTTTTTACAATATCAATAATTGTTGTTTCTACAGCAGATCCTTTTGTAAAGTCATCGAGAACCGCAATCGTTTTATAGTCTTGTGGATTTATTTCCAACCATGCAAATCGTTTTACACCATCTATCGTCACTGATTTCTTCGGCATTAAAATGAAATTACCTGTGTTGATCATATAATCAAGTGTCTTCTCCTCAATTCCAAGGACTTTAATATCATCATACATATCTTCTATCATATAGGTATCTAACAACATGAATTCCGTATCTTTTTCTAAAGCACCCCAAATTTCCAATAAACCATATCCTTTATTTAAGACATTCGATTCAAGGGTTGAAGCATATAGACCTGACATAATATTAAATGACCTCATTGAGTCTTCTGAACCTTTATGAACCGTTCTAAACGGTTGTACCAAATCTATTTTTGTTTCCAGATACGTTTCTCTATTTGATGTTGAAAAACATACAATTCTAATATCCTCTAAATGACTCGCAATTATGTCGAGTTCATCCATTAATTGATAATCAAAGATGGATTGCTCATAGATATATTTTGCAATCATACTTCTTCCATACCATTTAAGTGCAGAAATTTCATTCGGTTGTTCTGCAAGATCATGAATCTTTGTTGATAAATCATTCAAATAATCCACCGATTTCCCGCCTAAATCAGGCGCATTGATAGAAAGGGTTAAGAAAACATCATCAACATCCATTTGCTCTGTATAATCCGTTGTATGGTAATATTCATCTTCTGAAGTTCTGATTTTTATCATTAATTGTTTGAAGTTATAATGGGTCACATTTATTGATTCATCACCATATATTTCACCATAAGGCGTTAGAACATACGCATTGGCTTGATTACTATTCAGCCCTATACCAATATCAATGGCATCTAAACTCAACATGTCCAAATCCATATACTCTTCAAACATCGTAATTTCCACAAGGCTTTCACCGCTTGTATCTCCTCCAAGTGCATCAGCAATATCACCCATTTGCTGTGTGTGTCCTTTTTCTGTTATTTCAGCGATTAATGAAACACTCAATGTTATATGATCACTTTTAAGTTCGGTAGTTGATTCTGCATCCAAATAAATCAAGTTACTGATTTCTGAAGAATAAGCCATAAAAGGCATGACAAGAATTTTATCTTCATTGTTATGTACAAATCTAACAGCTGGCAAACTATCAATGTATACATTATCTATACCTGTTATTTTTCTTAATGCCTCTTTACCATCATCGGTCAATCTAACCAATTGTTGACGTGGTTTGTATCCCAGTTTTGACAGCAACTCAATTGCTGCATGAGCAAAATCCTGTTCGTTTCCAAGTTGTTGTATCATAAACGCTTCTGTACTTAAACTGTGTTCAAAGGTGTATTTACTGCCTCCGCTGAGAATACAGTCATATAATCTAAAAGCATCTATCATATCTTCCACAGTATTAATTTTGGAAATGAGTTCAGTACCATAACTGCTAATCATAGGTACTGGGATATTGTTTTTACTTGAAATATCACTATCTACAACTATTTGACCTTCAAGTAAACTTTCATCATTTTCGGGATGAGTCAACTGATACGCTTCAACTGCTCTTGAAATAGCATCTTGCATTTGAGTTTCATAAGTATCATCTGTATCAAAATAGTATTGGAATGAAAACAACTCCTGATCAAGTTTATTTTGAGTTGGTAATAATTTCAGTTCCAACTCTGGGGCATATAAAGACCATTCTTTTTCAGTTTTACTTGGTAATTCAAATACGATAAAACCTCTTCTACTGGTGCCATCGAAGCATATCGCGTCATCATTAAATCCCAATAACAATTGATCTGTTATATAACTCGGCAGTTTTTTATTATCATCATTCGACATTGATGATAGAGTTGCCGAAGTACTGTATGAATCGTCTTGAAAGTCATCTGTAACAACAGAAAAATAGGATGCAATACCAGAAGTAGATAAACCGTCTTTCTTTTCATGAACAGTGATATCAGCAACTACAAACTTACTATGGTAATCATTTACTTGATCCGTTACAACAAGATCATTAATTACCAAATCAAAATACTCATGCTCAAATGTGGCTAAGGTTTCACTAGCCAACGAATTACCTTCACTGACTTTTAAAACATAATCACTTTCATAAACGTCCATATACAATTCTGTTTCGTTTTCTGATAAAACTTCAGGTACTTCAAATGCCCACTTAATGATGTTGTTTGATCCTGGTGCGATCATTCTAGGTTGAACAAATCCACTTGGCAATAAATTTGTAACAGAA
>Ga0209379_10000598_pt1 | contig 28354 bp, 24 predicted proteins | sample tdDd001_FD_187124 | JGI IMG/M metagenome (GOLD analysis project Ga0209379, IMG submission 187124) | Marine sediment microbial communities from the Atlantic coast under amendment with organic carbon and nitrate - tdDd00.1 (SPAdes)... | ecosystem: Environmental > Aquatic > Marine > Coastal >...
AAGTCTCTGCTTTATAATAGGTTCCCGTATTATAACCCGTTAATCCCACCACATCTACATAAGATTCCCCGGGAAAATAATTCATATAATGGTTCCACTGAGCTTGAGGAAAATCACCCCAGTTGGGATTCCAGACCCATATAACATTGTCGGCTTCAGCTTGCTCAAATCTGTTGTGGAGCCAAACCCAAAATGTCCTAAACGCTTCTGTATCTTTATGGGTGTACATGGCATTATATGAACACCAATCCCCATTCATTTCATTATTGGGTCTAAATAAAACAGGTGCATCTGATGCTTTTATAATCCCAATCAACTCATCAATGGTATCGTCATGTTTTCCATCTAAAACATCATAAAATGCGTCAGCATTGAATGTTCCATATTTACTTGTCTGGAATGTCAATTCTAGCACACGGTCACTTTCATTAATCATACTCATTTTATCTAATCTTGGCATATAACCCAAGTCATAATACTCTAATATAATGTCAAGTCCAATTCCAGTTTCGTCTTCTATATCTTCCACATAATCTAATTCATAGTGGGTGCTTGGTTCGAAGATTCCCCATGTTACATTGTCGTTCTCTTCGAAAGTTGACTGAAAATACTCACCCGTTGATTCATGTTTGAAGTCTCTATTACCATTAATATTCGGTGATTTTATTGGAGCAATTTCTTCATACTTAGAGTCCAGTTCATTCAGTTTCGAAATCCATGATTTTGAATCAATTGGATCATCCGATGCAATATGTAAACTTAATAGAACTTGTTTTTCAACTTCTATTTCAATATAAACAAAGTGTTTTTTTAGAGTTGGAGCATGATTTAATTCGTTTCGTTCAAATGCATATATATGAACAGGTTTGTTAAACAACTCAGTGTTTTTATAAATATACGATGACGTATAAGCGCTATTTTGAATAAAACGGCCACTGTATACGCTTGTGTTGTATGCCATATGAGGTGTATTTCTTAGATCATCAATCATGAAATCTACTCGTTCGTTGTCTTTAACAAGTTTATAATGATTTTTAGTGACACGTTCCCACGCCACAGATTCGACACTTAAACCAATGCCAGATAACTCAAATCCTATGACGTTTGATTCTTCACCATATGCCTTTATAGTGTTCATAGACAAAATCATAAAAATAAGTAGGATCATCACTATAATACGGTGAAGTCTAGTCCTTCTATTAACGTAATTTTGTCCATTTCGTGGCGATTTAACTTCTATGGTTTGTACTACATTTGTACTCATTTTCTATACCAATCCTAAAATTATTTATTCTAAAAAAGCCTATCATACTTCAATTGATAATGTAATCACAATCCTAAAATTGTTATAGATTTGCAAAAATATGTACGTATGATTCTAACATCTTAATTTGATCAAATCTTTCTTCCACTTGCTTTCGAGATTCAAAGGAAATCTTCGTCATTAGGTCAGGATTGTTTACCAATTCATCCACCTTTTCAATTAAGTGCGTGCTATTTCTAGCTTCATACAAAAGACCAGATACGCCGTTTTCTATAATCTCATTATTCCCTCGTATGTTCGTCGCTACAGATGGGATACCGAGTGCTAAAGCTTCTAACAAAGAGATTGACAAACCTTCACGGTAAGATGGCAACACGTTTATTGCCCAAGCTCCTATCACTTTTTTCACTTCATTTGAATATCCATGAAACAAAACTTTAGACTGCTGGTTAACATGATTTACACCAAATATTTTACAGACTTCATTTTTGTAAAACACCTCGTCAGGTCCTTCTCCTAAGATTTCAAATTGAATATTGTCATGATTTTTGTAGTGATGAATCAAATCCATAAACTCAGAGTAACCTTTTTCATGAACAATTCTTGCTGAAATCCCGATTGTAATTGGATTCAATGTTTTGTGATTGATTGGTTTAAACTCTTCAATATCTATTCCATTGAAAATCAGATGATTTCTACTTCGATTAGACCAATTCTTTGCTAAATCATAATCATATCTATTCACATAGGTTGTATGGTTTGCAAACCCATGAAAGAATCGTTCAATAGCTAGGGTAAACTTATCTCTTCTAGAACCATCCATTTTTAAGTAATATCCATGAACTGTATGGACTACAACACACTTTGAATAGATCATTTTAAGAGCCCTAGAATAAATGCCACCTTTTGTAGTATGTGAGTGGATCACATCAAGATGGTTGCCTTTAATATAAGCTTTAAGTGCAAGTACACTCATTAAATCTTTATAAGGGTGAATGTTTCGACCCATATGTTTTATATCATCACAAATAAAACCAAGTGACTGGAAATGTTCCTTGGTTTTTTGATCGTTTGCCATAATTATGACTTCATGACCTTCATCACGAAGTTTTTGAGAAATTTCTGATACGATTAGGGTCGCACCGCCAAATGCGGTGTTGCCCAGGAGTTGGAGGATTTTCATTTTTAGCTCCATATCTAAACTTCTTATATTTTTTAGTTATATTTCGTTCAATAACAAAGGTACATCACTATCGGTTATAATACCTAATGGCATCTGATGCCTATTCCCTGTTTCTGTAATTAAAATTGCATCCAGCTTATGATCTTTTAATGCTGTAATTTCAAAAATCTCTATTGCATCATGAACTGTAGCAACTTTAGGCAAAAAATGAACTTGCCGGTTTCTATCAGCATATGTAAGAACTTCATCCATTCTCAGATCATAAATATCTAGCACACTGCTCGTTTTTGATTTTGACATTACTTCGACTAAATGATTTGCAGAAAACATCCCAATGAATCCTTCTTTTCCAACAACCGGTAGTCTTGAAAATGCCTTATTACTCATTATTTCAATAGCTTGACCAATAGTGTCATCTTTACTTAGTCGAATAATCTTTGTGCCAACTATATCAATAGCACGTTTAGGTCTTGATATTTTATCATATATCTTCTGGAACTCTTCGACTGCGTTACCAGTAGGTTCAGCAATAATTTGTCCATCACGATATTCATGAACAATTGCATTTCTTAACTGCCCAAACTGTTTCAACGTTTGTCTATATTTTCGAATTGCAGCACTTTTTACAGCAACTTCATCGAGTGTTCGAGAAAAAGACATATTTCGATCAATTTTATGTTTCTCTTTTAAGAAATGATCGGTCTTATTGTATAAGCTTAAAAATGTGTTTGCATTTGACATTTATAGCCTCCGATTATAATAGACATGTGTTATAAGCAGACCTATGCTTGCTCCAATACTATCAATGAATACATCTGTTATTTGTCCACTTCTTCCTATAATAAAGGTTTGATGGAACTCATCTGAAATAGCATAAACAACACATAATAATAATGCAGTCGCTAGCACTCTCTTTTTACTTACTTGATTACTACACATTGCACGGTAAACAAGTATACCTAAAATGAAATATACAGTTAAATGTGCTCCTTTTCTAACCAATGTATGAAGCATCACATCATTTACAAAGTTAGAAATTGGTGTAGACAATATTAGATCAAAGACCCATTTACTTATAGATCCACTTAACTTGCTAGACTGACTTGCAGGTTGGTGTGAGAAAAGAAAAATAATAATCATCCACAAAGATACTGGAAACCACGATTTTATTACACTCCAAGTTACCTTATCCATTCAACTGCCTCATTACCTTCCAAGTGTTATTCTAACTGATTTGATTAATATATCAGCTCTAACACTTTCTTCTTCATGTATCAGCTGAACCTCTTCAAGTCTTATTGCACCGTCTCCTGTTAAAACAACTACACCTTCATTCTTATGTAACTGAATCACTTTTCCTGGAATTCTTCCAACATACATGCCAACTTCAACAGGTGTTGCTCGCCATATTGTTAACTTTTCACTATTAAGTAAAGTATAGGCACCTGGGAATGGTTTTGATGTGCCTCTAATCAGGTTATAGATGTTTTTAGTGCTATCGTTCCAATTTATAAGTCCATCTTCTGGATTTCTCGAGCAAGTGTATGTTGCTTTTGAATGGTCTTGTTTGATTCGTGGAACTTGGCCTTTTTTAAACTTTGGCCACTCATCAATAAGTATTAATTTAAGAGCATCAATACACTTAACCATAACATCAGAAACGTACTCCTTATCAGAAATCTTAATTTCTTTTTGAGCAACGATATCACCTGAATCCGCTTCAGCTTCCATATGAAATAGGCTTACACCACATTTGTCCTCACCGTTTATAATGGCCCAGTTTACTGGGGCAAAGCCTCGGTATTTTGGGAGTAGTGAGAAGTGAGTGCTACAGGCAGCAAATTTAGCTTTTGCTAAAACCTCTTTAGGTATTAATCTTCGAAATCCGAAACAAAAAATGAAGTCAATTTTATGTTCCTGAATTACCACTAAGTCAGTTGTCGAATGGTTTCTATAATATGGAATATTAAGTTTTATGCATAAATTAATTATCTTCTCATACCAACGTTCCAACTCATGGCTATGTTCATCATCCACAAACACGCATGAAACTGTTATATTAGTATTAGTGAGATAGTTTAACACTTCAAATCCGACCCTATTTCCAACAAACAACATCGTATTCATATCAATCACTCCATCTCAACATTCACTTTGCTTACTGAATTACACGTTCTAAATCGTTTAAAACTTGCAAGGTTCTAATCTCTCGACCTTTTGAATTCAAATGATAAACGGTATCAAAAAACATCTCATTCCCATATACATAATTCTCAGGTGTAGATATAACATCGCATTTCAACTCTGTATTTAGCTTATCTTCAAGTCCTTTTATTAAGTCAACATGTTCTTCATATCTATTCTTTGGAATACTTGGATAGCTAAAATATACCTGTGCACTTCTATTATTACAGTACTCTATATAATCATTCAAAAACTCGATTGTTTCTTGGTCTACAGATTCTAACCGTGCTTCGCTACTAAATAGCGGAAACTCTGAAATATCAATCGAATCTAACTCAAGATGAGTTATAACATCACCGTTTTCATCAAAGGCTGATCGAAAATAAACATTACCATGATCAAGACTATCCAATAACAATCTTGCTGTTAACTGCATATCCCTTCTGGTAAACTCTGGGATATTAGTAAACAAGCTTATTAACTGGTTTTCATCCAAATTTTTAATGCTTTCAGGTGTATACTCTAAAGTTTGACCTAATGTAGCATCACCATTGAGTGTCCCATAAAAGTGACTGTATTCCGGGGCCACAACAACAATATCTCCTTCTGCAATGTATGGTTTAACTTCGTTCATTATGAACTTCAAACCCATTCCAGCATGGATTCCCATATTTATTACATCAAAATCTAACTTTGATTCTAATTTTTCACTATTTAAACCAAATGCGAGGTTAGAGCCTCCTATAAATACCATTTTAGGCTTTTCAGCATTCTCCAGCAATTTATTCTTGTCTTTAACTGCACCAATATATGCATCTTCATCAATAGGTGTTAAATACACAAATAACACTAAGGAAGTAGATATAATAGCCAGCAAAATCAAAATTTTTAATATCAGTTTATTCACTTTTAAACCAACTCCTAAAATTGAAAATAGATGAACTCTTGAGAACTTGTCATAGCAAAGAAAATGAGATACATCATTGCTGCATAATATACACTCCATCTCACAACAGCTGGCGAAGAATCGAAACGTATCGTTAAATTGTCTCTACGCTGCATCATATGTACACATTCCATTATCAATATAGAAAATACAGCTACTGTGAATTCAAACTTGTTTAAGCCTAGTCCGGAAATACTAGAGAACACATATTTGGGATTCAGTATTTGTGGTAAATCTAAAATAATATTTTTTATAATATAGATTGCATCTGTCATCGTGTTTGCTCTGAAGAATATCCAAGCAAGAACAGTTAAGGTAAATGTCTTACCTACGCATAGAATTTTAAATTTTGTTGATGCCGTATTAATTCTGAACTGATTTATAATCCGCTTATTCATTTCTTGCAACACAACCTCTAAGACTAAGTACAGTCCGTGCAGTGCTCCCCAAGCAACAAAAGTCCAGTTGGCGCCGTGCCATAAGCCACTTATCAAAAATGTGACCACTAGGTTGAAATAATAACGAGGTAAAGCAACCCTCTTTCCACCTAGAGGTATATACACATAATCTCTAAACCAAGAAGATAATGATATATGCCATCTCCTCCAAAATTCACTTATCGACTTTGAGAAATATGGTCTTTTAAAATTCTCCATCAAATCGAAGCCTAGTACTCTCGCTGTACCTATTGCAATATCAGAGTATCCCGAGAAATCACAATATATTTGAAAAGTAAAAAATATCGTCGCCACCAACAAGGTAATACCATTATATTGAGTTGGATTTGAATATACGGTATTGACCAATATCGCAAGGCGATCTGCTATCACTAATTTTTTAAAAAAACCCCAACCCATTCTTCTGAGTCCACTGACAGATCTATTATAATCAAAATGGATAACCTTACTGAATTGAGGCAATAAACGTTCAGAACGTTCTATTGGACCTGCAACCAACTGTGGAAAAAATGATACGAACAATGCAAATTTTCCGAAGTTATGTTCAGGTTCAATTTTCCCATTATATACATCAATTGAATAACTCAGCGTTTGAAACGTGTAGAATGATATTCCCATTGGTAAAAGAAGATTAAATCGAGGCAGTACCATACCTTCACCTATTGAGCTAAAGAGAGGATTAACCATACTAGAGAAAAAATTATAATATTTAAAAGTAAACAGAAGACCAAGATTTGATAATACACTAAGATATAAGTATTTTGATCTATCTTTTTTATTCTCTAATTGTCCCATTTTTATACTTGCATAGTAATCAATACAAGTAGAGATGATAATTAGAATGATATACTCAGGTCTCCAGGACATATAAAAATAATAACTTGCTACAAGTAGCAAACCCCACCTAAACTTATGGGGCAAACTATAATAAAGTCCAATTACAACAGGAAAAAAACACAAAAATTGTAGCGAATTAAACAACATAACTTAAGCCCCTATTATTATTATTTCCAATATATCTTACAACACCATATATCCACAAATGTTAATGTCATCAAACATAACACTATAGTAAATAATATCACATCTAAACAGTATTATTAATGTTAAATTACATCCTCTTCATTAAGTATTATTATCACTTCACTATAATATTTACTGCAATTGTTGAATGTGATAAACTTTGTAAGTAACTGTGTTGCTTGAACTGCTTTGTAATTCAAATACTGACAGGCAACTCGAGCTATTAGAAAATTAGAAGTGGAGGCCTTTGATGAATACTGACTATGATAACATTATCATCGGTGCAGGGATATATGGCTTATACGCTGCAATCAAACTTACTGAAAAAAACAAACGTGTATTAGTCTTAGAAATTGAAGATGAAGCATTTAAAAGAGGTTCATACGTTAACCAAGCACGACTGCATAACGGGTATCATTACCCACGATCATACTCAACTGCATCAAAGTCAGCTAAATACTTTAGCCGGTTCTATAACGATTTTGAAAGCTGTGTAAACGCTGAGTTTGATAAAATATATGCAGTTGCAAAAAATTTTAGTTGGGCTAATGGCAATCAATTTAAAAAGTTCTCAGACCGATTGAATGTTCGATGTGATGAAATCAGTGTTTCACAATTTTTCACTGAAAACGAAGTTGACAAATGTTTCCTTACAACAGAATACGCCTTTGATGCAAAACTTATTAGAAATAAAATGCTTAAAGACTTAGAAGATACATCATGTCAAATCAAATACTCATCATTGATTGAATCCATCCATAAAGAAGATAATGTTTTTAAAATCAAACTTGCGTCCCAAGAATCTTTTACAACTGCTTTCATTCTAAATGCAACATATGCAAGTACAAATCAAATCCATGAGCTTATGGGATATGATAAACTAAATATCAAATATGAGCTCTGTGAAGTCATACTATGCGATGTTTCATCAGAAATAGAAAACGTTGGATTGACAGTTATGGATGGCCCATTTTTCTCTGTCATGCCATTTGGCAAAGCTGGGTACCACTCACTCACCTCTGTATCAAGAACGCCTCATATGACTTCATATGATTTCTTACCTACATTTGAATGTCAGAAGGATCCTGATTATTGCTCTCCACAAAGATTAGGGAATTGTAACGAATGTCCTGATAAACCTAAGAGTGCTTTTGTAGAAATGAATCAAATAGCAAAAAAGTACTTGAAAGATTCTATTCGAATTGATTATATCGATTCTATTTATACAATAAAACCTATTATGAAAACTTCTGAAATAGATGACTCTAGACCAACTATAATTAAGAAATTATCTAGTAAACCAGACTTCTACACTGTATTTTCAGGGAAGATAAACACAATTTATGATCTTGACTTAATACTCTAGATTCGGAGGCCAACATGGAATATATCAATAAAGAAAACAACTTTCTATCTGTTGTTGTAGTCTGTGAAAATAATGCAGATATAATTGAAAAAAGAATTAACAACTTAGGCGATTGCCTTAATGAAAATTTTAAAGACTATGAGATTATCGTTGTCGATAACTATTCAAATGATAACTCTATATCCAAGCTAAAAAGCTTAAATCATAAAATAACTATTATTGAACTCTCAAGAAAACATGGTATGCAAGCAGCGCAAAAAGCTGGTGTTGACATTGCAATTGGAGACTTTGTAGTCGAGGTTGAAGATATTAGTGTAATTGTAGACTTTAATATCATTATGAATTTATATAAATGTAGCATGGATGGTAACGATTTTGTTTTTCTTTCTCCAAAGAAATCAAGAATCACAACAAAACTCTTTTATAAAATGATGAGACAGTACTATAAAAAACAGTTTAAAGCTGACATAGACTCTACAATAATGGTTATTTCGTCAAGACGTGGATTAAACAAAACTGCAGAGACTGGTGATGTTATTGTAAATCGAAACATTTCTTATTTACTTTCCGGTTTAGAGTATCAGTTTATATATACGGAATTAGAAAAGCAAAACACTAGAGGTTTTTTTGAACGAACAGATTTATTTGTTGAAACACTTATTCATTATACGGATATCATCCCAAAACTGGGCAGTTTGATTTCGCTGTTCTTTATGATGATTTCTATACTATTTTTAATTTATAGTTTTAGTGCATACTTCATAATTGGAACCATTGAAGGTTGGGCTTCAACTAATACCTTTTTAGCATTCTCATTCTCTGGTATCTTCTTGATGTTGTCATTACTTTCAAAATATATGCTTAGTATTCTTCATCTATCAAAACGAACTAAACAATATGCATTTAAATCTGTCACGAAGAAATAGGTAGGTGATGATTGATGAAACTAAAAGTAGCACTTATCGGATATGGCTATTGGGGGAAAATACTTTCAACATATATCCATAACTCAAGTGAATTAGAATTGTTAGCAATTTACTCACCATCTGTTGAATGTGAAGGAATACTCACAAATGATATTAATGAAATAATTCTTAATGATAAAATTGATGCAGCTATTATTGCGACCCCTGTTCATTCTCATTATGAACTAGCAAAAAGTTTACTACGCCATAAAAAACATGTATTTTGTGAGAAACCGTTGACTTACTCTTTAGAAGAAGCACAGAAACTAAAAGCAATTGCTGAAGATGAAAATCTTATACTAGAAACAAATTACTTGTATTTAGACTCAAAATCCATTCAAAAAGGAAAAGAAATCTTATCTACTATCGACGAGGTTACATTCGCAGAACTCAAAATCAGTCAATTTGGCAAAGTATATCCAAATGAACATGTTTACAGTACCATAGGTAGTCATTTACTTTCAGCGGCATATTATGTTTTTGATGAGTTTAATTATGAATCATTTTTCAGACATCATATAGTAACCAATGAAGGCTATTCTGCATATGGTGATATCCAATTGATTGGAAATAATAGAAAGATAAACATTGCATGTAATTTAGTTTCACATGAGCGGACAAGACAGCTGGTGTTTCATGCAGAAAAAGATATTGTTGTTATCGATTTACTGGCAGACGAAACCGTTATTCATTACAAAGTAATTAACGACATCCTTGAAAAACACGATTCTTATTCTTTTGATGAAAGCAATAACATCGAGTATGCTCTTCAACGATTTGTTGATGTAATCTTAGGTAGCAGAAAAAGTAATATCAATTTATCGATAGCAGTAACAAGAACTCTCGATTTCAATTAATTTTGGTAAGTTAAAGAATATACGCAATTAAGAATGGTATGTCTATTGTTCTAGCTCAGGAGTTCAGTCACCTAACATTTCTACTGTTACATTATATTATTTGCACTATCGTATTATTGCCTAAAAGGAATAAATAACAAAACGGCAAGTATAACAAAGCCACTTATGATTAAACATAAGTGGCTTTTACAAATTACAGTTCTATATTGTTATTATTGAAGAAATCCTTGGCCCACATTTCAGGTTGACCTTCTACTTGGACACGTATCAGTTCTATTGCAGTTTCTCCTTTGCAGCCAATGCGTACACTCCCATTACAAGTGCTTTGATCAATTACGTTACTGCCAAGATTAGATTTCATATGATTAGCTTCCCAAACGATAACTTTTTCCACCACTCCATTAACACGTGCTTCAAAAAAAGCTCCTGGATAGGGTTCAGCAACCGCCCTTACTAAGTCATAAATTTCTTTTGCGCTGTCAGTAAATCTAAACTGTCCATCAGCAGGTCTTCTTCGTTTAAAGTATGTTGCTTTTGATTCATCCTGTTCAACAATGTTAAAAGAGCCATTGCACCAATTAACAATATTTTCGCGGATAATAAGCTTAGAAGATAATTTCACCTTATCATAAACCGTCTTAACGGTATCGTATTCTTCTATCTTAAAGTTCTTTTGAGCATATACACTTCCTGTATCATAGGTTGATTCCATCTTGAAGAAAGTATCTCCCCATTCTTTCTCACCCTTTATGATTGCCCAGTTTACACAAGCGGCTCCACGGCCTCGAGGAAGTGGTGCCGGATGTTCACCAATGCATGCAATCTTAGGAATATTCAAAAGATCATCTGAGAACTTTTGAGACCAACCTGATTGTATAATGATATCTGGATTCTTACTTTGAACAAACTCAAAACAATCCTTTTCATTAACATCTTCACAATAATAAGCTGGAATATTATACTTCATAACCAGATCTGCATATGAGTCGTAATTAGCCTTTTGGATAGCTACTAATGGGTTCAGATTAATTACTCCGACCACTTCTATGGATGATAAATCTGGATTACTTTTAATTTCCTCGATCATTTCCCTTCCAACGGGTGTACACGAAATAAAAAGAACTTTACTCATAATTTTCTTAACAGCCCTTTAGCCGTTAATCCCCTCTCATAACTAACTGATTCTAAGTCATTATTTTATCTTAATAATGCCTTTATTGGAACAAATCCTTCAGCATATTGAACTTTGTTTGAATAACCCCACACTTTATTTCTTTCAATTGTAGTTTCGAATAATCTCTGGAAGCGGTCATGACCATCCGTATACTGATTTAACGCCTCAATTTTCTTTTCAATGTAATCAGTCACATCGACAAAGTACGTTGGATAAAAAGCTTGAGACAGAGCATAAATGTTAGATTGATATGTCAATACATTATCACAATGCCTAGAAGCAGTTTTACACAAGTTGTGAGCCGCAATGTGATCTTGATTCATATCGTCCAGACAATGTATGAATATAGTATCAATCTCATATTTATATATAATTGATTCGATTCTTTGCATTACCTCAGTATCATAAGTAAGATAATTACATTTGATTGGTTCAAATTCTACTAACTCTGTCACACCTAAAACCTCACAAGCTTTCCCACTCTCATTCAAGCTTTTTTCATACTCAATTCTCAAGTTAAGGTGTTCAGAATCTGTCTCATTATCTGTTAAAGTCAACTTATAAACATTTTTACCTTCATCAACTAATTTTGCAGCTGTCCCAGCAACCGCTAATTCAGCGTCATCATAATGTGCACCAACAATTAAAATATTATTCATAATTAATAGTGTGATCTCTGAAACGAGGTCACAACTCCTTTCTAAACTCCTACTTTATGACTATAATAGTGCTATATAAATTGAATGCTGTTTCACTCTAATTGATAATCATTCTCATCGCATTCACTCTATACATAGTATCAAACATATAATCACATTTCAACTGAATGATACAAAATGAACTCAAAAGCAACTCATCTCATTTCATTAAACCAGTAAATCCTTATTGATTATGATATTTTATTGGTTTCGCTGGAGAACCTACTGCTGTACAATGATTGGGCAAATTCTTCACAACAACAGCTCCTGCTCCTACAATTGTCCCTTCACCAACAGTTATACCTTGTATAATCGCTGTACCTGTTCCAATATTAGAACACGTTTTCAATACAACATTTCCAGATACGTTTACACTTGGCAATAAGGTTACATAATCTTCAATAACTGCATCATGACCTACTGTACAATCTAAATTTACAGTAACAAAATCTCCTAGTTTTATATTCGTAGTCATTATTACACCGTCAGTAATAATTGATCCTTTCCCTATTTCAATATGCTTTGACATACGAACAGATGGAGCAATGAGTACAGGATAATTCACATGACTATACTTATCTAATTTTTCTCTAATGACTTTTTTAATTCTGGGATCCCCAATACCGATTACCACATTTATCTCAGATTGGTCAGCGATCCATTGTTCCCCACCAAGCACAGGATATCCATTTACAATTTCTCCATGTTTGGATATATCATCATCTATAAATCCGATTATCTGGATACTATCATCAGCTCCTTTGAGCTCTTCGAGTAGCCAGAGTATTTCTTTTGCAAAACCACTAGATCCATAAATTATGTACTTCATTCAATACCTCCTCGTCTATCAACTACTTAATATATCCTTGATATATTTTCTTTGGAAATGGCTGTTCTGTAAGTCTCGTTATTGGATCCCAATAATAAAATCCATAGTTCACGACATAAGGCATATTTTCTGTTTTGATTGTTATTTCTGCTTCGAACATTTGATTAACCTCAATTGTATCCAGTGGAGGATTAAAGGATACATTCTCTATCAATGTCTCTTCTTTGCCATTAATGTATTCCAATGGTACTGCATGTACATACATCATATAGGGAACATCGATGTCTGCTGTCTTTCTAAATGTCCAAATAAGCTTTACAGACTCTATGTTATCACGATCAACAAAATCATACCTTTGAAGACTTAATAATCCAATCTTGTTTTCAAAATTAGCACCATCCATATGATTATCAAAAGCAATATAACTTTTATTTACTTGCTCCACTAAATAGTTTCTAGAATCCATTATATCAAATAATTTGAACTTGCTTAAATACGTCTTATCACTCTTCGTTACGCCTAGATTTGTAGCCTTGAACATCTTAGGATAAACGTAATACCCGACCTCAGAGTTATCTTCTTTCAAATACCCTCTAATGAACTGTACTTGACGCGTCTCATCATAGAAATTTACTTTGTACTTACCACTAGGAAGTTCAAACTTCGTACCGTAAAACTCAGATCCTTTAGATACTGTTATTTTATAATGTGAACCTGTTTCGCCAATAAATTCAATTCTAAAACCATTTCCTACTGGTCTATCAAACTCAAATACAGCTTGCATATCTCCACCGTTTGTATTGAACACTATACTTTTACCATCAATGATTGTTTTAGGTCTACTAAGTGCTATATCACTGCTAAATAAAACAACTATAAGTAAGAGAACTCCCAAATATAAGCAGATATTTTTTTTCGATAAAAGCACATGATCTGTTGACAAACTATCATCCACTTGATTTTCATTCACAGAATCAAGTGAAAATATAGAGCTTGCACCCATGAATAACCAAATCATTCTGATGCCTTCTATATTAAAGAAAAATCCATAAACAGCAAACCAAATAACAAAAAGTTGTTCATAATAATGTTTACTATTTTTAAATGATATTAATATAAAAGTAATGTACAATAGTAATCCAACGAGCCCATTTTCAGAAAAAAAAGTTACATATGTATTATGTGGTACTTTAGGTGCTATCGCTTTCTGAAAATACTCTGTAGAAGTATCTACACCCGTTTTCTCAAAATACTCCACTGAAAAATTTGTAAACTGGCCTGTTCCAACACCAAACGAAATGTTGTCTTTCCCCATTTCAAAAGCGGTATGTCTTAATACCTCTCTGAAATCAAGTGCTGACCTTGAACTCTCAAAAATCCGTTCTGTGATTTGATCAAATAACCGTCCTGAATTGAAGTTGTGGTCGATGTTTAAACCAATAGCTAGTGCAATCAATACAATCAGAAAAACTGATATAACTTGATGTGTTCTGTGTTTTTGTTGCCATAGAAGTACTATCCCCAAAAGAGATAATGCAAAAATTGATGTTCTTGATCCTGTCATAAACAGAACAAAAATATATAATGGTATGGATACAACAATTATAGGTTTAATTTTACTTATTCTTATACCTAAGTATGATATTTTGCGCGAAGATCCTAACAATATGATTGCGTTTGTAAGTCCAAGTAAAAGTATCCATCCTGCTACGTTTGGATCATTAACTGTAGATATTACTCTTGATCCACTCATTGACCATGAGGGCCAATGAGTTAAATAAGCAAGACCTCCAATAAGTGCAAACACAACCGATGTTATCCAGAACACGATTTGAATGTACCATTTCTCCACATTTGAACTGAGCCATGTACCTATTGTAAAATAACCAACGACGAGTATCATCTTAACAGTTGATATACTCAGGCTTACTGCAAAATCTTGTTTCCCAAGTGATACAGGTATATTGAACATATAGCTATAGAGGGCGCTTACGCCCCCCCATATTAGCATCATAAATAGAATTATCCATTTTTGATTCCTTATGAAGATATGCCTAAATCCAATGAATTTCATAAACTTAAACAAAAAGAATAGACCCAAAACCGGCCAAAATATATCTGCTGGTGAAACCGTGACGAGTAATGGTTCACTAATAGTCTTTGAAATAAACACGAATACAAAAACCAAACATAAAAGAAAATTTTCAAGTCTCATTCACATCAACCTTAATTCAAGTTTCTTATTTTTGACCCCATACTACACGATTAACATAGTCTGTATACGAAAGAATAATTCTTAATACTTTTTCAGATACATTAGGCATCGAATAGTCTTCAACCCGTCTTAATGTATTTTCTGATTGTGTTTCTAGTACTTCAATTCCTTGAAGAATTCGTTCTTTTTTTAATCCAACCATCATTACTGCTGCTTCTTCCATAGCTTCTGGTCTTTCATGTGCTTGTCTAATATTCAAGGCTTTAAATGAAAGAATCGAAGATTCCTCACTAATTGTTCCACTATCACTTAATACAACTTTTGAATTTTTCTGAAGATGCACATAGTCACTAAACCCGAGCGGTTTTAAAATCTGAACACACTTGTCAAATTTAACACCCTTAGCCTCTATCATTTTTCTAGTTCTAGGATGTGTACTAACAATTATCGGCTTGTTATATTTCTTAGCAATGGCATTTAGACTTTCTACTAAATCCATAAAATTTTCTTCTGAACTTATGTTTTCTTCTCTATGGGCAGATACAACAAAATATTCACCCTTTATTAGATTTAGTTTTTCAAGTACGGTAGAGTTTTCTATATCATTTTTCTTAGAGTTTAATACCTCAAACATAGGACTTCCAGTTTTTATTACTCTATCAGCAGATAGTCCTTCTCGTAGAAGGTACTCACGCGCAATATCACTATAAGTCAAATTAATATCAGCAATATGATCTACAATTTTCCTATTTGTTTCCTCAGGCACCCTCTGATCAAAACATCTGTTGCCAGCTTCCATGTGGAATATTGGGATATGTTTTCTTTTAGCAGCTATTGCACATAGGCAACTATTTGTATCACCCAAAACCAGGAAAGCATCCGGTTTAACTTCGTCTAAAATTGGGTCTATTCTAACAAGAATGTTCCCGATAGTTTCAACAGCTGCTCCAACAGCTGCATTCAGAAAATAATCTGGTTTCCTTAGTTGAAAATCATGAAAGAACACTTCATTCAACTCATAATCATAATTTTGACCAGTATGAACTAAGATATGATCTACTGCTTTAGATTCATCTAGCTTTTTTAACACTGCAGAGAGTCTGATAATCTCTGGTCTTGTTCCAACTACAGTCATTACTCTTAATTTCTTCAAGATTATACCTCCAAGTAGAATGTATCAGGATTTTCTGGATCAAACAATTCATTTGCCCACATAACTGTTATCATGTCTGTATCCCCTAAGTTTTCAATGTTATGAGTATAGCCAGTTGGTATATCTACTACTTGAAGCTTCTCACCACTTACATGGTATTCAACGACCTCATCGGTTATTAAGTTTCTAAACCTAATAACCCCCCTACCACTTACGACGAGGAATTTCTCATTTTTTGTATGATGCCAGTGATTGCCTTTCGTAATTCCAGGTTTTGATATATTTACAGAAACCTGTCCCCTATCAGAACTTTTTAGAAACTCAGTAAAGGAACCTCTATTGTCAATATTCATTTTTAAATCATAACTAAAAGAATCTGTTGGTAAATAGCTTAAATATGTACTATACAGCTTCTTAGTAAAGTCATTTGTCATATTAGGAACGAGTAAAGATTTGCGACTGAACTTAAATTCATTAAGAAGTTCAACAATTTTTCCTAAAGAGACACTGTGAACACACTGAACTGCACAGAAGTCCCCTTCTACACTTACAACCCCATTCAATACATTGATAAATTCATTTAATACATCGTCAATGTAGACCAGTGACAATACAACTTCAGGATCGGATACAGTTATAGGCAATTCTCTCGCTATATTGTTGCAAAAGGTTGCTACTACACTATTATAATTAGGTTTACACCACTTTCCGAAAACATTTGGTAGCCTATATAAGAATATTTCGGCTCCCGAATCATGTCCATAAGCTCTTATAACATCCTCCCCAGCACGCTTGCTTTCTCCATAAAGATTGTCCATTGATGCTTGAATTGATGAAGTCACCAGTATCGGGCATGCATTTCTATGCTTCGTTAATGTATCTACCAAAGTCTGAGTAAAACCATGATTGCCTTCCATAAATTCAGACTCATTCTTAGGTCTATTTACACCTGCTAAATGGAATACGAAATCTGCCTTAGAACAATATATCTCTAACTCATCTTGGCTTGAATTTTTATCAATTTCTAAAATTCTGTACTTTTCATGATTCTTAAGTTCAGCAACTAGGTTTTTACCAATAAAACCATTCGCTCCAGTTACCAAAATATTCATTACTTTTCCCAACCTTTCAACTCTTCAATAACGTAATCTAGTTCAAGAAGTCTCTCCTTAATTTGCTCTACATTTAGCCTTACTGTATTGTGTGAGTTGTATTCTATTTCGCCTGATAAACTAACATCACCTATTTCAAGATACTTTCGATAGTTTAAATCCCTCTTATCTGCTGGTACTCTAAAGAAACCACCTAAATCTTCGGCAACATTATGTTCTTCTTTTGTAAGAAGCGTTTCATAAAGTTTTTCACCATGGCGTGTGCCAATTGTTCTAATCTCATTATCCGCATTAAATATTTCTTTTATTGCTTGAGCTAGGTCCCCAATCGTAGACGCTGCCGATTTTTGAACCATTATATCGCCCGAATCTGCATTTTCAAATGCAAACACGACAAGTTCTACAGCCTCTTCAAGACTCATAAGGAATCTTGTCATATTAGGATCGGTTACAGTTATTGGATCACCATTTTTAATTTGTTCAATAAATAGTGGAATGACTGATCCTCTTGAGGCCATTACATTTCCATATCTTGTACCACAAATTAGCGTATCCTCTGGATCAACCGTTCGAGATTTTGCTACAAAAACTTTTTCCATCATCGCTTTGGAAATTCCCATTGAGTTAATTGGGTAAGCAGCTTTATCCGTTGATAAACATATTACTTTCTTAACACCTTTGTCGATAGCTGCAGAAAGAACGTTGTCTGTACCAAATACATTTGTCTTTACAGCTTCAAGCGGGAAAAACTCGCAGGACGGCACTTGCTTAAGTGCTGCAGCATGGAATATATAATCAACACCATGCATAGCATCTTTTACACTTGCTAAGTCTCTAACATCGCCTACATAAAACTTCAATTTATCACTTCTGTATTTAATACGCATATCATTTTGCTTTTTCTCATCTCTAGAAAAGATGCGTATTTCTTTTATGTCAGTTTGTAAAAATCGTTTCATAACTGCATTTCCAAAAGAGCCTGTTCCACCAGTTATCATTAAAGTCTTATTCCTAAACATATTTCCCATCCTTTACCTTTTGCTTATTTTCCCAATTACAATATTGATAACGTACTTCAGTTCGTCACTTTTACTAAATACAACAACGTTACATACAATTGACAATATGCCACAAATAATTACATTGACAATCATCGCCCATATACTTATGCTACTGTTTAATCTTAGTAAGTATGTTACAGTTGCTATTTGTAGTATTCCAACAAGAACAAAACTTATGTATTTTTTCCAATATATAAGAACTTTTTTTTCAAAACCATATTTAAATAGAATATAAGGTTCAAACCAAAAGCCGCATATTAGATAGCTAAGTATAGTTGCCATGAACACGCCAGCAATTCCCCAATATTTTATAAATATGACAGAAAAATATAAGTTCATTCCTGCTTCAATAATAGATACATATTTAGTGTGTTTATACAAACCAAATGCTTCCCTAAATATTGAGAATGGTTTTCGTAAACCTTGTAAATAGAAGTTAATAACAAGGACAAACAGCACAGTCATTTCAAATAAATAATCTTCTGTATAAAAATATTCAATAAATGTATTCGTAACTGCTAGAAGACACATTGCTGATGCAGAGTATCCAAAATGACTAATTAACATTGTAGCATTGAAGACAGTTTCTTGTTTTTCATGTTTTGTCGTAACCCTCATATTGCCAATACTAGCCGTAATCGCTGCAAAAAACTGTGCTATTACTGAGTCTACAGCAGTTATAATCATATAATAGTTTGAATATATCCCAACACTTACAATGCCTATTAATTTAGATATCATAAAGTTATCTACTGTGTTGTTAATAACATGACCCACTTTAAAATATGCAATGGCCTTAGTATTTAAAATTATATTTGCCTTTACATCTTTTGATACTTCAACACTTTTTCTAGGTATCTTTCCTATTACTTTGTTGAATACATATGAAAGTAACATACCTTCAATTACTGTAAATACTATTTGTACTGTTAAGAATAGTATATAATTTTTCGTTACTATAAGAATTAGTATCTGAACAATTGTCAACGCTACAAATGAACTTGTCCTAATAATCTTCAAAATATAGTTCTTTTGATACGCTGTTAAAATTGTACCTTTATAGGTGAAAATGTATGTAATAGACGTATTGATTACAAACATTAAATATATCAATTGAATATGCCTTATATCAGGCATCTCTTTTATGAATACATCAAGAAACGGACTGATTAAACTTCCAGCTAAAAGTACAAATATACCTATTGATATAAATATTTTCCTGAATAACTTAATAAGTGCCCACAATTCATCTTGATTTTCTTCTGCAATCGGTCGATACAAAGAGTACATGATTGCAGATCCCATTCCGAGCTCAACAAAAGTTAAAGCCATTAGAATGCTAGAAAACAATCCATTTATGCCTAAATATTCTGCAGACAATTGGGTTATAAACACATACCGCCCAACAAAAGCAAATACAATTTTTATTACCTGGCTTAACCATGCTGTTAGTATGTTTCTTATGGAATTTTTAAGTCGTGAATCTTTCATACTTACTTTAAACACATTAAACCTCGTCAATTTTTACTGCACTATAATGAGGGGTATTCTCTTCAAACATATCAACTACCTTCTCATACTTTAAAATGACAGCCTCTTTTGCTAATATCTTCCGGATATCATTTGTTAAAGATTTAGCCTGATAATCAACTATATTACTATTGCCATATTTCATCAAATATTCAATTGCTCCATCATTCTCATGACTTCTGAGGTGTAGTATTGATCGACCAGTTGAGATATAATCGAACAACTTGCTAGGTACCATCCCTTCTCCTGAGAAGTTTAAAAGGTAATCCGCCTTAGCCATTTCCCGTCTTACCTCACTCCGACTTATGCTACCATGAAAAAATGCTGTACTATTCGAATAACTTTGCTTGAGCAATTCATGATAATATGTCCCATAGAAGTGAATTTCAACACACTTTTTTTCTCTATTCAACTCATGTAAAATTTCACATAAACGCTCCGGATTTCGATCATTAATATTAAGTGAACCAGCATATACAATTCTTTTTACTCCAGGATTACTCTTACTTACTTCAGGTATCGAGACTGGATTTAGGAAAGGAATATCTAAGTAATCCATTTTTTCTCTGTACAAATCATAACGTTCTTGTTTGTGATGTCTTTTATGAAACTGCATATTGAAAACTTTATCTACTTTTGAATATAACCGTTTCTCCCACTTCCATCCCAATTCTTCTAGTATTGGATACTTCTTAGCATTATAATTATTAGTAAAAGTATCTACCACATACAATATTGACTTAATCTTACGATTTTTCATTTTAATCATTGCTGCAGCAGTTACTGCTTCAAAAGGCACATACTGCCCAACCACTTTGTTGATACCATATTCATTACATATTTTTAAAGCACATCTATAATATCTGAACATAAACACTGGTGAAGTCATTGGATACCAAGGGAAGAACATTATCTTTTTTATTTTTTGAAGCATATATAACATTTTTAATGCGACAGATTGCTTCTCTTGTTTTACATTTCTAAGAATAAACTCTTTCAATTTGAAAAAAAATCTTGGTTTGACATGATGCACATAGACGCCCTCATGTACATCTAAAGTATTATCCATTTGCCTCTTATAAGATAAAACATGAACTTCGTATCCTATTTTCTTTAACCCTCGAGCTAACTCATTTATACAAATTCCATTTGCAGATGGATAAGGATAGTAGTAATCAGTCATTAATAGAATTTTTTTCATATCATATTCCTTCCGCATCTATTTCAAATGAAAAATTCAATATAATCTTAAGTTTCCAAAACCTGCATTTTCTCATTTAGTAGTCTAAATGTTTCACTTGCTAAGTTTAACTTAAAGAGTTCAGAAATTTTTTCAAAATCAATCATCTCAGCTTCTGACTCAATAAAATCTGATATTTTACATACATTAAAGTCATAATCATCGTCCAAACAAATCATTAAAGCATTCGGATACATGTTGTAATAATAACTGCAAGAATCAGTATTACCTCTATACAAGTGAATAATCTTTTTGCCTGTAGAAATATACTCAAAAATTTTACTTGGAATATTATCAGAATTAGTGTTTCCCATACTAACTAAATAATCTGCGGTTTTGTAGATATCTAATATTTCACTTCTACTTACAAACCCATGCCTTTCAATATAATCAGACTTGTAGTCGCCATAACCACTCCAACCATAAAAATGGGTTTTCATTTCCACTCCTGAGTCACCTAGCGTTTCGATTATTCTTAAAAAATCATCAATAATATCTGCTCTAACACTTCCCACATGGATAAATTTCAAATTTTGTTTTCGCTCTGACTTAATAGATACCAAATCCGAAACTAAAGGAATGTCCACATAGTCCATTTTATGCCTGAACTCATCATAAAACTTGTCTTTATAGTAAAGTTCATGACTTTTCATATTTAGGATGTAATCGTAGGTACTATATAAGTCTTTCTCATACTTACGGCCTTGTAAACTGACCCAGTTTGGGGATAGAAAGGAGTAGTTACGAGAAAAGTTACTAATCGAGTCTACACAATACATTGCTACTTTCAATCCACTATACTTCTTTTTTAACATCTTACCTGCTAGGAGTGTCTCTAAAGGTTTATGTGTCAAGATAACTTGATCAAAATTTAAATCCTCGTGCAATTTTAAGGCTCTCCAATATAGAGCCCATGCCGTCAATGGTGTTGTAAGTGGAAACCATTTCAAAAACAATAATGTTTTAATCCGGTTCATAAATACGAATATCTTGCTCGCTAATCTACCAATGCGTAGATTGCTGTTTGCATGTGCATACATTCTAAATCTATTGGCAATCGTCATCGAAACCTTGTGTGTATATATTCCCTCAAATACTTCGTCTTTCTTATCTCCACTCTTTTTTAAACACACAACATGTACTTCAACTCCATTATTTCTATATTCTTTCGCAATTTCATGTGTACAAATTCCCGTCGGAAATGGATGTGGATAATAGGAATCTGTTATAAACAAGACTCTCTCATTTTTATTATGTTTTATCATTTCCATATTTTCTTCCATCTTATGAGCAGTGCTCCTTTTTGGATATTTTCAATCTGACGTCTAATCTTCATTTTTTTTTGATTCTTCTCATATTGATGATCAGGCTTAGAATATTTTGTTATTAAATCGTATGTGACCTCTTCATATGGAATAAACTCATTAGGTACAATTAAATATCTATCCGTGTTGTAAGTAATACCTGAGACTAACATTTTTCTCTTTTGTAAATGAAGATATTCTACTTCTTCTTGTCTAACACTACCTTCCGATATATAATGTTTTGTGACTTTGCCTTTGTTCCATTCGTATATCTGTGGAGAATCAAAATACGCACGTTCGGGTTGCGCATTCTTAAATTCCAAGCAGCTATAATCAATATCAGCAAAATCAAGACTATAGTAATTTAGTATATTCTGTTCTTCACATAGTCTTCTTATTAAAAACCCTTCGTCAAAATGCGAGCTGTAATCCAACGATAAAAAATCCTTAGCACTCATATTATACTTGGTCGAATCCATTAAAGAAAACTTATTTACTCTATCATCATTTCTATACAAGCAAAAATGACCGTGCTTGTATACTCTATCATAGTGGTTAAGTATCTCATCATTTACATAGTTCGAAATGATCCCAAAAATCAAATCCACATCGCAGTATCCCCAGAAATCATAATCAGTAAGATAGTCTTCAAAAATGAGTCCAAAAATTGGGCGATAATCACATAACTTATATGGATTCTCTAGTCTAAAGTCAAAGTCCAATATCTCATTAACTTTTCTTTTTATCTCATCGAATGATATTTGGATAAACTTTATATTTTTAGGCACTTCTTTATTCCAAACAATGTCTGTAAATATTAAAAAAGTCACATCATCATTTTCAGTTGCGGACCTCATCCAAAGATCGAAATAATTTGGAAACTGTCCAAAATAAGGTATAATCACTGCAATTTTTGACATTAAAATCCCTCTTTATTTACTCGTAATCTATTCATTCCATGCATTAAACTATAATAAAATGGAATTACCGTCCCTGTTAATGCCATGGCAAAAAAACATGTTAAAAAAACAATTAATACTACAAAACGTTGGATAGAATTCTTGGAGTATAAAAACATACTAAGTAAATAGATACCCCAGATAATCAGCCCAGTAATACCAAACATATAATAAACTCTTGGCCATTGTGAAAGATATCCAGACTCAAAAGTCACCATACTGTATCCAAACAACACTTTTGTTAAATCGGTAGAAGTTAGATTATTCGTAAAACCAAACAACCTAACAGTTGCACTAGAGTAAGCGTGAGTAAATCCAATAAATACAGTATCCAAATATCCCAAACTTCCCAAAATTAACAAACTCATAACTAAACCTACTCCAAGCCTTAGAATGAGTTTAACTCTTCCTTTAATGATAGTTAAAAAGAACCAATATCCCCACGCTAGTAACATCATAAAAAAGCCAGTACTACTTCGTGCACATATTATTCCCAGTGTCAAAAACACTTCAAATTTTATATTTTTGTTTGAAGTCAAAGCTTTAAGTAAAAGAGCGATACACAAATACATTCCAACATATGCACCATACCCAGACGGTTCAACAAAAAATGAATGGGGCCGTATTTCTAAATTGTTAGCAATGTAATTATTAACAAGCAATTGTCTTTGCTTCAATATGGGGATATAAGCAGTTGTATTAATTCCAAACACCTCTGCAAAAAACAATTGAATTAGCAAATAAATCGTTGCATAATAACATGTTTTCTTAAAAACATGCAGCCCATATTCAATATCAAAAAGCGAATCATGAAACAAATATACACTCAACAAGTAAAACAAGGTTTGCATGATGCTAATATAAGGCTTTGCATTTGTTATAAAAATCGTCAAGAAAAGTTGCAACACTAAATATACTATGATTATAGTTAAATACTGTGTCTGCGATTCACGATTTATCTTTGTTCCGACGATTGCAAAAATAGGAAATAGCGCAAGTAATATCCATGTCCCATATGGCAAATAAAAGCTATAAACAAAAAGTATAGGACTCAATATACAAAACGCAGTATAAATTTTGCTAACACTTGTTCGCATTAAAGATTCTTCTTTCTGTACCAATTTAGATAACTGAACCACACAACTCCTGGCAAATAACTAGCAAGAGCAGTAGGGACAAAGTTTGCATCTTTCAAAATCCCCTTCTTCCCCACCAACATACTACATGCAATATAGTGTGTCGCACATTTTAATCTTACTTTCAAAGGTGCTTTCTTCTTTTCAAAAATACGCAAACGCTCTAGATATGCTATTGAATAACTATTTGGGTTTTTCGCATAAGTACTTAGAATATTCCTTGTGTATCCGTCATCTAAGTACTCCTTATAATATAAATCGTCATCATTTAGAATGAGCAATGGTTCCTCTACATTTAAATACCGATTGCTCGGAGGGAACAGCTTTTCGCCCGGAAATACAGGGGCAGGATACTTATCAATATACTCTTTTTGATAGACGAGCATTTTGTCACCTAAAATTTTGTGAGTATAGTATACATCAAAAAATGTGCTCTTAACTAAGCCCTCAGGAAATCTTGTTCCAATTACCTCGCCCGATTCTCTATATGTTTCATTGGCAATGATACCAGCACAACCGCTTGTATCATTACTGTCCCAAAGCTTTCTAACTTTTTCCACTGCAGACTTACCAAGATCATCATCTGAATCAAGGCACATAATCAAATTTGTTGTACATTTCTCATAAGCATGATTATAGGCTGAATGTAAACCGCCATTTTCCTTGTAGTGATAATCAATCCTTATCTTTTTCTCATCCACCCATCGATTAACTAAATCTTTAGTATTATCAGATGAACCATCGTCTATTAGTAACCAAATAAAATCCTTATCTGTTTGATTAACCAAACTTTGATAACAACCATCTAGTGTATGTTCTCTGTTGTATGTAGGTGTAAACACCGTAATTGTACCTGCTTTTGAACTCATAAGGACATCCCTCTCCTTGAATCACTTAAATGAACTATACATATCCATGTATCTTTTGATCATAATTTGAATATCATATTCTTTTGCACGATTAATGGCCTTGTTTTTCACTGACTCGTATAACTCTCTATTCTCTGCGAGTTTGGCAATGTTTTCTCTTAAACCCTCTGCAGAACCTTTATCAAATAGTAATCCACCGTCACCAACTACAGAGTTAAGCCCAGGAACATTTGATGCAACTACAGGAACACCGCAGGCCATAGCTTCAGCCGCTACCAGCCCGAAGCCCTCCCAGTTCGATGGAATAACTGCAATATCGGCCATTTTAACAATCTGAGGTACATCACTCCGGTATCCTAGAAATTGTACTCTATCCGATAAGTCTAATTCATGAGCATAAGTCTTGACTTCATCAAGTAATCCACCTTCACCTACTAAAATGGCATTAAATGGTTCTGGCAATTGATGAATTGCATCAATTAGCACCTTATGCCCTTTTTGCTCTGTAAAAGATCCTACCATTACTAATACAATACTTTCTTTATCTAGATCAAAGTCTTTCTTATCATATGCATTAGCAGTCTCAAAGTTATTGAGTTCAATTCCATTATGAACTGTAGCAACTTTTGTATTGCTTTTTAAACGTAACCATTGGGTCAACTCAATATATGTAGCCTCACTGATACAAATTATATTGTCGTACAAACTATAAATAAATCTTTCAAGGTATTTAAATAGAGGTTTCTCTCTTCTTCGATTAGTTGTATTATGCTCAGTCATAAAGTAGACAGCTTTATGCTTTTTAATTATGGTGAGAATCCATTTTGACAAAGCAACATAATAGATCGTAGGAAAAAGATGGGCATGTACAACATCGTACTCATTGATATTTATATGTTTCACAATTTCAATTAAGTTCTTTATACTATACTTTCCAAAATTCAAGACTCTAATGTTAACATTGTTGTTTCTTAAAGACTCTGAATACTTGTCACTTCGGTCGTTTAGTAATAGTACATCACACGTATTAGTCGTGTTAATAGATATCGTCAGCTGGGATACTAGCTTTTCAGCACCACCACCAGCCAAATTGTTGATCACATGCAATACTTTCACCAAACGTCCCCCCAATACCTCATATGATTACAAATTCTCTTTGTACCATTGTATTGCTTCATTTATTCCTTTTTCGAAATCCCAACTTGGTGAATAATCAAATGAATCCTTAGCTTTACTAATATCAGCATTACTGTGCTTTATATCACCTTTTCTATCAGGACCAAACAATGGCTCATTTTTTTTTCCCAAAGCAGTACACAAGTGATTATACACATCGATAAGGTATTCACGACCACCGTATGCAATGTTAAACGCCTCACCAGCGTACTCCTTAGAAGCTAAACAAGCTTTAAGGTTCGCCTCTATAACATTTTCAATGTAAGTAAAATCTCTGCTTTGCTTTCCATCTCCATTTATTGTAGGCTGTTCATCATTAAGTAGCTGTTTTATAAACTTAGGTAGTACCGCTGCATAAGCACCATTGGGATCTTGTCGTTTTCCGAACACGTTAAAATATCTTAAGCCATAAGTATCCAATCCATACAATGTAGCATACAACTTAGCATAGGATTCATTAACACTTTTAGTTAATGCATAAGGTGATAATAACTGTCCCTCACGGCCTTCTCTTTTAGGCAAATTAGGTTCGTCACCATATACAGATGAACTTGAGGCATATACAAACTTCTTGACTTTGCTTTGTCGCGAAGCTTCCAGCATGTTTACTGTACCTTTAATATTTATTTCTTCATAAAGAACTGGCATTTCTATACTTCTTGGTACACTTCCCCAAGCAGCTTGATGAAGAACATAATCAACACCTTCAGTAGCTTTCATACATGTCTCAAAGTCTCTTATATCCCCTTCAATAAATCTATACCTATCATTCTTCATAAATAAATCGACATTACCAATTTTTCCATTGGATAGGTTATCTAGACATCGCACCCTATAACCTTGGTCCAATAAAGCTTCACAAAGATTTGAGCCAATAAATCCAGCTCCACCAGTAACTAAAAATAAAGAGTTTTGCTCAAACTTTACATCTTTGTATCCCATTGTTCTACCTCACACCTACAATCTCCAATACTGGTAACCTAATTTTTCATACTCTTTACGATTTAAGATTCCCTTAATATCTAGAAGGACTTTATTCTCATTTAATCCACACTTAAACATATTATCATAGTCACTTGATTCATATTCTAAGAACTGCTTATGACCTACTGCTACAATAACTGCATCCATGTCTTTAACATCGTCAATACTGTCTAAAGTCAGACCATATTCCTCTCTTGCTTCTTCCCTATCTGCTTCTGGGTCAGCTATTACTGGATCTATTCCATAATCCTTCAACTCATTTACAATATCAATTACACGTGTATTACGTGTATCAGGACAATTTTCCTTAAAAGTTAATCCTAATATCGCAACCTTTGCTCCTTTTACAGGAACATCTGCCTTAATGAGTTTCTTAATTAAATTTCTTACAACGTATTTGCCCATATCATCATTAATTCTTCTTCCAGACAATATTATTTGTGAATGGTATCCCAATTGTTCTGCTTTATAAGTTAAGTAATAAGGGTCCACACCAATACAGTGTCCGCCAACAAGTCCAGGCGTGAAGTTTAAGAAATTCCACTTTGTACCAGCTGCAGCAAGAACAGCCTTCGTATCAATATTCATTTCATTGAAGATTATAGATAACTCATTCATAAATGCTATATTGATATCACGTTGAGAATTTTCAATAATTTTTGCAGCTT
>Ga0209379_10000601_pt1 | contig 28254 bp, 29 predicted proteins | sample tdDd001_FD_187124 | JGI IMG/M metagenome (GOLD analysis project Ga0209379, IMG submission 187124) | Marine sediment microbial communities from the Atlantic coast under amendment with organic carbon and nitrate - tdDd00.1 (SPAdes)... | ecosystem: Environmental > Aquatic > Marine > Coastal >...
GCGCAAGATCTTAGTTGGCACACTCGCCATTTGATGCGTTAGGATTACGAAATTACCTTCATCAATATGGATCACTGGACATAGGTGGGTAGGTGCTTTCTTTTCTAACATTTCAACTGGTGTTAATGGAATCACCAGTCGGGTATTCAGTGTATCAAGCATTTCACTTTGAACATCGACAAAATATGGGTAAGCGGTAGCAGTGCTTTTATCGTTATTTTGGTATAGTGAAAACTGTGACATTAGAATACTCGGTAAGAATCGGAAAACAGACCGTGATTTTCTGTTAGCTCATTGCAAGCGCTAATAGCATCTGCGTTTTGCTCTAACCACTCAGTCTTAAGGCGTTCTTTTACTTCTTTTTCAAGAGCTTTTTCCATTGTTGCAGAGAGGTTTATGTTTAGTCGCTTAGCTTCAGCGAGTAACTCGCTATTTAAGCTTAAGTTTGCAGCCTTTTTGGGTGCATGCCTACTATATGCGTTTCTCATGATAATTACCTATGCGTATGTTTGGTGCGCATTAAGTATAGGTGGACTAAAGGCATATAACAAACAATTTAGAAATACGTTTGGGGTCAGAACTGTGACCCCGAATCTGCGTGAGTATCAACAACAAACAGGTAGGGATTACGCGCTGTGCAGTTAGCGCTTAGATCAGGCTCGACTAAATAAGGATATTTAGTGTTTATTAAGAAAGCGTCGGAGTTATCTGGAGCGACTCAAAGCGCAACAAGGCTATATGAGTCGCTGGGGTTACTGAATGTTGCAAGATCAGGGAAGTATCGTGTATATAGCTAACAAAACATCAGCCTGAATTAAGATAATTAAGGAAGCGCAGACGTTAGGGATTCATCTGTCGGACATCGTATCGTTAAAGAGTGATCAAGAAGATTTAGACTGGAAGTTGGTCGGTGACTACCTGATACAAAAACAAAAACGGATCGAGCAAGAGGTAGATGCGTTAGAAAATCAAAAAAAGCGCATTGAAGGGTATCAGATCTCGATAGAAAGGTGTGTTCAAGGGCTTGACTCTGACCTATAGGTCAGAGTTTAAACTGCACTTTTATAGGAAATGAGTAGGTAAGTTCATGAAAAAAGTGCTAATTATCAATGCTAACCCAAAAGCCAATAGTATGTGCAAGTCGATGGCAGGCCACTATGCGTCAATTGCTTCGGTTAATCATGAAGTGGCACAAATTAACATTGGTGATATGGAGTAGTGCTTATCTACCTAATCTCGGGTGAATTTATGAATATATTTGAAGTTCTTGATGGTTTGGATATTTCGTATCAGAGATTTGACCATCCGCCAGTTTATACCTGTGATGAGGCTAACTCTATCAATCCTAACCTACCTGGTGCTAAAACTAAGAATCTGTTTTTACGGGATCGAAAAGGGAAGCGTCATTTTCTGGTCGTTGTATTAGATGAAAAATATGTCGATTTAAATGTTCTGGCTGAAGGCCTTAATGTTAATAGGTTAAGTTTGGGATCGCCCGAACGTTTGAGAAAATACTTAGCAACGGAGCCTGGTTCAGTTTCGATTTTGGATGTTACTAATGATCCTGAAGGCTTGGTTGAACTCATTATTGATCAGGATGTTTGGCATGCCGATGCGTTACAATGTCACCCATTAATCAATACCTCTACATTGGTCATTACGCTTAATGATATTAAAGTGTTATTCGATCATTTAAGGCGAACAGCGAAGATAATAACGGTTTAAGTGTCGGCGTTATCAGACTTTGAAGTGGCCAAGCTGACTTGGCCACAATACTATCCATTCTAAATTTTCAACAGCGAACCCAATAGGCGCTACGCCCCAATAACCCCACCATCTTCACGCGTGATCATTATCACCGACGAACGAGGGATATGATTGCCACCCTGCGGGAAGTGGGAAGGGGCAAGCTCTTCACCGGGGTGCTGAACGCCCACGAACATCGCTTTGTAATCGGCCGAGAAGGTGAGGCCTGTTATTTCACAGGCAATCGGCCCGGTTAAGAAGCGGCGAATTTCCCCTGTGGCGGGGTCGCTGCATAGCATTTGGTTGTTGCCCATGCCGGCAAAATCGCCCTTATTCGAGTACTTACCGTCGGTTTGAATCCACAATCGGCCTGCCATATCAAAGCCAATACCATCTGGGCTGTTGAACATGTTGTCTTTGTTGATGTTATCGGTGCCCGCCATTAGGCCGTTGTGAACCTCTGGGTTACCTGCCATCACATAGATATCCCACTCAAAGGTGTGCTTGGTGTGATCGGCGTTGGTTGGACGCCAGCGGACAATGTGGCCATACGGATTTTTCTCTCGCGGGTTAATCGGGTTGAGTGGCTGAGATGCTTTTACGCCGCGGTGTTTATTGTTGGTTAGCGTGCAGTAGACCGATTTATTATCTGGGTGCACCGCTACCCATTCTGGGCGGTCCATGGTGGTTGCACCAACTTGGGTCGCGGCTTGACGAGCAAAAATCAGCACCGAGGCTTGGTCTTTGAATCCGTTTTCCGGTGTTAAGCCATTTTTTCCCCAGGTGAGTTCTAACCATTCACCACTGCCGCTTATTTCGCCTTCTGTGCCAGTGAACTTGGCCACGTATAAGGTGCCGTCTTCTAGCAATTCCCGATTAGAGTCTGCGCCTGCGATGTATTTGTTCTTGGAGACAAACTTATAAAGGTGTTCACCGCGTTCATCATCACCGAGGTAGACAACGGCATGGCCATCGCCGTTAATAAGTAAGGCCGCGTTTTCGTGCTTAAAGCGACCTAACGCACTGCGTTTTTTAGGGGTAGAAGTTGGGTCCATGGGGTCGATTTCGACCACCCAACCAAAGCGGTGAGGTTCGTTTGGATGTTTAGACATATCAAAGCGTTGGTCATGCTTGTACCAATCATAACCTCGGTCTTCTGGAGCTAAGCCATAGCGCTGGTAGGTTTCGCCCAGCTCGGCTTTTTCAGAGGTTGCGAAATAGCCGTTGAAGTTTTCTTCGCAGGTGAGGTAAGTCCCCCACGGTGTTAAGCCATTTGCACAGTTATTGAAAGTGCCAAAAATCGCTTTGCCTGTTTGATCTTCTACTGTTTTCAACAGTTCATGGCCCGCAGCAGGGCCTGTCATTTCCATTGGGCTATAGGCGGTGATCCTGCGGTTTAAACGGCCATCAATATTGGTCTGCCATTTGCCGTTGTGTTTCTTCAGCTCGATGATGGAAACACCGTGGGCGGCTTGCGCTTTGCGAACATCATCGGCGTCAATTTTTTCACCTTGATGAGCATACAAGTATTCGTTGTTGGTGTATTCGTTATTCACCGCAAGCACCGCGCGATCATCAGAAAGCGGGAAGAAGGTCATTCCATCGTTGTTGTCACCAAACTGGCGTTCTTGAGCGTATGAGTTGTTCGCTTGGTTAAACTCTGGTGCGCTTTTTAATACCGCGTCGCCCCAAGAGATTAATACATCTGCTTGATAACCTTTGGGTACGACAACGGTGTCTGCGGTCGAGATGGGAACGGCTTCAAACCCAAGCAATGAAGAATGGCCAGACATAGCGTTGGCCATGACTTGGCTAATTGGGCTCGCGGCAAAAAAGCCTACCGTGCTTGCCGCACCCGTAGCCTTTAAGAATTTTCTACGTGATAGCGCTGAGTTGACGAATCCGTTGAACTCTGGCTCTTGGTCGAGCACTCGTTGATCTTCGCTGTTGAATAATTTCACACTGGCTTCCTTAGTCTGACTTTTATTGTAGTAAATACGTCTCTTTTGAACTGGGTACAGACTAGGTGGGTAATATGTCAGCGAGGCTACATTTTGGAGATGTTTGCGTTTCAATGGGGGAAAAAGGGTTTGTTAAGCAATCAATAGAGCTGTTTCGTTCTCTCTACCTTCTTTTCAAATGTTAGGCCAGGTGCAGCCACATCACAGCAGAAAAGAGCAGTAACGCTATGCCCATCCACAGCAATATGGTGTAGCTTCCTTGATTATCAATCCCGATGCCACCCAGCATTAATGCAAGCACTCTCGCACAGCCTTGAATAGTCACGGTAATTGAAGCGAATCGACAGCGAAATTCATCACTTACGGCGTGTGCGATGAGTTCACTGAGCAGCATGTTGGCCAATCCAACGCCAATCCCTAACAAGCCAAAAGTGACTACAGCGATAAACGCGGATGAGAAAGACAAGAAAATACAGGCTCCTGACATAATAATGAAGCTTGGTGGCAGCAGTTGCTCTTTGTTCCAATGCTGGTTGAGGCGGGAAATAAGCAGGGCAGAGCCGATCACGCCAATGCTAACCGCGCTTTCAAGCAGCCCCAAATACCATGCTGGCAAATTGTTTTCGACCTTCACCAATATTGGGATGATCACAGGTAAAGGGGCGAAAGCAAGTCAAAGAGTCTCATATTTTTTCACAGGCAATTCCACATGAAATACGAACACCATTAAGCCGCATTCAAATGGCGAGTGATTTGTTACGTCGTAACGATACTGAAAACAGAGAGATGCTACACAACAAAATTGATGAGTATATAGATGACATCTCTCAATTGACTGCGGATATTATCCAATTGTCTCGTCTCAATAACAAACGCTGTAGTCAAATTTCACCAACCTCTGATACGTTCTCGCAGGCTAAACTATGTCAAAAGCGAGTCGAAATGATGAGTGTGGACTCAACCATTACACTTAATATCGAGCCTCACGCATCCTCAGCACAGGTATGCAGTTCAAGTTGCTTTGCGAAACTAACGCTTGATAACCTTATAAAAAATGCCATTAATTATGGAAATGGTATTGTTGAAGTATCGTTAGCTGAATTTGAATCTTGCTGGACGATTGATGTTGAAGACAACGGTGAAGGTATTCCGAAAGATAAGAGAGAAGAGATCTTTTTGGCATTTTCTCGTTTAGATAAAAGCCGGAACTTAAATAATGAGGGGGGGATTAGGGCTCGCTATTGCTAGTCAAGCAATAAAAAATCTTGGTTGGCACATCTCGGTTGATGATAGCCACCTTGGTGGAGCTCGATTTACCGTAGTAATCCCATTATCGAACTAATGAAATGGAAGCGCTCGGTATTTGGCTACATCCGCTAATGTGCCGTTACCGTGATAAGTATTATTTGGCCAGAGCCAACAACGGGAGTTGGCTCTGGCTGCAATCTATTTGTTCAAATTGCCAGAAGGGGTGTAATAGAAATCGTAAGCCCAATCTACATGCTCAGTTTTGGTTTGGTTACGGAAATCTCTTAGGGTGTTTACTTCATCAAGAACGCCAGCTTCTTTATATAACATGTCTAAAATGTCGCTGTTATTTGAAAGGTCAGTCTCGTTTTTAATTACCGTAAGTACATCCGTTCTATAGATTGAAAGGGTGGTGTTATAGAGTTTTTCTAACATGTCATCTTTAGCAAACACCTGCGGCGAAGTCGCCTTTTTTAATACTTGGATATAGTCCAACATATTTGCATCCATTTGCGATGAGCCTGACATCATCGTTTTTACTATGCCGAACGGAACACTTGGGTCAAAGAATTCGACAAAGACAATATCACTCCGCATTGCACCCATAACCATGAGGGGGTCGCTTTCAATGTTGCGCATTGCTTCTCGGGTTTGGACGTATTTTACGGTATAGGTTTTATTGTTGATCGTCAGCTTTTGTGGCGTCGCGAGTTGTTCGAAAGTCGCGGAAGGGATGGTTGGGCTACCGGCACTTTTGATGGTTAATGGGTACACTTTGTCGTACGCGTGTAACTCTGCTTTTTTCACCCAACCGTCATTTGTAACCCAATATAGTTGTTCCCAGACTGCAAAGGTTTTATTTCTAGGTTCGATGGAGACTACATTGAGCCCATCGATAATTTGCTTGAGAGTTACGGTGTAACCCATGCCTTCTAGGTCGCGGTGGTCTGAGGTATATATGGCCTTATCGCCAACTTTAGGGTTGTCATGGATGTAGAAACGCTCGTATACCGGATCGTCGACAATTGTCTGGATCGTTATATCACGAATATAAGACATGCACCCCGACAGTAATACAGTCATAAAAAGTGCCAAGATATATTTTGCAGGTTTCATATTACACTCTACTTGTTCTTATTAACGGGAAACCCCGCTACCACTTGCTTGCGCATAGCTTGGTTTTGCCTGTTGCCATGCGGAATAAAACTAGTTTAGTTAGTTATTATTTTAGATTATTACCCAGAGCTTTTCTGTTTTTCAATGGGTAAAAGTGCGAAGTAACTTTGCTGCAAATATATGAATGTGCATTGGTAGACGTTTTGCCTTTATTGCTTTTCTGTCGGGCGTAGTGATATGCCTCGCATGACATATCGTTTATTCCGCTCCTTTTGGCGACAGTTGTTAAACTAATCATTACAGGATAGTTGGCTACAGGCACCATTGGTGAGCGTGAGGGAAGTAAAATGAGTGAACAAGTGAAGTGCGCACTGAGTTGGATTAAGGGGTTACTCGAACGCCAGTCTATTGAATATCAAGTGGTTGGTGGTTTGGCTGCATTTATTCATGGTGGAACGCGCGACGTCGCGGATATTGACTTGTATATCCCCAAAGAAAAAGTGAACAGGATTTTACCTTTAGTCAGTACTTTTATTTCCAAGCCCCTAACTCATTACGTCGAACACGGCTGGGATCTTGAGTACTTTCAGCTTATCTATCGTGGACAAAAGATCGAAATCGGTTTGTCACCTGGCACTAAAATTTTCCAGCCGAGCAGCAATAGTTGGCAAGAGTTAGCTATCTGCTATGAGCGGTCGGTAGCGGGTGACTATTACGGCATTAATGTACCTACAATGCCAGTGGCTGAACTGGTGAGCTATAAACACATGTTAGCTAGAGAGGTCGATTTGATCGATATTGCTCAGCTAAGCGGTGAGTGCGTTTCTAACTAACCATTCAGTTTATCCAGCTTTACCTCCTTTAAGTTAGCGCGTTATAGTAATGCTTTGAATAGTAGAGCTTTCTGAAAGGAAATATACCGTGAGTAAAGAAGTACGTGTGGGTGTTGCAGTCGTCATTTATCGAGGCGAGCGCATTTTGCTGGGTGAGCGTATTGGCTCGCATGGCTCCGAGACTTGGGCGACGCCCGGCGGTCACTTAGAGCTCGGTGAGAGTATCGAGGATTGCGCCAAGCGTGAAGTACTCGAAGAAACCGGTTTAGTGGTTAATTCGGCAACCAAGTTGGGCTTTACCAATGATATTTTCGAACAAGAGGGCAAGCACTATGTCACTCTGTTTGTCGTCGCTTCATGCGAGCAAGGTGAACCACAAGTGACAGAGCCCGACAAGTGTAAGCAATGGAAGTGGTGCAAACTCGACCAACTGCCACAACCGCTGTTCCTGCCTATCGTTAATCTACTTAACGAAAACCCCAACCTTGCTAAGTTGGCATGATCATTATGCCGACGTTATACATTTTTTCTGGGCTTCCGGCTTCTGGAAAATCCACTCTGTCTCAGTTACTCGCAAAGCGGCTCGGTGCGGTCTATTTGCGAATCGATACTGTTGAACAAGGATTGAGAGATCTTTGTCATTTCCAAGTCGAAGGTGAGGGATATCGACTTAGTTACCGAGTTGCGCGAGACAACTTAGCGCTCGGTAATAGCGTGATTTCCGATTCTTGTAATCCAATCGCGCTCACGCGGGGTGAATGGCATAACGTGGCAAAAAGTGTTGGGGCTGGGTATATCAATATCGAAATCAGCTGTTCAGATTTAGCCGAGCATGAGCGCCGAGTTAACAGCCGGGAGCCTTCTGTTGAAAATCTGAAGTTGCCCAACTGGCAGCAAGTTCAAAACAGGCATTATGAGCCGTGGCATTCAAACATTGTTCAAATCGATACCGCAGGAACCACAGTGGAAGCGTCGTTTGAGGAATTGGTCGAAAAACTTAACGAGTTTAGCCTTGCATCGGTTTAACACTCATCGCAAAGCATCATCTTAATTTTATTGGGTATTTATGAAACTGACAGCTTTAGTCGATAACAGCCGGTTAGATAGCAAGCCTTACCTTGAAGTAGAAAGAGGCTTATCTCTTCATGTGAGCACTATGGATAGGCAGCTATTGTTTGATGTGGGTAGCAGTAACGTGTTTTGTGATAACGCTACGCGGCTGAATATAGATCTTCGCGACGTAGATGCCGCAGTTGTCTCACATCGACATCATGATCATTGCAACGGTGTGGAACACTTTCTCGATAATAACGCGACGGCTCCAATTTATTTTCGTGAGTGTGAAGAGACGGATTATTGTTTCAGAGCTTTTGGCTTTAAGCGTAATGTTGGCATTGATAAGGCAATATTAGCGCAGGCAAAAGATCGCGTTCAGTTTGTCAATGACACAACAGAAATCTTGCCGAACATTTTTATTGTCACCAGTATCAGTAATAAATATCCGAAGCCTAAAGGGAATCAATATTTATATACTAACGATGCACAAGGCAGCAAGCTCGATACGTTTGATCACGAATTGCTGCTGATCGTCAAAGAGAGCGATGGGCTCGTTATTTTTACTGGCTGCGCGCATAGCGGCGTTCTAAATATGGTTGAAACCGCAGTTGAGCTTTTTCCGAATACAAGAATTAAGGCGGTAGCTGGTGGCTTTCATTTGGTTGGACTCCCTGTATTTAATAGTATTGGTGGCAGCAAAGAAGACATTCAAGCAATCGGAAAAACGTTGCGCGATTACCCAATAGACAAGTTCTACACTGGCCATTGCACGGGGATGAAAGCCTATGGGTTACTTAAGGGTGTGCTTGGTGACCGACTTGAACACCTACCAACAGGCCGCAGTGTCGTTATTTAATAGTGAAGGGATCACAATGAAATTCCAATACCTAAAAGACAGCGATGTTACCCCAGCGCTCGATCAGAAACTGAGAGCTTTGCTGAGCCAATGTTTTGTCAAAGGCCAAGATGCCGAGATCTTTAGCTGTCAGCGTTACCACCAAGAGATGCCTCAGCATCGTTATCTAATGTGGCAAGGTGAGGAACTGGTCGCGCATGTTGCGGTACATGACAAGCTGGTAACGGTCTCTGGCGTTACGTATGCCATCAGCGGTATTGCAGAGGTGTGTGTACACCCGAAGTACAGAAAGAGAGGCTTGGTGAAGTCGCTCATGGAAAGAGTGAATGCGGAGCGCCTCAAAGCGGGTGACGCTTTCGCGCTGTTGTTTGGTGACGAACAAGTTTACGCCTCGAGCGGTTATCGATGTATCGACAATCTTTATGTTTTAAGCCCACAGCAAGAGTGGGTTGCCGTAGGGCATGCCATGGCGTTAGTGCTAAACAAAGCATGGCCTACAGGTGAGGTAAGGTTGGTAGGAATTCCATTTTAACATTACAGCGCAATGCAATGGGGGGGATTGGCTATGCCTATCATTACTTCATTCAATTACATATGATTAAGGAAACAAAACTGACAATTTAGTCACTTGTGAGCCTATTTGTTTGCATACACTTTTCTCGATTTATAACAAAATATCGAGGAAACAATCATGTACAAACAAAGTCAAACAGCGCAACGCTTAGAGCAAATTCAACATTTCACTCAATTTCAAATTACCCAATCAGAAATATTAGAACTTATCGCACAATATACTGCCGAGTCTCTGAATACGGATATTTATTGATTATAGGGTAAAAGAGGTAACAAATTCAGAACTTGATGATGAGAGTACAGGTAATCTTGGTTACATGTTAAATTGCGCTCAAGCGCTTGATAATATTCAACACAAGCCGATGGTTGGTGTACCGAAAGTTTATAATACTATCGAAAAGATCGCGGGTGTCTTTTTTGGCGGTATCCTGCCTTGTTGGACAGAGTACCAAATATTTATACGAACCAATAAAACAGGTAGTAAAAGCAGCCAAAACTCTTTCGCAGGTACTCGCCCTGCGCTTTCGATTGACGTGGGCATGGGGTATTATGCCGAATTAATTACCGACATTTCGGCAGATCATCGCACCTTTCTAACCAGCTTTACCGATAGGCCGCTGAGTCTTGCCGATGCCAACGCACTAATTAACCTTGAAACCTTTGTAAAACAACAGCATTGGTACGAAATGCTGTATGATATGGCGCTCTCTTCGGCCGGTGAACATATTATCCTTTATCAAGAAAACGAGCAGGGCGAAGCCATGTTGTTCGCCTCAGCACGTATTCAGCGTTGGGAGCAAAGAGATAAGTGGCTCGCTTTTGACCCTTTTTTTCAATCGGATAAATGGAAACTGAGTGTGACAGGTGAGAAAATTCGCTCTCTGGAGCAGTCTGGAGTTTTTGTTGAAGGATTAATGGATAAGTTGAGCACAACTACACCAGCAAATTTGGACCGTTCGCTTTGCCAAAGTGTTGCATCGGAGGGGGCAATGTGTGAACTGATTCGACTCGCCGTGAGTGGCCCGAATGAACGAATGAATCAGCTCCTCTTCTTAACGACTAAGTATCTTACCTTGTTGCTGAAATCTGCAAAATTGGAGCTGGTTTATATCATCACCGAGCAGCCTGCCATCTTGTTTTTTTTTCATTCGGCAAACCAAGTGAGTGCTAATGGCAAGCCATATATTCCGCTTTCCCATCATCAGGTTAATAAAAGTAGCCCTGTTACACACAAAGGATTTTTTATCAGTAGTAAAATTGCAGATATGCTCGAAAACTGTAGCTTCAAGGACTATTACAAAATCATTCTTAAAGCAAGGAAGCAGAATAAAAAGGGGATGGAGATAACCCATGTTTGATGTTTTAAGTCACGCGTTTTCTCATATACCGAGCCTACTTATGATCTTGATAGGTACCGGGGTTTTGTTCTGGGTGTTATACCTAGCATACGCGTTGATGTCAGACAAAATGGGGGCAGATAAGTCTATCTATTTGCCTTACTGCTATTACGCATTTTCCATCGTGGGGTGGATATATTCTAATGCCTATTTTCAGTCTGATTTGCTGGTGATGTATGGCAAGCAGGTCGCAATAACGATGGCGATTGTCGCCAACTTGTTTTGCGCGTCTGCTATGTTTTTTGCCTATCTATTTTCGTGCAAAATTGTCTCGACGTTACCGCGCAAAAGATTAAGAAAACATCAGTTGATTATCGCGTTCGGTTTGATCGGGCATGGCTATGTCGTGAATATGATCCCTGGCGAAACCGTGGTTGATATTGATATCTACTCGGCTGGAGACTTTGTCCTTCACTTCGGCGACTCTAATACCTTGTTCTTCCTCTCGGCGCCGATTTTAATCATACTAACTTTGATTAATTTCCTTAAAGCGCGGAAAAGCCCACAGCGGCTAAGACAAATCAAATTGAGTTACATGATGGTTGGGGTGACCAGTTTCATGGTCTCGACCTTGTTTGTTTTGATTGCTATCCCTTTGCTGTATAGCGATTTTTCCTTGGTTTGGCTTCCGCCCGTATTAGCGGTAATTGAAGCGTTATTAATCGGTTATGCTTTATTGCATAACCGCTTTTACTCTTTTCGTTATATTACCCTAATCGTTACAAGCTTCATGATTAATGCGGTCATCTATCTGGTGCCAATGCTTACCATCGCCTCTTACGGTAGCGGCCTCAGTGTATTGATCGTGTTGGCTGTCTGGATGCTGATCTCTGGTGTGCTTTACTATAAGACTTTAATGCTAATAAGGGAGGGCATTAAGAAGATTCTTTATAAAGAAGAAGAGCACCCGATTGATAATATTTGTAGCTTAATTGGTGAATTTCAATACTCCAGCGATAAGGCTATCGTCAAGCTCAACCAGTTACTCAATGCAAATCAAGGCTACCTTCAACGAGTCGACGATCAGTCAAATAATGTTTTCTTAAAATACTTTAGTGGGGATCGCAGAGTTCTCATCAAAGAGGAGCTCGAGTATGCGCTCAGTCATCATAACAAAGAAGACAATAGCGACATAAAAGCATTAACTGAAGCGATGGCAAGCGCGGGGACTTCGTTAGTATTGCCGATAACCGACCATGCTGGCCACGTCTCTCATCTTTACATGGTGTCGAAAGACAACCAAGAAGAGCTGTTTTCCAGCGAAGAGATCCTCGGCCTGCAAGCACTGTTTGATGAGGCAAATAAGTGGATTGTAACCGAAGATAAAGTGAGAAAAGCGCAGGTGCTCGCAGGCTCTATTGCGCATGAAATACGCAACCCATTTAGCAAGTTGAACTACCATTTTGAACGTATCGACGCGGATATGTTTGGCTCTGATTCGACAACACTAGAGCGTTTTGCCTCTGATGACATGAGAAGACTGTATCAGGAGTTGACGGAAAGCAAAAAAGCCGTATTGCTCGGTACGCGCTTCATCGATGCGATCCTTTCAGAGATTAATGGTAATGGGATTAGTTCAGAGCAATTTGCTTATTATTCGGCAGCCGATCTGACTGTTAATGCGCTAAACGACTTTAACTTTCCGCGCGATGAACATAGAGAGCGAGTAACGCTTGTCGTTGCGGATGAGTTTATGTTCTTTGGTAGTGAGACGCTATTTAGTTTTGTTATCTATAACCTGCTTAAAAATGCAGCGTGTTACTTTGATTCTCATCCAGATAGCCGGATTGAGATCCGGCTTGATCGACACAGTGGGGAAAACCACGTGGTGATCTCTGATACTGGGCCAGGGATTTCAAAAGCGAATCAAGCCAGAATATTTGATGACTTTTTTACCCACAACAAAAAGCATGGAACGGGTCTTGGGCTTGCGTATTGTAAGCGAGTGATGGAATCGTTTGGTGGCGCCATTAATTGCGTGTCGGTAGAGGGGGAGTTCACGGAGTTCACCTTAGCGTTCCCGTTAGTAGATGAGCAGCAATACAGTAACATGCTACGAAAGTCGTTGGTTGATTATTTAGACTACAAACATGGCTTGATCGTTGGGAGCGAAAAAGCTTACAACTTGCTGTCCGGTTATCTGATATCAGATTTTAAAATCGAGCTTTCTCAAATCAGTCCCGATCTTGTTGGTCTTGATATTGAAGGGAATCACAGTATTGATTTTATTCTGATCACAGATTGCACCTATGCTGACGCCTACGACATCGCCAACGCAATGCGCAGTATTACATCTTTGAGCTTTCTGCCGATCATTTACTGCCAAACCAGCATGGTTTGTGATGAGAGTACCCAATATGTCGATAGCGAGTTGTTTCAAGGGGGCATAATGAGCCATAGTAAGCGAGATTTTTGGCACTTACTCGCTCAGGTTGCGCAGCAAGGCGGTCTTAATCGATTGGGTACACTTGTTGGTAAGCGCGTGTTGATCGTGGACGATATGCAAGTAAATCGTATGCTAGTACACGGTTATTTGAGCCGAGAAGGCGTTGAAGTGATCCAAGCCGCTTCCGGGCAAGAAGCCATAGAGAAGGTCGAAAATACGTCTTTTGATCTGATTTTTATGGATATTCATATGCCTAGTATGGATGGGATTGAGACGACTCAGCGCATCCGCCAATCCAACACATCGATTCCGATTGTATCCCTAACAGGGGAGTATAGCCCCGATGTTATCCAAGTACTCGAAGCGCTAATGGACGATCACCTTGAAAAGCCGGTGTCAAAAACTCAGCTTATTAATATGCTAACCAAATGGTGTATGCAGCCGCTAGAAAGCACTCAAAACTCAGAGACAACGGTTAGCTTATGCTAATTTCAGTTGAACGGAATATTAGAAATGGAAATTAGACAAGTCGCAGTTTCAGACGCTGCGTCAGTACTACGCTTAATGCACCAACTTGACATCGAAACTCGATTTATGATGCTCGAACCTGATGAACGAACTACGTCACTGGCGCAGCAACGGGATATTTTATCTTCGTTTGTGTCTGAACAAAACAAAGCGATGTTTGTGCTTTGTGAAGAAGGTTGCGCGTATGGCTATGTTGCGGGTGTTGGTAATAGTGCTAACCGAAATAAGCATTCGATGTACTGCGTGATCGGAATTCAACAGTCATTGGCCGGACAAGGATTTGGTAAAAAGTTACTCAAACGGCTAGAGGCGTGGGCAATAAACCATGGCTTCTCACGAATGGAGCTTACCGTGATGTGTCATAACCAAAGGGCAAAACGGCTTTATGATTCCTGTGGATTTGAAGTCGAAGGAGTTAAACGGCAGTCTTTGCTAGTTGATGGTCAGTTTGTTGATGAGTTTTACATGTCTAAGCTCCTGTCGCCTGAATACGGCGAGAGTAAAGATTGTTAGTCGGGGCCTTACATTCGCCGTTCATTAGTCAGCGAGTATCGGGAGGTTAAATGTTAGGTTTAGTTCTATTCATTATCTTGGCAAATGGGGTAACTGTAGGCGTAATTCAACTCTCGCAACTGCTACTTGGTGCGCCAGAGCTTAACTTTTTAAGCGATTACTTTTTCTATTCACTGCTTGCCCAGTGGGGAGTAGGGACGGTATTTATGGTCTCGCCGCCAAGCAATATTAAGCATTTAAAGCATAGCCCCGCCAAAGCGACACGGTTAGCCGCATCGCTTAGCGATGATTTTAAAGATGATAAACACCATTCGAGTGTCGATATTAGCCTTAGTGCCAAGCTGTTTATCTCTGGTGCGTTCAGTTTGCTGGCGTGCTTTGTGATCTAGGATCAGTCACTCTCTTCTCTCTCAAAATATGAGCTCGATCTCGGTAACTGTGTTTATATACAGTTACCATCTTTTTCCCAACTCTAACGAATACGTTCGCAAGGTAAAACGAAGTCCATATGGAAGAGATCCAATTTGCTCGAGGGCTAGTCCCTCTGCTGGTGTTTAGTGCCGTGTTGGTATTACAAAAACATCGTAAAACTTGTGATGACGCTTATGTAGGGCAAAAGCACGTTGGTGCGGGCTTTCTCGTTCAACTGATATCTTGGTTTATGATTTTTGTCTCGTCGCTGCTATTTAGCCAATTAGTGATTGATGCACCGTCGTCAATTGCGATGGTGTTGTGTTTCGGCGTGATAACGGTTGCGGTGTATTTGATTGCTTTACAGCAACTTAGCTTGCGGTATTTTTTCAATGACAAGCATATCGCCGTTACGAGTATGTTCGCAAAAACAACGCGTTGTTTCCTTTCTGAAGTGCTTAATGTTACCGAGAAATATTACGCTAGTAACGGTGGAGGAAGCACCAAAGTGGTTCGTATCCAACTAAAGAGTAAGCGGATAATGATCCCTATTTCCATGTTAGGTGGGGCAAACATATTGGATTTTGAGCGGCTGTTGGCGCAATTAAAAAGTCGCATGATAAAGGATGAAGTCGTATGAAGCAGTCAATTGTTCACGTTGCTCTAGTCGTCAAAGACTATGATGAAGCAATAGATTTTTACGTCAATAAACTCAAATTTGAACTTATAGAAGATACTTACCAACCGGAGCAAGATAAGCGCTGGGTGGTGGTCTCTCCACCGGGTTCGAACGGTGTAACCTTGTTACTGGCTAGAGCCTCTAAGCCCGAACAGCATGACTTTATTGGTAATCAAAGTGGTGGGCGTGTGTTCCTATTTTTAAATACCGATGATTTTTGGCGAGACTATAACCGCATGGTTGAAGAGGGGATTCACTTTGTGCGTCCTCCTGCCGAACAAGATTATGGCACGGTGGCGGTTTTTGAAGATCTGTATGGCAACTTATGGGATCTGCTCCAACTGAACGACAGCCACCCCATCGCAATAAGAACAGCAAGGTAAGCAAACAATGAAATACAAGGTCGTAACCCCATACAATGATGCTCCCGCACATCCAATTGAAGTAAAGCAAGGTGAAACACTGCAGGTTATTGAAGAATCAAACCCGAAAGGCGATTGGCCTAACTGGGTATTATGCCAAGGTTTGGCCAAACAAGGCTGGGTGCCAAAGCAGATATTGCAGCTAGACAACCATACCGCCACAGTGCTGAAAGACTACATTGCCACCGAGCACAATTTGCTGGTGGATGAACAACTCACCGCGGAATATGAGCTAAATGGTTGGGTGTGGGCCTTTAAGCATAGCGCCCCAACGGAGTTTGCTTGGGCGCCACTTAATTGCATGGCGGAGATTTAACCGAGCGATAGTCAAATTAGCACTTGCTCGGCTTTAAAGGGCAAGTTTCCTTATTCTGTTCAAGGCTTGGCTGAATAACGTGAGTGAGGCATGGGTAATTGAACCGATACCTTACTCACTAAATGCTGAGCTATAAGTGACTTCGCCTACGGGTATTGCTGTCTCGTCACCGCGCAACGTCCGCGCCATAAAGTACTCTGCAGGCACACCTGGCAGAGTCAAACTGCTACCAGATTTAAAGCCAAAGCGGGTGTAATAGGCTGGCTCACCAAGAAGCACCACACCTTCAGCGCCTTGCGCCGCTATTTCTTTTATCGCCAGTTTGATTAACTGACCACCGATCCCTTGCTCTTGGCGAGTCGGTACGACAGAGACTGGCCCTAATCCATACCAGTTCGACACAGCGCCATTAATGGCGACAGGAGAAAGCGCTATTTGGCCGATAATGCCAGTTTCATCTTCTGCAACCAAAGACAAAGAAAGCTCACCACTAGCTCGCAGCTTGTTGACGATAAGATGCTCGGTCGGCTTCGCGCCCGGCGCATGATGGGGGTGATTTTCAAATGCTTGATAGGTGAGTGCTTCAATTGCAGCAGCATCGCTTTGAATTTCAGGTCTAATGTTCATTTTCTACCTATGACTGTCGGTGTTTGTTTAGCTAATTCGGGCACTTTAAACTATAGAGTTATAGACAGGTCAATAGATAACTTATGTGCTTCTTTATTCTAATTTCGTCAAATAGGATGGCTAGCTTGTAATGGTTACTTGGAGAAGAGTCTTGCTAACTAAATATCGACTTCGCGTATTTTGTAATGAGAGACTCCAGCAAACGGTTCTCCTGATAGCCTTCAAGCTCGGGAGAGCAATAATAAGACAGGGGAATTCTGAGCGAGTTTGCCACCTCAGATACGGGCAGTGCTTTCAACTTACCTTGTAAAACAAGGGGTTCGGCTATCGATTGGTTTAGTATCGCCCATCCGTCGTGTTGAAGTAGCTCTAATAATAGTTCGTTGTTACTTATTAAACGTAAATCTGTAGATACTGCAAAAAGTTCAGTGTTACTACTGTGATGGCTTTCGCTAATGTACTGTGTGTCAATTTCGAGCTCGTCCAGATGAACCACACTGGAGTTGGCTAAGGGATGATTTACGCCGCAGTAAAAATGGTGCTGACTGGTTCCCAAGTTGATATAGCGATACGTGCGTTCAGGTAAATTCTGGAGCTTACTTTGCATGATGGCGGCGCATAAACCATCGCCCGCCAAGGCATCTAACACCTCATTTCTATTTCTTTGCAACCAGTGTAAGCGTAGCGAAGGCATTTCCTTTTTTACCAGTTGGTTGATGTCTTTGATCAAAGGAGCGGGCACTAAAGCGTCATGGTAAATGACCAGTGACTCCAAAGGTTTTTGATAGGCATTTATCATTCTTTCATACAGTAGATTACTGTTTTTCACTAAAACTTTAGCTTGCCTATACAGTGCTTTGGCTTCCTGTGTAGGAAAGGCCGTTTTTCCTTCAATCACAAACAGCTCGACGCAAAAACTGTCTTCTAGCGCCTTAATCTGATCACGTACGGTTGTACGTTCTTTGCCAAGCTTTCTTCCTGCTTTGCTGTAACTGCCTTCTTCATACGTCGCGCAGAACGAAGCCAAATGATCATAGGAAAACATACTCACTCCATAGAAATATTTTGATGGAATATGTCTTACATTATGCGTTATTTCAGTTGGAAATACACTGCTATTATTTGAACCCAAGTCAAGACAAACGCAAAGGCCGAGAGTAATGAAACCCTATGAAAAAGATAAAATTTAAATCGATGGCCACCAAGACTGCGTTACTAAGCACAATAATCACATTAGCCCCAGCTCTGGTATGGGCTAATGAGGAATCAGGTGAACGGGTCGACCCATCTGATGTGACAAAAGCCTATTCACAGGTACATATCGGAACCAGTAACAAAGGGGATGTGAAAGCATTGGGCGCTTTGTCGTATCAGTTTGAGGGGGGTACTGCCGCGATGGTTTCTCTTGAAGCCACGCAGGATGAAGAGGGGAGCTACAAAGACAGCCGCGTTCAGTATTTCCATGTATTTGCAACAGGAAAAGAGCGAATGCATCGCATAGCGACGTCGGTAGAGCTCGTTGATAACAACAACTTCTTGACCTCAGCATTTGGAGCGGCAGCGGCAATCACGACACCAATAGATTCGATTAACGTGTATGTTCGCGGGGCTGGACTGGTAGGTAAATATAAACATGACGGGGCATTGGCACAAAAGTACAACATAACAGACAGCGAGATTACAGGTTATAACGGCACAGCATGGCTGGTCTGGAAGCCGTTTGAAGATGGCACATACCTGTCGTTTTCTCCGGAATACACAAAGATGAATGGCAGCTTAAAAGTGGATACGTTTAAAACTTCTATCATTAGCGCAACCCCCATTACAGACGGTGGTGATAAGTGGTTGCAGTTTAAATACGAGAACATTGACTCGGACTTTACCCATCATGGCGTCACTGACTCAGCAAACGACCGTATTTTTGGGACTCAGTTAAAGATGTTCTTTTAAATCAATAAAAGTGGATACATAACATCAAATATTAACATTGTATAAAAAAGGTTTAATTATGGGACTATTAAAAACAACAGGTAAAAAAATACTTTCTCTTTCCATGTTAATTCCGGCACTTCATTTTGGTGGAGCAATCGCTTGTACAAGTATCGCGGTAAAAGCTAACGATGGTGCCGTTGTTTATGGACGCACGATGGAATGGGGAGCCTTTGATCTAAAATCTCGCGTGGCTATTGTGCCACGGGGTTATGAATTTCATGCGTCTACGCCTGAAGGCAAAAACGGCATGAAGTGGCAAGCTAAATACGGCACCGTCGCGTTGGATGCGCTTGAAAAAGATTACCTCACCGACGGCATGAATGAAAAAGGCCTAGTCGTGGGGGTGTTATATTTACCCGGCTTCACTAAGTATCACACTTATGATAAAGCAAAGTCTCAGCAAACTGTGAGTGAGCTTGAGCTTGCAAACTATGTATTGACCTCTTTTGCCACTGTTGACGAAGTAAAGCAGGGATTAAAAGATATTCGCGTCGTTGGCACGCCAGAGCCTGCTCTAGGTGGGGCACCTGCGCCTATTCACTTGAGTGTGGTAGAGCCAAGTGGCAAAGCTATTGTGGTAGAGTTTCTTGATGGAGAAATGAAGATATTTGACAACCCATTAAGAGTGCTAACCAATAGCCCTAGCTTCGACTGGCATATGACTAACCTAAGAAATTATATGGGGCTTACGCCCGCGGCGCACCCGGAAAAAGTTCTAAAACAGGGCGAAGAAGAGGTGAAACTCAACCCTATTGGTGCAGGGAGCGGATTTATCGGCATGCCAGGAGACTTTACACCACCGGCTCGCTTTATAAGAGCAACGGCATTTACACAGACCACTCGAGATCTACCAAATGGTGATGAGGCCCTGTATGAAGTGCTTCGAATTATGGATAACTTTAATCTACCGCTAGGTGCAGCAGAAGGCCCCGAGGCCAACCCAGAGCAGCTAAAAGGAATGCGAAGCTCAACAATATGGACAACCGCCGCGGATAATAAGGCGCTTAAATACTATTACCATACCCAGCACAACAGGCAATTGCGTATGGTTGATTTAAACAAAATTGACTTCTCTAGCAATAGTGACGTTATTCGCCACGTTGTTCTTGATAAAGATAAGCGCCAATCGATAGAAGACGTCACACCATAACGCAATAGCATGAGTCTTTGGTTCGACGTTTGGAAAGAGAGAGTGTCGGATTTAGAGGCGAAGAGTATTAAAAAGGCGAACCATTTGGTTCGCCTTTTGTTGTTCAAGTTAGTTTGCAACTTGGTTATCTGTTACCAATAACCAAATCACTCCTCATAACTATCAATACTCGGGCAAGAGCAAATCAAGTTACGGTCGCCATACACGTTGTCGACGCGGTTAACCGTCGGCCAGTACTTTGAGGCCTTGGTTTGTGCGCTTGGGAAACAAGCCAGTTCGCGGGAGTATGGGTGCTCCCATGCTTCACTTGAAAGGTCGGCTTGAGTGTGAGGCGCGTTAACTAGTGGGTTGTTGTCTAACGGCCACTCGCCATTTTTCACTTTGCTCATCTCGTCGCGGATCGCAATCATTGCGTCGCAGAAACGGTCTAGCTCGGCCAAATCTTCCGATTCGGTTGGTTCGACCATCAGCGTGCCCGCAACCGGGAATGACATGGTTGGCGCGTGGAAACCGTAGTCCATTAAACGCTTGGCGATGTCTTCTTCGCTGACCCCAGTTTCTTCTTTTAGTGGACGAATGTCGATAATGCATTCGTGTGCGACGCGGCCATTAGTGCCACGGTAAAGAACAGGGTAATGAGGACGAAGACGCTCCATCACGTAGTTAGCGTTTAGAATGGCGACTTTGGTTGCTTCGGTTAAGCCTTGGCTACCTGCCATGGCGATGTACGCCCAAGAGATAGGTAGAATTGACGCGCTGCCAAGATCGGCTGCAGAAACAGCATATTCTTCGCCAACAACACCGTTCTCAATGTGGCCGGGTAGGAAAGGCGCTAAGTGCGACTTCACGCCGATTGGCCCCATGCCTGGGCCGCCGCCGCCGTGGGGAATACAGAACGTTTTATGTAGGTTAAGGTGCGAAACATCTGACCCGATAAAGCCTGGGCTAGTTAAACCAACTTGGGCGTTCATGTTCGCGCCGTCTAGGTACACTTGGCCACCGGCTGCGTGAACCATATCGCACACTTCTTGCACTTGCTCTTCGTACACGCCGTGTGTAGAAGGGTAGGTGATCATGATGCTCGACAGGTTGTCGCGGTGTTTTTCAATTTTCGCGGCGAGATCGACCATGTCGATGTTGCCTTCGTCGTCACATTTGACCACTACCACTTTCATCGAAACCATAGAAGCGGTCGCGGGGTTGGTACCGTGCGCGGAGCTTGGGATCAAGCAGACGTTTCGGTGCGTGTCACCGCGGCTTTCGTGGTAACGCTGAATGGCGATAAGGCCGGCGTATTCGCCCGATGCGCCCGAGTTTGGTTGCAAAGAGAAGTCATCGTAGCCAGTGATTTCACACAACTTGGCTTTTAAGTCTTTGGCAAGCGCGGTGTAACCTGCGGCTTGCTCGATAGGCGCAAACGGGTGCAACGCACCAAATTCAGGCCAAGTGACCGGGATCATTTCGGCGGCAGCGTTTAATTTCATGGTGCAACTGCCAAGCGGGATCATGCCGTGGGTCAAAGAGAAGTCTTTGTTTTCAAGTTGTTTAAGGTAGCGCATCATCTGCGTTTCGCTGTGATGCGTGTTGAATACAGGGTGGGTCAAATAACGCGTTTCTCGGCGGCAGTTTTCTGGGATCGCTGCAAATTCGTTCGCGCCGATCTCAGAAGAAAGCGCTGCCACGTTTTGATCGACATCGAAGATACTAAACAGCGCTTCAATGTCGGCAACGGTGGTGGTTTCATCTAAGCTAACGCCAATTTGACCATCGAGTTTACGTAGGTTGATGTCTGCTTGTAACGCTTTATCAAGTAGGGCAGTGGTTTTCTCGCCCGTATTAATAGCCAGCGTGTCAAAGAAGCTGTTGTGCGCCAGCTCATAGCCTGCTTTAGTCAGGCCAGCAGCGAGAATTGCCGTCATATGGTGCGTGCGACGAGCGATGGTACGCAAGCCTTCTTCACCGTGGTAGACCGCGTAAAAGGCAGCCATGTTGGCTAGTAGCGCTTGAGCGGTACAAATGTTTGAGGTCGCTTTCTCGCGGCGAATGTGTTGCTCACGAGTTTGCATGGCCATGCGTAGCGCTTGGTTGCCTTTCGAGTCAATCGAAACGCCAATTACGCGGCCTGGCATGGTGCGTTTATGTTTTTCTCGGGTTGCCATGAACGCGGCGTGTGGGCCGCCGTAACCCATAGGAACGCCGAAGCGTTGAGCGCTACCAATCACCACATCAGCGCCCATTTCGCCCGCAGGCTTCAATAGCGCACAGGCAAGTAAATCGGTGGCTACCGTCACCAAGGTTTTATTGGCTTGGGCCGCTTTGATCACGTCGCTTAGGTCGTGCACTTCCCCTGTAGTGCCAGGGTATTGCAGTAGCGCACCAAACACGTCGTGTTCTGGTAGAGAGGTGACAGAGCCTGTGATCACTTCAAAACCAATAAATTTGGCTCGAGTTTTCACTACTTCTAACGTTTGTGGATGTACATCATCGGCCACGAAGAAGACTTTGCTTTTGCTTTTACCTGCCCGCTGACAAAGCGTCATGGCTTCGCCTGCGGCGGTTGCTTCATCAAGCAGTGAGGCGTTCGCGATTTCCATGCCCGTAAGATCCATTACCATTTGTTGGTAATTAAGCAATGCCTCAAGACGGCCTTGCGAGATCTCTGGTTGATACGGCGTATAAGCGGTGTACCAGCCTGGGTTTTCCAACACATTGCGCAAAATCACGTTGGGGGTAAAGGTGTTGTAATACCCTTGGCCGATGAAAGTACGTTTAAGTTGGTTTTGGTTCGCAAACTGCTTCATTACAGTGAGCATATCCGCTTCGCTCATGGAAGCCCCCGTGTTCATTGGGGCTTCAAGGCGAATTTGAGCAGGGACGGTTTCTTCAATAAGGGCGTCCATGCTCGCGGCATTGATAGCGGCAAGCATTTGCTGTTGCTCAGAAATATTCGGGCCATTATGGCGGCCAATAAATTCGTTATCCGTGCTTAGGTGTTGAAGTAACTCTGTCATATCTTATCTACCGCGATCGTCGGATCTTATTCGTCTTCTAAAGAGTTTTCATACTCTTCAGCGCCTGTTAGGTTGTCTAGCTCTTGAGCATCACTTAGCTTCACTTTTACAATCCAACCACCATCGTATGGTTCTTCGTTGATGAGCTCTGGGCTGTCTTCGAGATCTTCGTTAATCTCTACTACTTCACCAGTTACGGGTGAGTATATGTCTGAAGCGGCTTTAACTGATTCAACCAGAGAGAAGTTTTCGCCTGCTTCCACAGCATCACCTTCGTCAGGTAAATCAACAAAAACGACATCACCCAGCATTTTCTGAGCGTGCTCAGAAATACCGATTGTTACTGTGCCATCTCCGTTGTCGCGTACCCATTCGTGGCTTTCAGTAAACTTTAGTGTTTTATCCATTGAATTATCTCCAAAAATATCTGTAACGATTGGTCAAATTATTGGTAAAGAGGGAACTGTAGGCAAAGCTGTTGAACTTGGCTTTTCACGCGTTTTTCAACGTCTGCATTACCTTGTGGGTGTTCGACTAGACCGTCTAACACGTCACCGATCCATTCACCGATGAGTCTAAATTCTTCGTTGCCAAAACCGCGGCTGGTTCCAGCTGGCGTCCCTAAGCGAATGCCTGAGGTAATCATAGGCTTCTCTGAATCAAATGGGATGCCATTTTTATTACATGTGATCCCTGCACGTTCGAGCGCCTCTTCTGCTTGGTTGCCTTTAAGGCCTTTAGGGCGAAGGTCAACCAGCATAAGGTGGGTGTCGGTCCCACCAGTGACAATGTCACATCCTCGTGTTTGTAAAACTTCGGCGAGTACTTTGGCGTTGCTGATCACATTGTCGATGTAAGTTGTAAACTCAGGGCCAAGTGCTTCCCCCATTGCAACCGCTTTAGCCGCAATAATGTGCATGAGTGGCCCGCCTTGTAGGCCCGGGAACACGGCTGAGTTAATTTTTTTAATGGTGCTTTCGTCGTTAGTCAGAATAAGCCCGCCGCGTGGGCCGCGTAGGGTTTTATGCGTAGTAGAGGTAACGACATCTGCGTATGGAATTGGGCTCGGGTGAGCGCCAGTGGCAACTAGGCCCGCAATATGCGCCATATCGACCATCAGTAGCGCGCCCACCTCGTCGGCGATTTCACGGAACTTGGCGAAATCAATGGTGCGCGGAATGGCGCTGCCGCCCGCAATAATAAGTTTAGGTTGGTGCGCTTTGGCTTGAGCTAATACGTCGTCGTAGTTGATTTCTAGTGTGTTACGGTCGACGCCGTATTGAACCGCGTTGAACCACTTGCCCGATAGAGCGGGTCTCGCACCATGAGTAAGGTGGCCGCCAGCATCAAGCGACATGCCAAGAATGGTATCGCCTGGCTGGAGTAGCGCGAGCATCACCGCGCCGTTGGCTTGTGCACCAGAGTGAGGCTGTACGTTAGCGTATTCACAGCGGAACAGTTTTTTTACTCGCTCGATCGCAATGGTTTCGACAGTATCAACGTGTTCACAGCCACCGTAGTAACGGCGTCCGGGATAACCTTCTGCGTATTTATTCGTTAGGCAGGTGCCTTGTGCTTGCATGACCGCTTTAGAGACAATGTTTTCTGATGCAATCAGCTCGATTTGTTCGTTTTGGCGATCGTTTTCGGCTTGAACAGCGGCAAAAACCGCGTCGTCAGTGGCTGCAAGGTTAGTCGCAAAGAAGTTTTCAAGATTATAGCTATTGTACGCTCTAGTCATTGTAGGGGACCTTAAAATTATGCTGTATCCGAGTGATTCTGATGATCGCGTTTTTATGAATACAGGCTTCCTTTTGTTTTGATTAAGTAAGAAGAGGCACAACTTCGGCGGTTCTTCTTACCTTAGGCACAAATCGTTATTCATCTAACAAGGATTTAACATAGCGATTGTTTCTGATAGATTCAATCAAAAATTTCCTATAGGAAACATGATTTCTATTTTTGCTATCTAGCGCACTGTTTAATTGCTTGTTGCTACTTTTATGTTCACTCCTTCGTGTGCACAATGAAATGAGAGAAACAGGAAGAATTTTTAAGAGGGATCTATGTCCGAAGACATGTACGATGAGTACCCGTCGTTGACGCTTGCTAAGGAAGCGCAACAGGAAAATATTGAACCACTAAAGCTTGGTAAGCGTATTAAAGAAATTCGAATGGAGCTTGGGCTTACGTTAGAAGATGCGAGTAAGCGAACTGGGCTTGCTCGTTCAACGTTATCAAAAATTGAAAACGAGCAAATATCGCCAACGTTTCAAGCGATGCAAAAACTCGCGCTTGGTTTGAATATAGATATGCCACAACTATTTGAACCACCAAGAAAAAAGGTGGCGACAGGGCGGCGTGACATTACGTTGGCCGGGCAGGGGAAATCGCACCCAACGCCAACTTATGAGCATGAACTACTGGCAACCCAGTTGTCGAACAAAAAGATGATGCCGTTTAAAAGCCGCATTCACGCCCGAGATTTTGACGATTATTCTGATTGGGTTCGCCATGATGGAGAAGAGTTTTTGCTGATTTTAGACGGTGAAGCTTTATTCTATTCAGAGTTCTATGAGCCAGTGCCATTGAAGGCAGGAGACAGTGTTTATTACGATGCCAATATGGGCCATATGTTGGTTTCGACCAGCGACGAAGATGCGCATATTTTGTGGGTAACGGCGAAATAATCGCCCAGTCGGTTAAGTTTCTTATAGTGACGGCAAACGTTTTCTAACTGTAATGTACGGCAGTTAGAAGACGTTTTTTTGTATCTGTCGCTACCAAAAATGCCTAACTCAAGTGTAAAAAACTTGTAAAGCATCACACTATGACAGTTGGAAGTGCGATGTTGGTTTTAAACGTAGTAAACATTATCTACTATCGGAAACATGATTGGTTTGTAAACAAAATCACCTAATAACGCACAGCTTGAACTGGCGACATGGAGAATAGAATGACAGAACTCAACAAAACCGCACTTCACGCTCTTCACATTGAAGCGGGCGCAAAAATGGTACCGTTTGCTGGCTATGATATGCCAGTTCAATACCCAATGGGTGTTAAGAAAGAACATTTACATACACGTGATGCTGCCGGCCTGTTTGATGTTTCGCATATGGGCCAATTGCGTTTGCATGGCAAAGAAGCTGCAGCGGCACTCGAAGCCTTGGTTCCAGTAGATATTATTGATTTGCCAGTTGGCAATCAGCGTTATGCGTTCTTTACTAACGATGAAGGCGGCATCATGGATGATTTGATGGTGGCCAACTTTGGCGATCATCTGTTTGTTGTGGTGAATGCAGCGTGCAAAGAGCAGGACATTGCTCATTTGCGTGCGAACTTGCCGAAGTCGGTCGAACTTGAAGTGATTGAAGATCGCGCATTGCTTGCGTTGCAAGGGCCAAAAGCGGCAGATGTGTTAGCACGCTTAAACCCAGCCGTTGCCGATATGGTGTTTATGGACACCAGAGAAATCGAACTGGCTGGCGAAACCTGCTTGGTCAGCCGTTCCGGTTATACCGGTGAAGATGGTTATGAAATTTCAGTATCTAACGCAAAAGCAGAAGAGCTCGCCCGTACATTGACTGAGTTTGCCGAAGTCGAGTGGATTGGCTTAGGCGCGCGAGATTCACTGCGTTTAGAGTGTGGGCTCTGCTTATATGGCCATGATTTAGACACTAAAACAACGCCAGTAGAAAGTAGCTTGCTATGGGGCATCAGTAAAATTCGCCGCACAGACGCAGAGCGTGCGGGTGGTTTCCCTGGCGCCGATGTTATCTTAGAGCAAATAGCGACCAAAAATGTGGCCCGTAAACGCATCGGTTTAGTCGGGCAAACGAAAGCGCCAGTGCGTGAAGGCACTAAGCTATTTGACGCAGATGATAATGAAATCGGTATTGTTACAAGCGGCACAGCAGGCCCAACGGCCGGTAAGCCTGTTTCTATGGGCTACGTTAAAACCGAGTTTGCGGTTATTGGCACTGAAGTTTATGCGGAAGTACGTGGTAAAAAGCTTGCCATGAATGTTGAGAAAATGCCGTTTGTACCTCAGCGTTATTATCGTGGTTAACCTCTCGTCGATTTAGTTAATGAATATTGGTTTAAAACTCGCCACTTGGCGAGTTTTTTTATGGAACTGGGCTTAGTCTCACAGCCTGTATTGTCAACAATAATGTTAGTATGAGTTTAAACGATAGATGTAGTGGACGTAGCGAGTATGAATAAAAGTGGATTCCTTGTTTTAAGTAGTCTGTTGATGGCCCCATTTTGTGTGCAGGCACAGGCGCCAGATCCCAGCAGTATTGCACCAATGATCATTAATGGTGACCACGCCGAAGTGAGCAATTATCCATATTTTGCTTCTCTCTATTTCGACCGCATCTCTGAAACGGGCTACTACGGTAATATCTGCGGTGCGACCGTCTATAATCAAAACTACATTTTGACAGCGGCTCACTGTGTTGACCAGAGTAACGATGGTTATCAGAACTTATTCTTGAAAGTAGCTGTAGGTGTTCAATACGAGAAAGCCGGAGTTCAAGGTGGTTATAACTCAAACCAAGCAATTGCGATTTCAGAGATCTATCGTCACTCCGAGTTTAAAAATGACGCAGACCTTTTATTTCCAAACGATATTGCGGTCGTTAAGTTAGCCTCACCGATCCCCACGAGTTTAGTTGACCCTCGCGACTATATTGAAGCAAACCTGATTACACAGGAACAACTCAATGCCAATACTTATCGGAACGCGAATGCAAATTTACGTATCATTGGCCATGGTAAGAGTACGCCTATTGGAGGCGGGTTAGTTGTGGATGACGCAGAGCAACTAGAAAAAGCGGATGTACGTTACACCGATGTCTGTAATAAACACGGTCAAACTGGCTCAAAGAAAATTTGCATCATATCCGATCTTGAACAAGATGGCGGTTTGCAGCGCTATCGTTCGGCATGTAGTGGTGATTCTGGCGGCCCGTTACTCTGGCTAGACGGCGCGAACTATCAACAGGTTGGAATCGCGAGTTATGCCGCGAAAGATTGTGGTTCTCAGTTTGATCCCAAAGGTACGCCTTACAATTATGCCAGTGCGTATACCGATTTATTCTCTTATCTACCTTGGATTAAAGAGGTGGTTACGAAGTCAAAACCGCACGAGCCTTCATTTGTCGTCACCGAAAGTGCTAAAGCCGTATTTAAGAGTAGCGCTACAGGCTCCGAGGGCGGGTCGTTAGGCTTATTCGGCCTTGTAAGCCTAATATTATTTGCTGGTATTCGGCGACAACATGGGCTTTAAGCTCCTCATTATTCTAATATTAAGCCCGCCTTGTGCGGGCTCTTTTTTATCCTGTTCACATTAACGAATGTGACTAACACACTACATCGACACAAAACTTTGTACTGACTCGTAAATTACAGTCTTATTCATATGAG
>Ga0209379_10000602_pt1 | contig 28211 bp, 29 predicted proteins | sample tdDd001_FD_187124 | JGI IMG/M metagenome (GOLD analysis project Ga0209379, IMG submission 187124) | Marine sediment microbial communities from the Atlantic coast under amendment with organic carbon and nitrate - tdDd00.1 (SPAdes)... | ecosystem: Environmental > Aquatic > Marine > Coastal >...
AAACTAATAAATTAGCGGTACAAGAAGGATTTTTTATATTATAATAGTCTTGTATACTAGATAAGATGAGGATGAAATATGATAACGACTAAAGTATTAAAGAATAACATGACTTTTTTAGGTCATAAGATAAAGGATGTCAGATCGGTAAGTTTTAGCTTTTGGATTCGTTCTGGCGTTGTAACAGAGGCGGCTGGAGAATATGGAATGAGCCATTTTCTTGAGCATATGCTTTTCAAGGGCACACCGAGATTAAACAGTAAAGAAATTGCCCATGCGTCAGATTTGCTGGGTGGCAATATAAACGCTTATACAACAAAAGAACACGTGTGTTTATATGGAAAGGTTTTGGATGAGGATTTTATTGAAGCGCTTACGATTCTATCAGATATGTTGAACCAACCCCTAATGGCTGGAGGTGACATAGAGAAGGAAAAGAAAGTGGTTCTTGATGAAATTGCCATGTATAATGACACACCGGAAGAGTTAGGCTATGATGTTCTTTGCAAAATACTGTTTCCGGAAACGCATTACGGGATGCCTATACTTGGACAAAAGGATACCGTTAGCGAATTCACTCAAGAAGAGTTGTTAGCGTATTACAAGAAACGCTTTAACACTGGAGAAATCATCTTCAGCATTGCGGGAAACTACGATGAGGATGAGACCATGACTTTTTTGGAAAATGCCTTTACGCAGTACATCGGCGATGAAGCGTTACCAGTAATAGAAGCAAAACCTGCGAAGACCCATAGTGGTTATGAATATATAGAAAAGGATCTAGAGCAAATACATGTCCATATCGGATTCAAGGGACTACAGTTTAATGATTCTGATAGTTATCCGCTAATGGCGCTGAACAACATACTAGGTGGCACTTCAAGCAGTCGATTGTTCCAGAAAATACGAGAGGAACATGGGCTGGCCTATAATATCGACACCCAACCGGTATTCTATCGGAACGGTGGATTTTTCAACCTGTATTTTTCTAGTTCACAAGGCGAAGTTGAAGATACGGTGCAATTGATTATTGAAGAACTGAAGAAGATCAAAGAAGGCGATATCTCAGAGGATGAATATAAAGTGGCCATCAGTAACCTGAAGGTCAATTATTTAATGGGCCTTGAAACCAGTGAAGATCATATGAACTTTATGGGCAAGTCATTTTATTATTTAAATAGAATAATTACCAATGAAGAAATCGTTGAGGAAATAGATAGGATTTCAGTAGAACGCGTATTGCATTTAGCAAAGGACATTCTTTCGGGTGACACGGTGGCAGTATCTGTCGTTGGTCCACTGTCGGAAGAGCGTACTGAGGCAATATACAAAAAATTTAGCACAGAATTATAGGAGAGGTCATCAAATGAAAGTTAAAGTAGTCAACCATTCTGGCTTGGATTTACCAGAGTATAAAACGGAAGGGTCTGCAGGCATGGATTTATGTTGTGCAGAAGAGGAAGTAACACTAGGATCACTTGAAAGAGCACTTGTATCAACTGGGCTTTTTATGGAAATACCATTAGGGTATGAAGGACAGGTTCGTCCAAGAAGTGGACTATCTATTAAACACGGCATTAGTTTAATCAATTGTACAGGAACCATTGATAGTGATTATAGAGGGGAACTAAAAATCCCTGTAGTTAATTTAAGCAAAGAGCCTTATACAATTAAGCGTGGGGATCGTATTGCACAGATTATCTTCGCTCAAGTAGAACAGGCAGAACTAATCGAGGTTGAAAGCATCAGTGAAACGGATAGAGGTCATGGTGGATTTGGTTCCACAGGATTTTAGGAGGACATCTTGAGTATAGTCGTACAAAAATATGGTGGCACTTCTGTGTCGACAGAAGCGTCTAGAATGAAAATTGCACAAAATGCTATTGAGCTGAAGGAAAAAGGAAAACAACCGGTTATCGTTGTATCAGCTATGGGGCGAAAAGGTGCGCCTTATGCCACAGATACACTGATTGACCTGTTTAATATGAGAGGCGCCACTAATGAAGGTCGTAATCTGGATTTGATTATGAGTTGTGGTGAATCGATATCCTCTGCGGTCATTGCCAATACTATTGAAAGTATGGGGCATCCTTGTATCGCATTGACAGGATTTCAAGCTGGTATTGTAACTGATGATCAGTTCAATGATGCCAATGTGCTTCAGGTAAAGCCGGCACTTATCACAAAGTACCTAGAAGAGGGGTATATACTAATCGTTACAGGATTCCAAGGTGTTTCTGAAGAAGGATTCATTACGACGCTTGGACGTGGCGGCAGCGATCATACGGCAGCGATTCTTGGAGAAGCGCTTAACGCAGAATCCATTGAGATCTTTACGGATGTAGATGGTGTTATGACGGCTGATCCACGAGTGGTTAAAGATGCTAAAGTTCTTGATCGCATCAGCTACGATGAAATGTACCAAATGGCGGTGGACGGTGCCAAAGTTGTTGACTTTAAGGCTATTGCTGTTGCTAAGCGGGCAAACAAACCCCTTGTTATTAAAAACACCTTTGGTGAGGCAAGTGGGACGGTTATTACAAGTGATCACAACATCGATTTGATCGAATATGATATAGACTCACTGTTTACGGCAATCGCATCGAAGAATGATATCGTTCAAGTGGCGGTTAACATTCATTATGATGACGATCGTAATACAGCATTACTTGACGGACTAGAAAATCAAGAAATCTCAATGGATATCATTAACTTCTTTGAAGACCGTAAAGTATTTACCATTAATAGTTATGACTTGGATAAAACCAAGAAGTTGCTTACTAAGCTTGATTTGTCCTATGACTTTGTAGAGGACTGTTCAAAGGTAACGGCTATAGGCCATCGGATTCATGGTGTACCAGGCGTTATGCGTAAACTTGTTCTTGCTCTGTCTAAGGAGAACATCGAAATCTTGCAGACATCGGATTCACATACAACCTTATCCTGTGTCATTCATAGAGTTCATTTAGAAAAAGCACTTAATGTGCTTCATGATACGTTTAACTTAAGTTCATAAGATATCGGTTACTGTATATAAAGATTAGAGGAAGAGGGTGTTAACTTGGCGACAAAGAAAACAACGAAAAAAACAACAAAGAAGCCTACGTCGAGCAAGACTAAAGCAGCGCCTAAGAAAAGTACACAGAAAAAACAGAATAAAAAGCAAACCATTTTGATTTACGAGTTAAAATTGATTGCTCTTGTTACAGTTGCGGTTATACTGGCATTTGCATTACATACGAATGCGATCGGTATATTTGGTGTGTATTCAAAGAAACTGTTATTTGGACTTTTTGCTAACGCTGGTTATATAGTACCCTATGTATTTTTTGTATTGATATTTGTTCAAATTAATCACAACCTAGAAGAGGTTAAAATAAAGTATACCTTTGCCAGTTTGTTTATTTTTGTCAGTGTGTTATTAACCATTACAACATTTTCCTATGACATAATCGCAGAGACATTGAAGTTCAAGCAAATTTCACTGTTTTCTTCTGCTGGGGTTTCTGAATCCTTTGTCAATGGTATCAATGGTAATGGTGGTGGTGTTCTAGGTAATTGGCTGACGTTTGCAACTGTCGGCATTTTCGGGAAAGTCGGAACCTACATTATAGCGCTTTGTCTATTGGCGGGATCTTTTATCCTGGGAACGCGTATGACGGTTAGTGAAATGATTGAAAAGCGTAAGGAAGCACAAGCAGTTAAAAAAGAAGCAAAGCTTGCTGCAGTCCAAATGCATATGGACGATGTACCTAAGCAATCTGTTAAGAAAGCTGTTGCACAGCCTACTACAAAGGAAGCCGTCAAAGAAGGGAAACCGGGTCTGCTTAAGAGGAGTTTTAAGACCTTTGACTCTGACACCTACCTTGAGGACGACAAGAAAAAACCGGTGGCTAAGAAAGCTGCTGTTAAACAACCGGTACAGCCTACTGCTGCTACACCTGTAGAGCCAGTGGCTAAACCAGTGACTAAACCAGTGACTGAAGACCCTATGCCACAAATAAAATTCAATAACTTCTCGGCGATTGTACCTGAGGAATCTGAGAAAAAAGAAGTGGATGAGAAGCCGTTATCAAAAGCTGAGGAAAAAGAGATCATCAAGACGATGGATGAAAACAACAAACCGGCTTATGAGAATTATGTTATTCCGAGTACGGGTATATTAACAGTCAATACGGCCCTTGCCCAATCAACATCAGAGGATGAACTAAGAGAACGTGCACAATTGCTTGAGCAGACGCTAAAGAACTTTGGTGTGGACGCAAAAGTTGTACAAGTCAGTCAAGGACCGACTATTACCATGTATGAATTACAACCGAGTCCTGGGGTTAAGGTGTCTAAAATTGTTGGACTAAGCGATGATATTGCCTTGAACCTTGCCGCTCACCACGTACGTGTCGCGCCGATACCTGGTAAAGCCGCTGTAGGGATTGAAGTGCCAAATGAGGAAACTTCAATGGTTATGATGCGCGATGTTATAGAAACAAAAGAGTTTAAAAGTTCCAAATCAAAACTGAGTTTTGCTTTGGGTAAAGATATTTCAGGAACGCCAATTGTCGGTGACCTGTCTAAAATGCCTCATATGCTGATTGCTGGTGCTACTGGTTCCGGTAAAAGTGTGTGTGTCAATACCATTATTAACTCGATTCTATTTAATGCGACACCAGATGAAGTCAAGTTATTGATGATTGACCCTAAAGTTGTAGAATTAAGTAATTACAATGGGATTCCCCATTTAATCCTGCCAGTTGTAACGGATCCTAAGAAAGCGGCTATTGCCCTTAATTGGGGTGTTCAGGAAATGGTTAGACGCTATCAACTATTTGCCGAAAACGGCGTAAAGGATATGAAGGGCTACAATGTCAAAGCGGATAAAATTAATGCCCAGCGTGAAGCCGATGCCAAAAAGGCAGCAGAAAAAGCTGCCGAACAAGGGGATGGCAAAGTAGTTGAACAGCCAAGTGTTGAAAAAATGGAAAAGTTGCCACAGATTGTGGTCATCATTGATGAATTAGCTGACTTAATGATGGTTGCAGCCAATGCTGTTGAAGACGCCATTTGTAGACTGGCACAAATGGCCAGAGCTGCTGGGATTCACTTGATTGTTGCAACACAGCGACCATCGGTGGATGTCATCACTGGTGTCATCAAAGCGAATATCCCATCGAGGATTGCTTTTGCAGTTTCTTCCCAAACAGATTCTCGTACCATCATCGATATGGGTGGTGCAGAAAAGTTGCTTGGTAAGGGAGATATGTTATACTATCCTGTAGGTGAATCAAAGCCAAAGAGAATTCAGGGGGCTTTTATTTCTGAAGAAGAAACAGAGGCAGTCGTTGAATTTGTTAAGGCACAGGCCACTGGCGCCGAGTATCGAGAAGAAATTCTTGAAACCACTGCAGCCCCTGCAGGTCTTGGAAACGATGATGACGACGATGAACATTTAAAAGAAGCCATTGAATTGGTTGTTCATGCGAAATCGGCTTCAGTGTCGATGCTGCAAAGAAAGTTCAGAGTCGGTTATAATAGAGCGGCGCGTATGATTGACGAAATGGAAAGTCGTGGCGTTGTTGGACCATCACAGGGAAGTAAGGCACGTACAGTGCTTATTACACCTGAAGAATTAGAAGAAGTAGAAAGTTAGGAGAATTAAATGAATATTAAAGTACATTTTGAGACACTTGGTTGTCCAAAGAATCAAGTGGATTCAGAAGTAATGATCGGGATTATGGAAGGCAAGTCTTTCTATGTAACAATGGATCCCCTGGAAGCAGATGTTATTGTAGTCAATACATGTGGCTTTATCGAAAGTGCAAAAGAAGAATCAATCAATACGATATTAGATTTACTACAATATAAGTCGATTGGAAAATGTAAGTATTTCATCGTTGCAGGCTGTCTAGTTGAAAGATATTCAGCAGATCTTAAAAATGAAATACCAGAAATCGATGGATTTATCGGAACAACACAATTTGAAAATATTTTTGAAATTGTAACGGAATTGATGAACGGTGCGGAGCGAGGAATTGTTCGCGTTGGTGACATCGATAAGACGCTTAGAGAAGATGTGCCAAGAATTTTAACGACACCTAGCTATTTTGCGTATCTTAAAATTTCAGAAGGCTGTGACAACAAGTGTACTTACTGTATCATTCCACAACTACGTGGTAAGTATAGAAGTAGAGAAAGAGACGTTATTGTCAAAGAAGCAAAATTGCTTGCGTCTCAAGGTGTAAAAGAAATCATTGTTATCGCTCAGGATACAACACGTTATGGTATCGATTTATATGGTGATTATGAACTATACAAATTGCTTGAAGCGTTAAATGATGTTGATGGGATCGAGTGGATTCGTCTTCAATACTGTTACCCAGACGTAATTGACCATAGACTGATCAATGCGATTGCAACTCTACCAAAGGTTGCAAAGTATGTTGATATGCCAATTCAGCACGCTAGTGATTCTGTACTGAAGCGTATGAATAGAAGAACGTCACAAGCACAAATCAGAGAAGTTGTTACCTCATTACGTGAAAAATGCCCAACAATTGCTATAAGAACGACAATCATTGTCGGTTTCCCTGGTGAGACAGAAGAAGAATACAACGAGCTTGTGGACTTTGTGAAGGAAATGAAGTTTGAGAAATTAGGGGTTTTCGCCTATTCTCTTGAAGAAAATACAGCTGCTGCTAAAATGGATAATCACTTGGATGAAGAAACAAAAGAAGAACGTAAGAATAATCTTCTTGGTGTCCAACAAAGTATTTCTGAGTCTATTTGTTACAACAAAGTGGGTAGCGAAGTAAAAGTACTTATAGAAGAAATGGTACCAGACGAAAATATTTATGTAGGACGTACTGAACATGATGCACCGGAAATTGATGGTGTTGTCTATGTTCACACCGATGAAAAATTAACGATTGGATCGATTTATACAGTTAAAATTACAGATGCATTAGAATATGATTTGATAGGAGCGTACTAAATATGATGAATTTGCCAAATCAACTGACTTTATTAAGAGTAATCTTAATACCTGTATTTATGTTTTTCTTATTGCAAGAAACTGCCAGCGGCGACAAAATAGCCCTTGTAACCTTTGTGATTGCTTCGTTTACGGACTTTTTAGATGGTTATATTGCTAGAACTAGAAATCTTGTGACGAATTTTGGGAAGTTTATTGACCCACTTGCAGACAAATTATTGGTGACAGCAGCATTTTTATGCTTTATTCAGTTGGGAAAAGTAAGTGCGTGGGTTGTTTTTATAATTTTGGCAAGAGAATTTATTGTAAGTATTTTTAGAGCGATTGCTGCAGCTGACGGAATAGTAATTGCAGCCAGCATCTACGGCAAGTTAAAAACAATCAGTCAAATGATTGCAATCATCATTCTATTGATGAATAACTATCCTTTCAGCCAATGGAACATTCCAATGGATATGATCATGGTTTATGTGGCGACTGGTTTAACGCTGGTTTCTGGATTGGATTACATTATTAAGAACAAAGAAGTATTAACTGAAAAATAAATGGACAAGTAAGCGAGGTCATCTTATGAAAGCGTGTATTTTAAGTGTAGGTACAGAAATATTAATGGGTAGTATTCTAAATACGAATACAAAGTATTTATCAGAGAAATTAAATGAGTATGGGGTGTCAGTCCTTTATCATTGTTCGGTTGGTGATAACCCGGAACGCTTAAAGGAGGTCTTTTCGTATTATTTAAAAGATGTCGACATTGTTATTACGACGGGTGGACTTGGGCCTACTCAGGATGATTTAACCAAGGAAGTGATTGCCGAAGTAATGGGATGTCCCCTCAAAAGAGATGAAGAGATTTATCATAAAATAGAAACTTTTTTTGAGTCAATAGGACGTCCGATGACCGAAAATAACGCAAAGCAAGCTAATGTTCCCGTTGGTGGTCTTGCGCTGCAAAACGACATGGGTACTGCGCCTGGCGTCTATATAGGCAAGGACAATAAACATGTGTTTTTATTACCAGGTCCTCCACGAGAAATGCAACATTTGTTTGAATTGCATGTTGGGCCAATGATTGCAGAAGAAAAGAATCAAGTGATTAACTCCAAATACATCAAGATTTTTGGTATGGGAGAATCTTCGGTAGAAGACAAATTGCTACCGCTGATTGATAGTCAATCCAACCCGACAATCGCAACCTATGCGAAACAAGGTGAGATAGAGGTTAGAGTCACTGCTGGTGGAGAAACATTAGATGAAACTGAAAAGTTGTTGTTGCCGGTAGTGAACGAAATAACATCCTTGTTTGGCAATGTGATTTTTAGTACTGAAGGAGAGTCATTAGCCGAAGTAGTGGGTAAATTGCTCATTCAAAAAGGTTTGACGATATCACTGGCGGAATCATGTACAGGTGGTCTTTTGGCTGGTGCATTAACAGATGTTTCTGGTATCTCTGCCACACTGCAAACAGGTTTTGTCACGTATAGCAATGAAGCAAAAATGTCTTTGCTTGGCGTATCCGAAGATACACTTACAGCCCATGGTGCTGTAAGTGAAGAGACGGCTATAGAAATGATCCGTGGCCTTAAAGAGCGTACAGAGGCGGATGTTGCTGTAAGTATTACTGGTATCGCAGGTCCTGGTGGTGGTTCCAAGGAGAAACCCGTTGGCCTTGTGTACATTGGCATAGCTTTTGGAGACACCTATGAAGCCAAGAAATTCAACTTCCACGGTAATCGCGATAGAGTCAGAAATTTTAGTGTTCTCAGTGCACTGGATATGGTAAGAAAAAAATTGATATAAGTTATTGACAAAGAATTTCAGTAAGTTATAATGAGTGTAGAACACACGTTCGTGAAAGGAAGTGCAATAATGAGTATTGATAATATGAAAGATAGAGCAAAAGCACTAGACGCTGTTTTAGGACAAATTGAGAAGCAACATGGTAAAGGCTCAATCATGCGCCTTGGCGATGAAGCAGCCAAAATGAGTATTGAAAGTATTCCAACAGGATCCCTTGAACTTGACTTAGCGTTAGGAATCGGCGGTATCCCTAAAGGAAGAATTATTGAAATATATGGACCGGAATCTTCTGGTAAAACAACTGTTACACTTCATATGGTTGCAGAAGCACAAAAGCAAGGCGGCGTTGCTGCATTTATTGATGCAGAGCATGCCTTAGATCCACAATACGCTGGCAATATCGGTGTAGATACGGATAACTTGATTCTTGCACAGCCTGATACTGGTGAGCAAGCGCTTGAAATCGTTGATGCTCTTGTAAGAAGTGCTGCTGTTGATATTATTGTTATTGACTCAGTTGCTGCCCTTGTACCGAAGGCGGAAATTACTGGTGAAATGGGTGACAGCCATATGGGGCTTCAAGCAAGACTGATGTCGCAAGCCCTACGTAAGTTAACGGCTATTGTTAAAAAATCAAACACAACTGTAGTCTTTATCAACCAGCTACGTATGAAAATTGGTGTTATGTTTGGTAACCCAGAAACAACGACTGGTGGTAATGCACTTAAATTTTATGCATCAATTCGTTTAGATGTACGTCGTATTGACAGTATAAAAGACAATGGTGAAGTTATTGGTAACCGTGTAAAAGTAAAAGTAGTTAAGAACAAAGTAGCACCGCCATTTAAGTTGGCTGAATTCGACATTATGTATGGCGAAGGGATTTCAGTAGCTGGTAGTATTTTAGACTCAGCTGTAAATGCTGAAATCATTAAGAAAGCTGGCGCTTGGTTTAGTTATGAAGGTGAAAAACTTGGTCAAGGCCGTCAAAATGTTAAGAACTACCTTCAGGAAAATGCTGAAATCATGGCTGAAGTGGAACACAAGGTTAGAGTACATTACGGTATTATTGAAGCTGAGGAAGTTGTACAGGAATAAATATAATAAAAGAGAATATCTTTCGATATTCTCTTTTGTAGTTTTTGTACAACAGTAATTAATTAAGGCGTATCAAAAATTCTAATAGAACGAAATGACAGGGGAAAACTTATCTGAACCGTTTGACTTTAACATTGATTTCTTAGCTGGAGACTGGGCAGAAGGCCAATTACACACATATGATAAAAAATAGTTATCAAGCCAGGATTTATCCTGGCTTTTCTATTTTTTGCGAATAAAAGATTTATGTAATGCGCCAACAATGAGTTTTATCTTAAATTAACTTAGTACATATTGATACATTTAATATGAAAGGATTAACTGCTGAGTCTCTGTTATATCAATTGCTTGACAGTTCTAAGGAAAAGTTATACAATTGACTAGGAATGGTGTGTAACACAAAGCAAGTTTAACAAAGATGAGAATAAGTGGTCGTAGAGGACCGATCAAATAAATTGACGAGGAGGTGAGTCCTATTACTAATGAATTAATGACAGTAGTTGCAGTTGTAGTCAGTGTTCCAACTGGTTTACTTATTGGTTATTTTCTAAGAAAGCAGACAGCTGAAAAGAAGATTAAAAGTGCAGAAGAAAAGGCACATTCGATAGTATTCGAGGCAACAAAGGCTGCAGAGACAACAAAGAAAGAAAAAGTTATTGAAGCAAAAGAGGAAATTCATAAAATGCGCGCTGAGATTGATAAAGAGAAGAGAGATCTTCGTTCTGAAAACCAGCGTACAGAGAGACGTTTATTACAAAAGGAAGAATCTTTAGATAAAAAGTCTGATAATCTTGAAAGAAAAGAAGACAACATTTCTAAAAGAAAGAAAGACTTGAATGATAGACAATCGAAAATTGATGATTTATTCCAAACGCAAATGGAAGAATTAGAAAGAATTTCTGGTTTGACGATTGATGAAGCTAAGAAGCAATTGCTTGAAGACGTAGAGAAAGAAATTCGTCATGATGCAGTTGTTATGATAAAAGACATTGAAAGTCGTGCAAAAGAAGACGCGAACAAGAAGGCAAAAGAAATCATTGCTTACGCTATTCAAAAGTGTGCAGCAGATTACGTTGCTGAATCTACAGTATCTGTAGTAACTTTACCTAACGATGAAATGAAGGGTAGAATTATTGGTAGAGAAGGTAGAAATATTCGTGCTTTAGAAACACTTACAGGTGTAGACTTAATTATTGATGATACACCGGAAGCGGTTATTTTATCATCTTTTGACCCAGTTAGAAGAGAAATCGCGAGATTAGCATTAGAGAAGCTTATTGTTGATGGCCGTATCCATCCTACTAGAATTGAAGAGATGGTTGAAAAGTCTAAGAAAGAGCTGGACCAACATATTAAAGAAGTTGGTGAAAATGCTACATTCGATTGTGGTATCCACAATCTACATCCAGAGCTTGTTAAGTTAATCGGTAGATTACAATATAGAACAAGTTACGGACAAAACGTACTTAAGCACTCATTAGAAGTATCTTATTTAGCTGGACTTATGGCTGCAGAATTAGGAGCAGACGTAAGAATCGCTAAGCGTGCAGGTTTAGTTCATGATATCGGTAAAGCCGTAGATTATGAAATGGAAGGTACGCATATTGAAATCGGTATGAATTTACTTAAGAAGTACCGTGAATCAAAAGATGTTATTCACGCAATGAGCACACACCATGGAGATTACGAACCTGAGACTATTGAAGCTGTACTAGTTACAGCGGCAGATGCTGTTTCCGCAGCAAGACCAGGTGCAAGAAGAGAAACATTAGACACTTATATTAAGCGTCTTGAAACACTTGAAGCAATTGCAAATTCATACGATGGTATTGATAATTCATTTGCTATTCAAGCAGGTAGAGAAGTCAGAGTAATGGTATTACCAGATAAAATTGACGACGACCGTATGGTATTACTTGCAAGAGAAATCAGTAAAAGAATTGAAGACGAACTTGATTACCCAGGACAAATTAAAGTTAATGTTATCCGTGAATCAAGAGCCGTTGATTATGCAAAATAGAGTTAAAGAGAAAGCAGGTGGACATCTTAGGATGTCCACTTTTTTTCGTGATATTCGTGAAAAACAAGAACAGCACCTCTATGCGATAAGAACCAAGCATAAGAGAGTATTTTCTCATGCTTGGTTCTTATCGCATAGAGGTATTGGGCGCGCCAGCGACCAGAGAGGCAGTGCGATTTTTCTCATCATGCTCCTAGATGGAAAAATAAACGGTACTCGCTTAGCGAGTAGTTACTGATCATCATAAATTTAAATACATAAAAGTCCATTATTAATAAAGACATTAAAATTAATTATGCCATAGTGTAGTATTTCCAATATTATTGGGTATATTAATACTAAGAATTATTATAAATAAAATTATAATAATTTTGGTTTATTGTACCAATTCATGGGTATAATTGGTATGGAATCATAAATACAAGTACATAATGTTTTGGAGGGAAAAGCAAATGAACGTATTAAAAGTATCAGGAAAATCTAATCCAAACTCTGTAGCAGGCGCTTTAACGGGTGTTGTTAAAGAAAACGGACACGTTGAATTACAGGCAATAGGAGCTGGCGCATTAAACCAAGCAGTAAAATCTATAGCAATTGCACGAGGTTATGTTGCCCCAATAGGTATTGATTTAGTATGCGTACCAGCATTCATCGATGTTCAAATAAACGGTGAAGAAAGAACTGCGATCAAGTTATTAGTTACAGCAAAATAAGAGCTAGGAGGGGTATATCATGGAAGTATTAAAAGTATCTTCAAAATCTAATCCAAATTCCGTTGCAGGTGCATTGGCAGGTGTAATCAGAGAACACGGCATCGCCGAAATACAAGCTATTGGAGCAGGCGCTATTAATCAATCAATTAAGGCGATTGCAATTGCGAGAGGTTTTGTTTCACCATCAGGACTCGATTTAGTTTGTATCCCCGCGTTTGCCGACATTGAAATTGACGGTGAGGAAAGAACTGCGATTAAATTGATAGTAAAACCGTTATAATTAAAAACTAAGATAGCCTTCCATATGGAAGGCTATTTTTTATGTGTGCCAGGCATGGCGCTAATCTAGCTAGTGAAAGTCTAGTCACGGGTATTTACCACCAAGTGTAGTGAACCACAAGTTGGTACCAGAGATGGTATAGATGAAGGAAGTGGTGTAACAAATTTCTTGAGCCTACGAACAGAAACTTGATCAGGCGATTAGGTGGGTGAGGTTGCATAACAAACTTAAGCCCTAAAGGTAAACGTAAGCCGAACTCGTAAATCAAGAGGTTGTGGAATGAAAGATTAGTGTCTTACCCTGGGAGGCCCTACCCACGCATCGAAGGTGCGGTCGAAAAAGGTTTAGGGAGGGAGTCAGATGAAGTCATAGTAGGTCGAAAGACTGAAGGACTGAAACGATTTATAGTACAAATTGCCATCTATAAAATATTATATTAGCCAGAAATCGGATGAATAAGACATGTAGGAACGTAACCTAATAGCCTTATTTATATCACGAGGGGTGATGTATAGGAATCTTATGATGGAGAGAGGAGTAACAACAATGGAGTTAATGGAAGTGATATTATCAAAAGAAAATCTAAACCAAGCTTATAAAAAGGTGAAAGCTAATAAAGGAGCAAGTGGTGTAGATAAAATAACAACAGAGGAATTAGGCGATTATATCCGAGAAAACAAAGAAAACATTGTAAATTCACTGAAAGAAAGAAAGTATTTTCCTAAGCCAGTACGACGTGTATATATTCCAAAAGATAATGGAAAGAAACGTCCATTAGGAATACCAACGACGATGGATAGAGTGATACAACAAGCGATGGCTCAACCACTTACGGATATTTATGAAAATATCTTTAGTGACTACAGTTATGGCTTTCGTCCTAAAAGAAGTGGTCACGATGCCATCAAACAAGCACTAGTGTACTTAAACAGTGGTTATGAGTGGGTAGTTGACTTAGATATTGAACAGTTCTTCGACAAAGTAAATCATGATAAGTTAATTTCAATTCTTAGAGAAGAAGTAAATGATAGTGATGTATTAAACCTCATACGAAAATATTTAAAAGCTGGGGTAATGGAAAAAGGAATAGTGAAAGCAACGAAGAATGGTGTTCCGCAAGGCGGTCCGTTGTCTGTTATACTTTCCAATGTCTACCTTGATAAATTAGATAAAGAACTTGAACAAAGGGGTTTGAAGTTTGTAAGGTACGCAGATGATGTGATGATATTCACAAGGAGTGATATGGCGGCGAATAGAGTCATGAAATCTGTTTCAAGTTGGATTGAAAGAAAATTATTCTTGCGCGTTAATGCTTCAAAATCCAAAGTAGTTAGACCTAGGCGAAGTAAATACTTAGGATTTACCTTTTTAAGAAATGGTGGAGAATGGAAAGTTAAACCACAGAGTGAAAAGAAAGCAAAACTCTTTGAAACCTTGCGAGTATATCTTAAAAGAGGAAAAGCAGCATCAAGGTCGCTATCAGAAACATTTAAGCGAGTGAATCAAATAGTCAGAGGATGGATAAACTACTACAGAATTGGAATGATGAAAGGCTTCATGAAAGAATTTGGTCAATGGTTGCGACACAAAATAAGAGTAATCATAATCAAGCAATGGAAGAAATCAAAGACTATATATAAGAACTTGTCCTATATTAATAGGAAATGTAGAAATGGTTTTAATCATGAGAGTATCTACAAAGTGGCAAATTCCAGACTTGGTTGGTACAAAAGAAGTTCTATGAATGTAGTTAACTTCATCCTAAACCCTAAACTACTCGAAATGAAAATAAAGGATAGACCAGGTTTGGTCAATCCTTTAAATTATTATCTAAGAAATGTTGGAATATAAATTGTAGAGCCGTATACGAGACCCGTACGTACGGTTCAATGAGAGGGAAATAATTCTTAGCAATTATTTCTCTACTCTATTTGCTACTCAGTTCTATATGGAGCAAGTCAAATGCCTGCGTAGTGAGACAAATCATCCTCTACGAGCGTTATAGAGCGTTCCCTAATGTCCCATGCGCAAGTCTTCTACGTGCACTTCATAATGATTATCCTCGTCATAGAAACGAAAATCTACTTTGGCACTTAAGTACAACATTTCATAATCTAGAAATTCAATTGGCCTATCTAAATTCTTAAAATGTTCAATTTCACCGTCACTTGCCTCTGGATCAAGCGTCAACACAATTGTATGAAATACTTCACGAAATTGATCAAGATCTGTCTTATATGCTTCAGCGTTCATTATAAAAAAGCCTTCATCGTAGTCAATATAAAAGTTATCCTCTATAAGGAATGCTGTTTTAAAATGACTGTCGGTTTGTGGCTCTACGGCTATGATGGTGTGATTATAGCCCAGTGACTCTGCAGATAAAAGATAGTTGTCTACAAAAGTATCTTTTGTTACCTCAATAAAGGAAGGGTCAAAATCAGGATTCCCAATGATTGATCCTTTATAACTTTCTCTAAATATCCATTCAGCAAAGAAGAAATCTCCATCCTGATAAACGGGTATGTAAATAGATCCGTTGTAATAAATAATACCGCTAATAATAAGCAAGAGAATGATTACATAGGATGTTTTATTGTGTTTTCTCATTAACAGTTACCTCCAAGCTCACATAATCCGAAGGTGAGGTAGAATGGTAATACCCGCTGACCGTAAAAATGTATGTTCCACTTTCCATCGGTGTGAATAAAAGGATTCTTGGTGAATAAAGACTATCTAATGCAAAATCATCACGATATATATCTACAGGCGAGTCCTTAAAAAATACTTCTACAGTCTCACGATCATAGTTCTCCTCAAGATCGAAATGCTCTTCGATATAATCATCTCTATATGAAGTCTCTTCGCCGTTCTTTAGCTCACAGGCCCACATTTCTTTATGCAAGTCATCATATTCCTCTGGTACCTCAAATACAATAGGAATAGTTTCACCAACTTCTAACGTATCCGTTAGTATAATGATGTCCCCATCGGGATAACTACGATAACAGCCGGTTAATGTAAATACTAAAGATAATATAACAATCAATATTTTTTTCATAGCTTTCTCCTCAATAAAACTAGTTTGCCTTACTCGTATTGAGTAATGGACGCTTAAATGGCTTTTCGGTGTACTCATCGCCAGTAGTATAGCAAGCAAGTTTACGAACCGTTTCACGAACTCTGTGATTGTATTTTTGTGCTTTCAACACGTCATCGCTTGTCACAATGGTACTATTTTTACCGTATTCAGCATCTTGTGGTGTTTCGATCAACACGCGAATGTGTTGATGCATATATTTCTGTGCAATCTCATAAGCTGTCAAACCACTAGAAGTTGTCAGGCGTGTATTGACATTACGATTTAAAAGATCATTAATGATATCAAAATCCATGCGATAAGCTGCAATCATTAGTGCTGTCACACCGAAGTTATCCTGGTGGTCCATATCTGATGTACGGGAAACAACCTCCTTATAACAGTGATTGTTCTTAATACTATCGAATAGTGGAAGTCTACCTGTTGCATCAATCAAATTTACATTTGCGCCAGCATCGATCAAAAGGTTAGCAGTGTGATTATTCTCCTTATTATTTAGAGCATACATCAAAGCAGTTTTACCATCTAATATGTTTTTAGTATCAATATCAACACCACTTGAGATGCCATTTTTAACGACATCTTCGAAACCAAATTCACCTTTTTTAGTATAAAAGTGACTGCTACTTGCAATCATAAAGGCATTTCTGCCAAAATCATCAGTCAATGATAATTCTTTTCTATCAATATAGCCCATGAGTTCATTAACTTGAGTAAGCTCTCCAATATGATTGATTTTCTTGTACTTTCTCATTGTCAAAAACCCTTGAATAACTGTTAATAGGATTAATGCAAAAACAATAAAATCCATTAAATCACCTCCGCTTGAGTTCCACACTCAGGACAAAACTTTTTACCCTCTATGTTGGTACCACAGTTACCGCAATGTTTATTTATCATTTTCCTTGAGATGCTAACAGGTATATCTTCGTGAACATGCAAACCACACTTTGGACAATGAATCATATCACTTGTAAGTGGTTGACCACACTGACAGGTCATTGGTCTATCTGCAAAATCACGGTCTGTTTTCTCAGATAGGATATAATAGCGTTTTTGTTTGTATTGGATAGTTTGACGATGTTTGAAGATAAAAACATTAAGAACCACCAATACAATTGTCGTTAGGCTTAAACCAACAATACTGTCTATTCCTATGCCACTATACGCTAAAACTCCAGGTACACCGAACATCAGTCCAAATACAAGGAGAGTTACGAGACAGCCCTTTACCTTGCTAGGTGGATTCTTTGCATGTTGTTTTTGAACATTTTCAATAAACTCTGTCTGAGCATCTGATAAAGGCATTTCAATAATTTGCGCCTTACAATTCTCACAGTTTGGTAATTGTGCTGTCACTTGTTGACCACACTTGATACAGTAGTTGCTTCTCATATGATTCCCCCTAAAATAATTTATTTTTTGTGCGTTCTTTTTTACTGTTTCTTTTCTTACTATTCATTCGTTCAATTAGTGACTCTACGTCATTGTACTGATAATCCACGGGGCTACTATCATTTTTTTCGTTATCTATTTCTTTCTGAATGATTTTACTACCACAGTTGGAACAAAATTTGCTATTTGTTTCTAACGGACTGCCACAATTGGTACAGAATTTACTCATAATAACCTCCAAATACTTATACTTCTTGCATTTTAATATTCTACCCATTTTTTTAGATTTTATACGTTAACAGATGACGAATCATATATTCGCGACTATATATTTATCGTAGATCATTATTGATTTGTAACAACTATTGCATAGTGGTGAGAATTATATTATAATTATCACGAATGATTATTGTGTATTTAATTTAAATATTCGGATTGGAGTGTGTTGAATGAATTCAAGTTATAAAAATCCTTTAATTGAGCGTTATGCTAGTGATGAAATGAGTAAACAGTTTTCACCAGATATGAAGTTTTCTACATGGAGAAAATTATGGATTGCGCTTGCAAAAGTAGAAAAGGAATTAGGCCTTAATATTACAGATGAGCAAATTGAAACTATGGAGTCTCACATTTATGACATCGATTATGATCGTGCTAAGATGCATGAGAAAGACAAGCGTCATGATGTAATGGCACATGTACACACATTTGGTGAGCAGTGTCCTGTAGCAATGCCTATTATTCATTTAGGTGCGACTAGTTGTTATGTTGGTGATAATACTGACTTAATTATGATGCGTGGTGCATTGAAGATTGTTGAAAGAAAATTAGCAGTTTTATTGAACCAAATGTCTGTATTTGCAACAGAATATAAGGCGTTACCGACTTTAGGCTTCACACATTTCCAACCAGCACAGTTAACGACAGTAGGGAAAAGAGCAACACTATGGATGAACGAATTCCTTATGGATCTTGAAGATACTCAACATCTTATTTCTAACCTTATGATGAGAGGTGCTAAAGGCACAACAGGTACACAAGCCAGCTACCTGAACTTATTTGATGGGGATCATGATAAAGTACGTCAATTAGATGAAAAAGTTGCAACATATTTTGACTTTAAAGGGACAGTTCCTGTAACAGGTCAAACATACTCAAGAAAAGTTGACAGTAGAATATTAAATGTATTATGTGGCGTTGCGCAGTCTGCTCATAAAATGACAAATGATGTTCGTTTACTTCAAAACTTAAAAGAACTTGAGGAACCATTTGAAAAGAATCAAATTGGATCTTCTGCAATGGCTTACAAAAGAAATCCAATGCGAAGCGAACGTGTGTCATCGCTTGCAAAATATGTGATGTCACTAAGTACAAGTCCTGGACTTATTGCTGCGACACAATGGTTTGAAAGAACTTTAGATGATTCAGCAAATAAAAGATTAACAATTCCAGAGGCATTCTTAGCAGTAGATGCAATTTTAGACATTCTTTTAAACGTAACATCTGGAATGGTCGTTTACGAGAAGGTTATAACAAAGCGCGTTATGTCTGAACTTCCATTTATGGCAACTGAAAATATCATCATGGAAGCTGTTAAAAAGGGTGGCGACAGACAAGAGTTACATGAAGCAATTAGAGTACATTCAATGGATGCAGGACGTGTCGTAAAAGTTGAAGGTGGCGATAATGACTTATTAGAGCGTATTGAAAAGGACTCGATGTTCAATCTGTCACATGAAGACATTCTTAATCTGATGGACCCAGTCCAGTTTATTGGTCGCTCTTCAGAACAAGTAGATGATTACATTAACGAAGTAATTATACCGGCACTAGATAGTTACAAGGAACATTTTGGTGCGAAGGTTGAGTTAAAAGTTTAATATAAATAAAAAAGACGTTGTAAGTTCTATTACAACGTCTTTTTTTATTCTGACTTATGTGAATTTTCTGACGAATAAATGATTAATTGCATTTAATAATGGTATAATTATGAATAGAGGAATATCTATAGTTAAGTAAAATTGCACGATCATGTGCAATTTTCTTTGTATGTGATGTATATTATTTACTTGTATTATAGTTATTTCAGCATGTTGACAACGAGGAGAAGGGAGTACTATGCAAACAAAAGAGGAAGTATTTAAACAACAGATACTCATGGAAAAGTACAAGGATCGCGTAACTGTTAGGCGAGCTCAGCCTAAAGATTTAGAGGGTATATTTAACGTCGCTGTGAGTGTCGGAAAAGCGAAAAAGACTTCATATCATGGATTTTTAATGGATAATTATGAGAAGAAACCTGATTACTTCAGGAAAAAGTTCGAAAAGAACATTCAGTCTTTACAATATTTTTATGTGGCTCAATCCAAAGGGGAAATCCTCGGTTTCATTATGGCTTATACTGCTCAAGAGTGGTTTAAAGACAATCCAGAATGGACCGATAACATTATGTGGAAGCCAGACTTTCGTGTGTTTCAATATGAAAATTTTGTTTTAACAGATAAAATTGCTGTAAGATCTGACTTGAGAGGATGCGGTATAGGGAGCAAGATGTATAAGAAATACATCAGCGACCTGAAGGAATCTGCCATAAACCACGTATTCTCAGAAACTATTATAGATCCTGTACCTAATTTTGCATCCTTATCCTTTAGGAAAAAGCAAAGTTTTAAACTTGCTGGTATTCGATACGAAAAGTATAAAGGAAAGATGTACACAGACCTTATTTACTATAAACCGGTTTTCAGAGAGATTATTGCTAAAAATAAAGAGTTGGCATTAAATTCCAAATAAAAAAGAGTATTAAGCAATGATGTATACTTAATCTGAGACACCACGTTGGTTGACGTAAGATAATTACGTCAACCAACGTGGTGCTTTTATACATGTATTTAAATGTTTTGAAATATTCTGAAAATTACGATATAATGTTATTAGAAGTTTCTATTCTATTTCTTATCCACCAGTCCATCGACTGTAAATACATTTAGGAATCCTTAAAGAATATAATAGTCTATCCATAAATTCTATTTGAATGTAAATAGGTTTATTAAATGTGTCAAAATATCGATTTGTCAAAGAAATCTTAGAAGGAGGTTACATGAATCAATTTGAATATACAAACTTAGAAATGTTGAATGTTAATATCAAAGAGCAACAGCCGAATGCTGCCATCGTCGTTCAACGTGCAACGTTGGAGGATGTAGAGGGGATTTATACTGTGGCAGCGAGTGTAGGGAAGGGAAGAAAAGAATCGACGAAGGGCTTCCTTATGGATGATTACTCTGAAAATCCGACTCACTATAAGAATAAGTTCAAAAAGAATATTGAAACACTGCAATACATATACACAGCAAAGAAGGAAGGTGCTATTGTAGGTTTCTTGATTGCTTATACAGCTGAGCAGTGGCTTGACGACAATCCAAATTGGCTCGATGATATTTCATGGAAACCAGACTTTGATACGTCAAAATTAAGAAGGTTTATTGTAATTGATAAAACTGCAATAATAGATGGCATGACTGGCCAAGGCGTTGGTTCAAAATTATATCGTACATTGATGAAAGATTTGCGGAAAGCAAACATTAAACACATTTTTTCTGAAACACTAATAGATCCAGTACCAAATTTTGCATCATTAGCATTTAGGAAGAAACAGGAATATAAATTAGCTGGTACAAGATTTGAAAATTATAAAAACACCACGTACACAGATCTTATTTATTACAAAACAGTTGTTAATGAAAATATTAATTAAATGATTTGTGTATTGGCGAGATATTAATTTGTTAAAATGAAATGATCTTAATTAAAAATAAGGTCATTTTTTTAATTAAGATCATAATGCAGATGTCAAAAGACTATGGTATAATGAAATTACCAAGAGTTCTTTAAATGTATATTTAGGGAATAGTTGGACGAAAAAATGAAATAGAAGCATATATTCAGACAATTCCATCAATCTACTGATATCACCGTTGTCTACGCTCTTCTATTATTTTACGACATATATTATATCATTAAAATATTTTGAACGTCTTAGCTGACGCTCTCTTTTGGAGGCATTTATGGTTACACAAAAAGAAACTAGAATTCATAACAAATCATCAAAACCCGACAATGTTGTTGCTAAAGAAAACGAACTGGTCAGTCAATGCCTTACATATGAGAAATCCCTACCCCGCTTCATGATCGACTTCTTTTATTACTTAAAGAATTCTGTAGCCATTTCCACCCGACACGCATATTTAAGTGATATCTTGTTTTTCTGTAATTACCTTATTAAGGAAACGCTTTTAACGGAAGCTGAAATACCTAGTCAGATTACGGCTGATGAGTTTAACAGAATCAAAGCACGTGACATCAATCGTTTTCTCGGCGATTATTGTACACGTTATATTGTAGAAACAAAAAATCTTAAATCTGTTATGGAAAACCATAATCGATCACTCGCTAGAAAAAAATCATCATTGGCAATTTTATTTAAATTCTTGTTCCGTGATGAAATTGTTGAAATAAATATCGTTGATGGGATTAATCCAATTAAACTTCCAAAGCCACAACCTGATGCAATTAAACGTCTTCAAATTGAAGAAGTCACTATGATGCTTGACGCAGTCAGCACCGGTGACGGTTTAACCGATAAGGAATTACAATACTGGGAAAAGACAAAGTATCGAGATAAGGCCATCCTTGTGATTTTTACGACATATGGATTACGACTGAGTGAACTACAACAGTTGAACATCACATCCTTTAACTTCAGTCGTAATGAATTCACAATTTACCGTAAACGTGGCAAAGAAAGTGTCATGCCGCTGAATAAGTCCGTCATTCAAGTTATCGAGGACTATCTAGCATACGAGCGTAACTTTATAAAGGATAAAATTAGACCTGAAGATGAGGATGCACTCTTTATCTCATTACAAGGGAAACGTATGACCGTAAAATCCGTCCGTAAGCTCGTGAAAAAATACACCTCTATTCCGCTAGGAACTACTAGAGAAAAAGGCTACAGTCCTCATAAACTAAGAGCAACAGCAGCATCCTCTTTAATAGAGTATGGCTTCTCAATTTATGAAGTCCAAAATTTACTGGATCACGACAATGTTACGACGACCCAATTATATTCGGCCCACCGTAAACATGCAAAACGTGAAATCGTGAAGAGTTATGAGTTGTTGGACGAGGATCACGATGAATCTATCGACAAGTAGATTCTCTTCTAAATAAGTACAATTAAACCTGTACAATAACAAAGTAGACTCATATTTATAAATATGAGTCTACTTTGCTTTACCTATACACTGGATGATATACTATTGCATTTACTGGATGCTCTTCTTTAAGACTTCATAGGTTTTTTCAGCTGTTTCAGTAGCTGAATTTGGATTCTGACCTGTAATTAGCTTTCCATCAACTACTGTATGCTTACCTAACGGGAAGAATGCTTTGCTATGAATCATCCCTTTTTCTTTAAGACTTTTCTCTAAATTGTATGGAACTAATTTCTTCACACCTGCAATACCTTCATCGAAATAAGTGAAACACGTACCCTTTTTTCCTTTTATCAAATAATCACCATTGCTAAGTTTAACGTTTTGTAAGGCAGCAACACCATGACAAACAGCAGAGATTATCTTTCCTGATTCGTACATATCACGTGTTATATTTAGCATTTCGTTATTATTTGCAAAATCCCACATCGCTCCATGCCCACCAGCAAAAAATAGAACGTCGTAGTCCTTATGATTAATATCAGATAGTGACTTTGTATTTTCCAATAGAGCCATGAATTGTTTATCCTCATATCTTTTTCTTGTTTGATCATCAAGACCAAATCGCCCTAAACTTCTTGAATCAATTGGAATTTTACCACCTTCAGGACTGGCTATCTCCATTTGGATACCTTTTTCCATAAATACATCATAGAAATGTGTTAACTCAGATAGCCAAAGCCCAGTAGGCTCTGCATTTACTTTCTCGAAATCCGAATGGTTTGTTACTAGTATCAATACTTTAGCTTTTCTCATTTTTATCTCTCCCTTAGATTATTAGTCTGTAACGTTTTTCTTTCTACCACCTATAAAGAACATAGCAATTTTCACTGCCTGTCTTAAAAACCAGTTGTCTAACTCTTTATGTGCTATTTTAAGTTCTTTTCTAATTTCGATTTCTTGAGGACAATGTTTTTCGCATTTTCCGCAGTCAGTACATAAGTCTGCCCCTGACTTTTGATTGCCTGTCATTCCGACTGACTTTCCAATATACTGGATTTGTGATTGCCTATCTTTAAAGAAATACTTATTATTGTAATCTGTAAATGTTCCAGGAATATCTACATTGAACGGGCAAGGCATGCAATAGTTGCAACCAGTACACGGTACCTTCATTAACTCCTTGTAGATAACTTTTACATCATTAACAATTCTTAATTCGTCCTCACTCATACTCTGTGGTTTAGTCAAATTGGCAACTTTGATATTTTCTCTAATATGATCGTCTACATTCATACCGCTTAGTACGACGCCAACTTCTGGATGATTCCATAGCCATCGTAGCGCCCAAAAGGCTGGTGATCTTTTTTCGTGATACTCTTCAAACTTATCAATTACTCTTTTAGGTGCCTTTGCTGCTAGATTTCCCCCACGTAAAGGTTCCATGATTATAACACCTATACCAAGTTGATTGGCTCTTCTAAGTCCTGCAAGACCAGCTTGATTGAATTCATCAAGATAATTGAACTGGATCTGACAAAACTCCCAATTATAATCCTCAAGTATTTTAATGAATTCACTGGGCTTACCGTGGAATGAAAATCCGATGTGCTTTATTTTACCTTCTGCCTTTTTCGATTCAATAAACTCTAGAATTCCCAACGACTTTAATTTTTCCCAGGTTTTCAGACTGTCTAACATATGCATCAAGTAATAATCGATATAATCGGTATCTAGTCTTTCAAGCTGTGTATTAAAGTACTTGTCTATCTGTTCGGATCTATTAACAAGAAATGCTGGTAGCTTATCCGCAATATATACTTTGTTTCTAATATGATGCTTTTTAATGAATTTTCCTAGCATAACTTCGCTTCTACCACCATGATATGGATAAGCTGTATCAAAATAGTTTACTCCATTTTCAAATGCGTAAAGCATTTGTTGATCAGCTTTAACTTCATCAATTCGTCCGTTTTTTGTTGGAAAGCGCATACAGCCGTAACCAAGTACTGACAAGTCCTCTCCGTTTTTTATTAACTTTCTATATTGCATTACTTATCCTCCCTTTATACTGTTATATCCAAAATAGATGTGATTAATCAATTAGCTGACACGATGTCTGTAATAGGATTATATACTTTAACAGACATCGTGTCAACTATTTTCTTGAATACAACTAAAACATATGCTAACATTAACATTAGAGGTGATTTAATGGAGTTTAAAAGAGCAAGAACAGATAAGCAAATTGAGACGCGGCGTCAAGAAATTCTAAATGCCTGTGCGGAACTGTTTGACCAAGGTGATATAGACAGCGTTCATTTCAAGGCGATAGGCGAAAAAACGTCGTTTGGAAGATCTACAATATATAAGTATTACGCCACAAAAGAAGAAGTATTAATAGATTTACTTCTTATGGATGTCATTGCTTGGATTGAAGATGTGAATGCATTTACTGAAAAATATACTGTATTGACCAAGGAAGAGTACTGTCGCGAATTTGTTAGGACATATGCCAACAATGATAGATTATTAAGATTGATGTCCATTCTATACTCATTACTTGAAAAAAACTGCAGTCAAGAGAAGTTGACGGAATTTAAGCGAAATCTTATTGGCTTTATGGAACCTTTGTTTATGAGTGTTAAGAAATTCTTTCCTGATTCAAGCGATGAAGCTATCGAAGCATTCCTTTCAACGACATCTAGCTTTATTTTAGGTCTGTATCCAGAAACTCATTTATCTGAAAAGCAACTAATAGCTATTGAGCAATCAGGATTTAAGCGCAAGACCCTTAATTTTGAGGATATGTGTTATCGTGGATTCATAACGCTGGCATCGATTTTAGATTGATCAGGCGTCTATGTTTCAGAATTTCTAAAAGAAAAGAGCCAATTCAAAAGAATTGGCTCTTGTTTAATATAAACATTCAGTTAAAACTTATATATGATTATAACGAGTATTCTTTCGGGGGATTACCGGCAAAGTTAGCAATAACGGCTTTTGCATCCTCAAGATAGAAAATCTCGAATACTGGATTTTCAGCTGTTTGGTATACTGATTTCACAATCCCACTATGCTCAATGATAGCTTTCTTGATATCCATATCATTTGAAAATACTACTTTACCACTCAATCTAATCCATTCAAATTTTGGACTTGATGTTGAAATTTCAACATATGGATATTCCTCGATTTGTCTGTACAGTTCCTTTTGGTTACTTGTACTAAAATATAGTTTGCCATCTCGCTCAAGCATGAATTGGAACGGTCGTACATTTGGTTTACCATCCAATCCCACTGTTGCAAAATATTGTACTGGATTTTCGTTTAAAAACTTAATAACTTCATTCATTGTTACTCCTCCTATTATTCAATATATGATCCATTGAGACAGCTTAGATTACCACCTTGTCGAATCTTGATGGTCTCCCCTGCAGCTATATTAATTATATTTGAGAAACCTTCCTATGAGAATGCAAGAACGATATTAAAAATAGTAAAAACGACACCACTCTAGGGTATGGTGGCTCCTCTACTAGAATTATTTCTCCCTAAAAAAGTTATTGGCTGCGTCATACGAGAAATTATGTGCAAGCATCGATTTACAGTCTCTGTCATTAAATTTTGTAGAGATGTTAATTAGTTTCTTAAAAGTAGTACGGGCAAGAGCAGAACCACTGCTTAATCTATTAATACCTATTTGATTTAATGCCTCAATATCATTAAAAGCACTGTTTACAAATAAATTGATGGGCATATTAATACTTGAACGTAATTCAATAATGGTTTCTTCGTTCAAGGCTCCGGGGATAAAAATGCAATCAGCGCCTGCTTCTTCTAGTGCCTTGGCTCTTTCTATTGTCATTTGAACCATCTCATCATCGTTTCCGATATTCAGCAGAAATATGTCAGTTCTAGCATTTATCACAAAGGGAATATCTAATTTTTCTCTCAGTTCGACAATAGTCTTAATCTTTTTTATAAAGTAAGAAAGAGAATCTACACTTCTATTTTCTGTCAGTCCATCCTCAATATTTATTCCTACAGCACCAAGTGAAATTACCTTCTCGATATTTGCTTGAATTTCCTCAAGAGAACTTCCATAGCCTCTTTCTAAATCTACTGTTAGAGGTAAGTTAGTCACAGTCACTATCTCATTTACTACCCGCAATACATCATCAAATGTAATTTTTTCGCCATCCTCATATCCTAACGAATAGGCTATACCAGCAGATGTCGTCCCAATAACTGAAAAACCCTGTTTTTCAAAAACTTTTGCACTTCCCCCATTCCAAGCATTGGGTAGAGAGAACATTCCCCCGTTATGTAATTCTCTGAACTTTACAACATTGTTTATTTGTTTTTCCCTTTCCATAATAACCTCCCGATACATTCGATTACTTAGTATTAAGTTTACTAAAAGCAAAAAAGTAGTGCGGACTCTTTAAGACCGTCACTACTCAGCTCTGTGAAATATCCTCTTACTCGCGATAACTCTATAAAGTTTTCCTACTTCGCCGTTCTTTAAATTCCTTAGGGGATATCCCTTCATATCGTTTAAAAAAATTCGTCATATTGGATGCTTCTTCAAATCCCAGCAGATTTGCAATTTCATAATTCAAAAGATCTCCTTGACTTAAGTAACGCTTGATTTCAAGTAGCAGTCTATTGCTTATATATTGCTTTGCAGATAAACCTGCAACAGCTCTAGTTGATTGGTTAATTGTTTTTTTGGACAGTTTCATCATCTCTGAATATTCAGTAACTGTTTTATGGTATATATAATTCTCCTCAACCAAATTTCTAAACTCACTGAAATTCACGTACAATTTAGAGTTATATATACTTTCCTTCGATGACATCGGAGATTGAATAGAAAGAATGAAGCTTTCAAATAGAGAAGACAGTAACCGATAACTTGAGGGACCAGCAAATTTACTGTACTCCTTATATATCAATTCAATCAATGTCCTATTTGTACTTTCTAATGATGCATCTGCTGAAACGATTGGCGAACCGTAAGATTGATCTATATATTCTAGAAAACTGTCACCATCCACACCTTTAGTACTGTAGAAAAACGGCTCATTGATGTGAATAATATAGCCTTTAACTTCCGGGTTGATTAGAAAGCTATGCACCTGATTCTTTTGCACGATAATTATATCTCCTGATTTATAGTAATATTTATGAAAGTCAATGTTATGATATCCATGGCCCTCAATTATATAAAGTATTACCCAGAAATTTATTCTATTGTCGCGTTCAATGCTTTGTCTTGGTCTGGTGGCATAAAAATGCTGTAGTCCAGCGATTTCGAAATCTAAAGTTTCTTTTTTATTGTACTTGTAATCTACTCTCTCTATAACTGGCATATTTATCACCTTTTCCTTTTATTTGTACTTCTCATAATTGATTCAGACTTTTTAAGTGCTACTATATATACCCTGTTTATGGCGTAAAGAAACCAGGCAACGAGTAACGATGCCTGATGATCTTATATGTCGTAACTATTGAATTAGAACTTTCCGTTGCTGTTTTTCCATTCATCTTCTGAAGGAATTTCCTCTATAACATCCCAGTGTTCCACAATTAGTCCTTCTT
>Ga0209379_10000603_pt1 | contig 28165 bp, 28 predicted proteins | sample tdDd001_FD_187124 | JGI IMG/M metagenome (GOLD analysis project Ga0209379, IMG submission 187124) | Marine sediment microbial communities from the Atlantic coast under amendment with organic carbon and nitrate - tdDd00.1 (SPAdes)... | ecosystem: Environmental > Aquatic > Marine > Coastal >...
CTGCGTCTTCCTCTGCCGGAGGTTCTAGGTTCTAGGCAAAGTGTACTTGTTGGAATGGCTTTAGCCATGAATGTGTTTGTTCTGGTCTAGATTCGGCACTGAAGTGCCTCCTACAGGGGTTGTTTTGCTAAGGGTGACTCTGTACTAAAAAACCCCGCAGTTCAGCTGATGTCTGATGGCTGAAAGCTGACAGCTCCAAACTGATGCAAGCCGCGAAAACTCGCGGTAGAAAATCGCGAAAAATGCGAAAACTCAGCATTTCACTATTTTGAAGGCTCTTTCAGTATTCCAAAGAAAAAAGCAGCTAATAAAAGCTGCTCTATATAATGTATAACTTATTATGTTAAGTAGGCGCTAAACTATCATCGTCTAGATAAACCCTTTCATCGTAGCGCTCAGCTGTCACTTTTACTCTATCTGTTGATGAAGGTTTGATATCTGATATAAGAACGTTGTTACACCATCGGCTAGTAATGCCAAACATAAATAAAGGTGGCTCTATTGAGCCATCGAAGACAGGCTCAAAGTCTAGCGCTTCATTTATAACAACTTCATTGCTTGTTGAACCTATTGATGCTGTATAAGGACCTGATAATGTACCGTCTGGTTTTCTAAGAGCCAATACATGTGACTGACCACTTTGCCATTTTAGTTCTACATTTACATATACTGAGTTACCAATAATGTACTCAACAACTCCTGACTGTTCGTAGCCTGGTATATCATCAGCTAGTGCACAGAAATCAAGATAACTCGAATTAAGTGCATCCATTTCAGTTGTGAAGTTAAAAGTAGTTCGACGGTATCGGCGAGTTCGACGCTCACGCATACCATATTGATAAGCTTTATCTCTGTTTGTAATTCCAAATGCACGGATCTTATCTGGGTTGATACCCAAGTCACCTGGTAGCAAACAAAGCACTGTTTCAGACTTCCAAGTAACAGGGCTAAAGTATTCGACTTCAATACCATCATGCTCATCATCATCGATTAGCTTTATATCTCTTTCTAATAGTCCGATATAGTTATCAGGCTGATACATATGTTTGTGTATCGTGCGTGGTTGGTCACGAACAGGTAAAATCTTACCGTAATCTAATACAGGTTTTGCAAAGCCTGGTGCTAAAACTCTTTTTAGAACTGCAAATAATGTACTGCCAGTATCGAACACGGCATTAAATTTATCACCACGGTTATGCCAAATAGTATGCAGTGCCTCTAATTCATCTAACCCTATTTTATCTTGGCTATGTCCGGCGCTTTGAATCACGTGCGCAAAGAAAGGAGCAATATCAGTCGTTGGCCTTGGCTCACTCCACACACCATTTTCATAGACAGGCAAAATTCGTGTTGGTATCACATTAAACTTGTTTTCTGCAGAACCAGCTAACGCATTTGTACCACGAATTTTTACTGCAATCGTTGTTGCCCCTGGATAACTAGTAGCACTAGTTAATTCAGCTTTTAAACCAGTCCAATAAATATCATCATATATACGTGTATCATCTGTCGCAGCAGTCACACGCTTTACCCTGACTTCAGGTCTTATATATAGTGGCAAGTCTATTGGAACCGTAAAACCCAACTGATCATTAGTAGAATTTGAAAATACTTCGTCATCTATTGGTGTCCACTCATCATCACCGGCATTTCTATATTCAATACGTACAGTAACAGTACGAACTAAAAAGTTACCGTCATCATCTAGCTCACCTAGGCCTTGCGGAAATAAGAAATCAAGCCATAACTTGTTGGTCAATTCACCATCTGGACACGCAAAATAAGGCCCGTTAAACTGCCCATCACCACCGCCATCTTCAACTTCAACGGTTGCATTTGAGTTAATTTCAGATACGAAATCAGTCCAACTAGGATCATCCTGAAATTGGCCATCAACTTTATTAACCTGGTTGCCATTAACATTAAGGTTCAAGATTTCATAGTAGCCATCATTTAGGCCATCAACTGAGTTTGATACTGTAATTATTTCACCGACTTGAAAAGGTAAAGGTGTTTTATGTGTGAAGCTACCAATTTCAGGTTCATATTCGGTTTTGTAAACAATAATTTCATCACCACCAAACGTATATGAATAGGTTCCATTTATACCACCAGTGCTAGTTACTCGGCCTTTTAGTTCAATACCCGAACTACCCGAAGTTGAGCCTACTTCACTTGAGGTGTAAACATTTCTATGAGCTTCATGCCCTGAAACATCTTCGCCTGGTTCAAAAACCTGACAATCAATATCACCCACATATCGGTTTATTGGTGTGTTAGCTATTAAAATATTCTCATCTAATATTTCGTAACTGCCTTTACCTACGCACAACATTAAATAAAGCCATTGCTCATTATTAATGTATTCTTTGCGGGGCATAGTTAAGTAATCAGGAAACACCTTATGATGGCCAGCGTTCTCTGGGATAACTCCCATAAGCTTTGGTTTATTTCCCTGAGTATTAACATCATAAATAGAGCTGCCATCTGGCGTAGTGCTGTTGTAATTATCAGGAATTTGGTTAGTCGCGTAAATTGCTACACCAACGGCAATAACAGCAATAATTGCATATGCGATAGCTTCAGCGCCTTTACCTTCAACAATTAGTTTTACGTCATCACCCGGATTAAAAGTTGTGGCCTTAAATTCATTGGGCTTAACTTCTCTACTATTAATAAAAGCACTGAAAAGTGGAGTATCTGACTCAACATAATCAGGCACGTTTGAAACAAGCCATTGGTGCAATGTTTCGCCTACATTACCTTTGCAAGGCTCAAATAGTGAAAGGTCTAGCTTGTTAGGATATACATTTATATCAACCTGCGTATTCATACACTTTAACCTCACTAAAAAGCCTTTTAAAAACACTCACTCTAACAAACGACGCTCCATGCTTTTTACATGTATGTAGAACATGAATTTCGCCATCTACGTCAACACACACTCCCATATGCACGAGGTTGCACCCTGTAAAACCGCATATCACCGCACCTGGCTTTACAGCGCATAGCTCAAATTCTTCAGCTAACAATGAATATGCACCTGTGAATTCTGCTTTATGCTCGGAACGAACATGGCCAAAAGATGTAAAAAGCGGGAGGTTATATATATGATGAAGAACTAGACGTGTTAAACCCCAACAATCTAATCCCTTCATCGTTCTGCCACCTTCAACATATGGGACAGTTTTATAATCATTAAGATGGTTCATAATTAACTAAAGTACTTTAAGCCTGGAGCAAAATCTGGTGTGTATCGATCAGTTGGCCATGCTGCATTTACCAAGTCATTGAACGATGCAACAACATTAACTCTTAACGCATTAGCTTTAACGCTAACAGCTGTCATCTCAAGAGGTCGTTCGTCTGGTTCGTCTAAATAACTAGCCGCATAAACACGGTAAGTAACCTTTATTTTTTCACCCGCTTCAAATGCAGTCTCAACAACCTGCAAGGATTCACCCGTGATATTATCTAGTTGAAACTGTAGGTCTTGACGGCCTTTGACCGAACGTTCCGGTAAAGAAATCCCTAAAGCACACGCTTCATACAAGACCATTTCACCGCCTTCTATACCTGCAGTGACATTTTCAAATTCACTGCAAATACGTCTCACCCCAAATGAAGGTGCTTCCAACTGTAAAGTATGAATAGCAACGTCATTTGAGGCACTGGCGTATAGGGTTTGGAGTACTTCAGACATTTAAGTCACCAAATTCCCGTTATCAACATTGATTGAGCCAGAACCAGCGCCTTTGACAATTGCTGAGTCTTTATCGGTACAATTTTTAATATTTACAACTGACGAGTCATACTCAGCATTGTAAGCACCTCTAACACTCCGAACTGTATGGCAATTAATGGCTGTTGTTGTGCAATCTGGCTGGGAGGCAGCAAAACCTATAATGTCATCATAAGATGTACAGCCTATACAAAGCATTTGAGTTCCTATGCCGCCCTCTTTAACATCAGTGCTGCCGACGGTTGCAAAACCTTCTCCTGCGGTACGAGTAGTAAGGTTTCTATACCTAACACCATTTTGGCGAGTGATACCGTTGTAAACGGTAACATGAGCGCCATACGAAGTGGCTATACCCCGATCACCGTTATACTCCCATAAACCACCAATATAAGTGCCTTCACAACGCTCATGACAAGAGTCACCATCATCATAGTTGTCATGTGAATAACTATCAAAAGATACGATTGTTGAGGCAGGTAAAACACTCTCTCCCGGAATAAGAGGCTCAGAGAACAAGTTGTTGTGCGTGTTCGTTCCGTCATTAGCAGAACCTGCTGCTTCACAACGGTATTCTAAACCCGTTGTGCTATCTCTTCGTATCCCATCTGAGGGTGAGCCTATAACTACACAATCTGTGGCTTCATACTTCGCTAAATCTGAAAAATCGGCCATACCATATTTAACGGTAATACCTTGAATGGAGAGCTTACAATACTTATTTGTAGCTGATACAACCCCTCTACCAGAAGGTATGTAATAGCTATGAGTAGATGGCGGTGCGCCATCTGTTGTAGTTATATATAGGCTGTCATTATCAAAGTCATAAAACCACATTGGTGAATCTGAAGATTCCATATGTTCTAATGAATTAGCTTTCCATAACCGGTGGCTTGGCAGTCTGTACTTTCTACCCCGATGTAATGGGTGGCGTTCGCTATCATCAATTAAACCTTCAGGTGTATCATCTTCATAAATGAATATCGATGGAGCGGTGCCTATATGTTGAGTTCTCCAGATTTTATTTGAGCCATCCGCTAAAACAAAATCAGTTTCGATTTCTTCACCCATCTTAATAACAACATTAGATAATGGCTTTGTAATAACCTCTAATGAATTGAAATTTGAGCAATTTACTGCAGCCTCTTTACCATATGTACCATCAAGATAATAAACTCGGCCATTCTTACCAAGCAATTTAGATGCTTGAGAAAATGACTTCAACGGAGCGCCTAAGCTACCATCATTAGTATCATCACCATCCGGTGATAGATATACAATAGACAACTCATCATCACGAAGAGTTGGTTCAACCATATTAAAAACCTGTGATGTACTAGTTACAGGGTATCTTGATAAGATTAAGTCTTTAAACTTAGCTGAACCGCTTCCATTGACTGGCCAAAGAACAAATCGAAACTGCACTTTTTTACAGCCGTTAGGAATAACCAACTGGGTATCAACTGACTGCCATTTTGACAAGCTATTTAAACTATTTTTAAATATTTGTCGGGTGTCCGGTATTTCATCGTTGTTAACATCTAAATAAAGCACCCCTATTTCAGCTCCATTTTGTATATCAGAGCTAAATAGGCCATGAAGGTAAGGTTTTGAGTTAGGGCTTAAGATTCCTACCGAATCAACATAATAACGGCGAACAAGATCATCAGAGCTAAGCGCTAAAACTAAAGAGCCTTGCGGATCTTTACTGTCTTGCTCTACGATGCCAGCCCTGTCTGCACTGATGCTGCCCATTTTATTACCCTGCCAATATGGATCAGGCCAATAATTTGCTATTTGAGGCATAGGAACACAGAACGATGAAGCAACACCTGGTCTTATCCAAGGTTCACCATAAGATATTATAGCGTCAGCTACACCTTCATAATAAATTTGAATGTACTCACAATCTTCATGGATTTGCACGCCCTGATTAGATCGAGATAAAGGCTCTGATTCATCATGAATGAACTTATCAAATGAAAAAGTTACACGCTCTGGGTAGTTAGAGCCAATCTGCGCTTTTTGGCTATTCAGCTGCATAATTAATACACGTGACGTTGCTTCTCTATCCTTGTAATAACAAGTTACGCCACATGAAAACTCATCGCCTAATATTGATGAACGCTTAATTGTTTTTGAAACAGCTGTACCCGTATTTATTCTCAAACATGCACGTTCTCGCTCGATAGCTTTTTCATAATTAGGGCTGTTATCTAACTCATTGAAAAACACGTCAGGCGCAAGATTTGGTTGAGAGAAATGACCACTGTTTTGCCTATTTAGTAAATCTAATTCAAGCGTATGATTTTCAATCTTAGATTTTTCACTAACAGTAAAAGCTTTTGAAAACCCTGACAAAAAATTACTATAATTTTTAGAGCTTGTTTTTAGTGATGTATTTTTAAATTTAGCTGTTTGATAGCCCTCAAAATTACCATCATGTCTAAGGTTTAACCGAATGTTAAAACGGTAAGAACCATCTGGTAGCGTAATAAATCCTTTCCTATTCTGCCACTGTTGAGACTCTGTGTTGCTCAAGCGCATGTCACTAAGAATATTAGAGTCAACATCCATTATTTGAAATTGTATCTCAGCGATACCATCAAGCGAGCCATAAACATCTGATGAATACTCAATGATATCGCCACCCTTCAAACCATCACAAGCAAATGTGATGATTTCAAAAGTGGACAGCGATGGATATTCAAGCTTTAACACTGGTTCAGTACCAGAAAGCTCGGTTACACCATTATCATTTCTTGTAAAAACATCATAATCATTTGATGGCCATAAATTAGGTGACATTTTGCTGACTCTGAATTCAGCATTTTTTCCAGCACTTACTAGCGGCTCACAAAAAGCAATCCGTTGACCGTCAGGTATTGATACCCACAGTGCGCAATATTTTGCATCCGTGTGTATTTCTTCTGCTTCAATTTTTAATGACTTTGGTTCAGACCAATCTAAATTATTTAAATACACTTCTTTTCGCTTTACTTCATTCGCTGAATTGTATGAGTTAGCACTGTACTGCAATAATAATATTCGGCCTACTGTGGTGGCTGTGCCAGAAGTAATCAATAAGTCTTCTATTGAAAGAGATGCTGATATAAAACCATTAGACTTTAATTTCTCTATATTTATTAGTTCCGAGTACATTGAAATTGAGCTGCCCTTTCCAACAGCATTCATTTCTAAGCACTTCTTGCTATTCACTTCAACAACTGAGTAACTCTGGGTTGATGGCCAATACATCTCTGGTTCGTTCAACAAAGGATCTTTGATAAGGTTTTCAAAGTTATTTTCAACAACACTCCCAATAGCAAGATCGGATGAATTAGAAAGTGACTGTATCTTTTTTGTAGTAGGGTATGTTTTCTGGTAAACAGCCGCCCCACTTTCATTTTTGTAAAGATCAAGAAAGCTATCATCATTTGAACTAACAACTGAAAAAAACTGCCCTGATACAGTAGCTGATAAGCCCGCTGATGTACTGCCATATTTAACAGTATCAATATCAGCTGCTGCATCAAGAACTATCTGCACTTGAGCGTTAACTGTGTCTTTTGTTTTTTTCTCAACACTTGGCTTTTGAGCACCGTTAATTTCTACAGTTGCGTTTTCATCGCCTTGAAGCATTTCATTTAGTTGTGATACCGATTTCTCAAAGTTATCGGTTAATTCCAAAAAATCAGCCATTTTACTATTCCAAATAATTATTTATCGAACTTGATATTGAGCTTACAAAGCTAGCTACAGTGTGAGGTTTCACTAGGCTGATAGCCGCCTCTTCCTCACTCGCTGCTTTATATTCTTTCATTTCAATCTGCGCCTGGTATTGCCATACCAAAGCACTTATTGGTTTCATGTTCTCTAGTGGATCTTTCATAAACCGCACCTGGTGCTTAACAACGCCTCGAGGCGTTAAAATATCCATCAAAAACCAGTCAATTAAATTCACTCCATGATCAACAAAGCCCTCGAAAACTGTCGCTTCGTCTTTTCTTAAGCGCCAAGTTGCTTCCATAAGAGTTGGTACACTTAAATGCTTACGGCGCTGGCGTGCTCGGCCAGTGCTCATTTCTGTGCGAAGAATGTTTGGTTGTCGCTTATAAGCTGCATCTTTTAAGCGTGGTAAAGGCAGCGAACTTGGGTAATTGATCATTTTAGGTTCCCGTGCGCTGCAGATTTGGATAAGTGCGTTCTAACACTTCAGACATAGGGCCGCCGCTTCGAATATCAGCAACAAATATGTTGATTTGCTCGTCGCCATTTTCTGAGCGTGTTTTCTCGTATGTGCCAGCACGACTTGCATCTTCAACAAGTCTTATCACTACATTTACGTTAGTTGCGCCTGCTGCAGTGCCTGGTGTTCCTGCTGCTTTCATTTGGCTAGGGTTAAACACACGGCCACCATTACCGCCTGCTAAATAATATTTACCATTTAGCTCTACAAGCTCAGGTGTATTACGCTCACCAATCTCAATCAGCTTGTTACTATTGGTGTAACCTCCATATTGGAAACCAGGTGGTTTTTGATCTTTTATAGATTTAACTTGAGCCAAACCAAGGCCAGTAATCACACCTGCAGCAATTGGTCCAGCAATTGGCCCCAATTCAAGTGCCGCAGCTGCAGCTGTATAAGTACTCATTAAAGCTTTAGCAATATTCAGTGTTTGCTGAACTTTAAAAGCCTTTTTACTGTGCGTTGCATATTGGCCAGCTAGGTTCTCACCAATTTCTAAACCAATGGCAACACGGTCATTACCACTGGCACGATCAAAATCAACAAACTGCTGGACTACTTGGCCATAGTTACCTGCATATCTAAGTTGAACAGCGCGTTTACGTTCTTCATGTGCAGCTTCTTCAGCCTCAACGCGACTATGAAACCCTTGCAACTCAGCAATTTCAGTTTCATATCTATCGCGACGAATTTGGTCTTCACGTTGGCGGGCTTCATTCTGGCGCTGTATTTCACGCGCTTGTTTGTCTGATTCAAGCTTTTCTAATGCAGCATCACGTTGCTGGCGAAGCTGTAGCTCAATTTCAGCATAACGTGCAGAGTCTTTGCCTTGCTCATCGAGCGCATTTCTAGCTATCTCTGTACGACGAGTATAAGACTGACGAATACGATCTTCTTCAGTCAATAGGTCTTCTGTTAACTGCGTAAAGTCTTTTTCAATATCAGCTTGCTTATTTTTCTCATCAATCAAGCTGGCAAGGTTACGCAGTTCTTGTTGTTGCTGGGGTAATAACTTGGCGTATTTACCACTGGCAATTTCATAATTAAGTTTTTCTAGCTCAGTGTTTTTACCAAGCAAGGCTAAGCGCTGCTGGTAAGAGGCATTCGCTTTTTGAAAATCCGAAAGGTCATTTGGGCTTTGGCCTTGTTCAGGCTTCTTAGTCGAACTTTTCCCTACAACAGCCTGTAAAGCAACTATCTCATTTTTAAGATCTGTTACACGTTTTTCTGCTGCTTCAACATCTTCAAACTTACCCTTTAAGAACGGGTTATTAAAACGTTGCCTTGCTTCATCTGCGAGCTGAATTGCTCCTTTTAAACGCCCTTGAGCTAGCAACAATAAGCCTTGTGCTTGCTTACCGGTTAAGTTTGCATATGGGCTTAAATCTTTACTTGCGTCTTTAAGTTTATTTACAGAATCAGTTGCATCGTCCGCATTTGATGCAAATTCATAAATCCCCCAAGCAGCCAACATGATTAAACCTGCAGGGCCACCTAAAAGACCCATAGTGCCGCCTAGTGCACGCATTGCTATATTCGAACTGCGCACAGCAGCTGTATGCGCAACCGTTGCAGCAGTTAACCGTGCTTTTGCAGGGCCTAACACATTTGCCGCGCCAGTCATTGCAACCAAAGTTTGCACTTTACGCATATTTGCTTGAGCTGAAGCCAGCTCTGCAGCTGTATTTTTTACCGTTTCTTGAGCCAGTCGAGCTTTAGCTATTGTTGCTCTGGCCATGCCAGCTGCACTTACTGTTAAGCTGGTCGCTAATCTTCCACCAATAACAATAGCTAGCGCAGTTGCAGCTGTTGTTAGATTATCAATTAAGTCTTGATTTGTAGTCAGCTCATTTAATACCGTAGTTGCAGCATCAATTGCCGGCACAAGTGCAAAACTCACTGGTTGTTCTATACGGTTTATTAATTGCTCATAGGCTGTTTGAGTTCGATTAAGCGCTGCAGGAATAGTACCTGCAATTCTTTGTGCTGCGCCTTCATAATCATCAAAAGCCTTAATAAGCGTTTCTTTAAAGAACTGGCTGCTAACTTTCCCATCAACAACCATTTGCCTAAATCCACCAGACACAAGGCCCGCCGCTTTATCTAAGCTTTGCAATAAACCAGGTAAAGGCTCTGTTACTTGGTTAAGTTCTTCTGCACGCAAAGTGCCTGCACTAAAACCTTGAGCCATACCATAAAGTGATTGCCCTAATTGAGTAGAATCAGCGCCCAGTTTACTAGCTACATTACTCATGCCTTCAAGCAATTGCTTACTCTCAGTATCGGTAACAATCCCGCTATTTCGCAGAGTTAACAACTTGCTGTAGCTATCAGCCATTGTTGAATACACTTGGTTGTGCTTATTACTTGTTGCTATCAAGTAATTCTGCACTTGGGCGTATTCTTGGCTTGATGTGGTTAGCCCTTGCAAACGGGCATTAAGTAGTTGGATCTGACCTATGTTTTGCACTTGCTGCTGTGCAAAATTAAGAGCCATAAAGCCACCAACAGCGGTGGCAAGGCTGGTATAACTGCGGGCAACACTATTATTACTAGACTCAAGCGCACGATTTTGCGCAACTTGCTGCTGCGCTTGTCGTTGTAACGAGCGTATATCGTTTGTATTCGTACGCGTACCCTGGCTAATTGCTTTGCCATCGTACAGTACTTTTAAACTTAAGTTATATCTGCTCATGCTGCTCTCGTGCTGCGTTTATTGCTTCTACTTCTAACACCTGAATTTTTTTAAAAATATCAGGGGTAATGTTTAACCCAGCTAGCCGCCAAGCGACTTCAGCATTGCCATAATCAAGGCCGCGCCCTTCTCCTTGCCATTGTGTTTCAACCATTAAAAACGCATTTACTGCTTCAGCATTACAGCTGTACAAATCAAAATGTTTCTCTTTGTTTTGCGCTTTTACTTGGTCAATAACTTCCTTGGGTGCTTTTTGCTGGGTTAAAACTTCAAGTAAATGTTTGGTGTCGGGGTGTTCGTCGGCTACCCAATAGCGGGCAGCCTCTAGTAGTTTTTTCTGCCAGCCACAGCTACTGCAATAAAGTAGGCATCAAGCACAGCAGTACGCCACCAACTCACCTTTAAACATTTAGCTAAATTGTCATCGTTAAATGGCAGTGGCTTATTGTTTTCATCAACAAAGTCATCACCCCAGTCAACGAGCACGCGCTTAATCATTTCGTGGTCTCCACTTTCGGCAAGTGCTTCGTTTGCGTCATCATCAAGTAGCTTAAATTGAGCGGTAAACTCGTGGCTGTTGCCATCAAAGGTAAACTTAACGGGCTGATGAACTTGCACGTTCTGCATTGTCACAATTGAAAAAGCCATTGTTTTCTCCTGGTGTAAAAGTGTTTTAAAACGAATTAATCAAGTAACAGGCTAAACTCGTCATTGCCTGTTTGCGGTAAAATAGCTAGGGCCATTTCAAGCTCTGCCTTTTTAGTGCGCTCAACATACTTAGGCTGTTTCACTTGCACTTTAGGGCAGCTAATCGTTACGCGGTGACCACCTGCAGGGCCGTGCTTAATTTGCAGATTGCCGGTTGTCGAATCTTTTGCTCGAGTAAAAAAGTCAATATCAGCCACATTAGGCGCAGCAATATTGACCGAGCCAGACATTGCGCGGTCTAAAAACTCAATCTTTGCCGTAGTAAGCGTTGGATCAAACTCCACTTCGTTGCCTGCATCGATGCTAAGTTTCGACGGCACAACTTCGAAGCCATGTAATAAAAAGTCAGTGGTGCGTCCTGCGCCCAGCGGAATAGGTTTAGGCCATGCACTAAAGTCGGCGGTTGGTAATGCGTTATCTTCAGGCGCAACATAAAGGCCTTTAAAATCGAACGATAAATAAGGAATGCCTTTTTCAAGCTCAATACTCACATTGCCTTGGGCGCCTAACAAGGTGTGCTTATTGCGGCCAAGCTGAAAGTGCATAGCCACTGATTCAGGCGCATCTGAAATTGGTGTGTACTCAACACTGGTATCAGCCACAATAACTTCAGCCATACCACACGCGCGCATCAATGGTCCCCACGCTGGGGCAACACCTAATGTGCCACTGCCTACCAGTTCAACTTTAAAACTGATACCCGCATATTCATTCGTAAACATGCTTTCTTCAGCACCTAAGTAAGGCGTATTTAAACCGCGCTCAACTTCCTCACCTTCAAGAGGGCGTAGCTCAATATCTTTAGTTAGCATGGCAAGCATTGCACCAGGCAACGTGCCATACGTTTGTTCAATTGCCGCTAACAGGCTGGTTTGTGACCATTTCATTTGCTTGCACCTTTGTCTTCAACTTTGTTCGCTTGCTTTTTAGCTGTGCTCTCAGGCTGTGTTCTGGCCACGAGCTTCAACTTACCTTTGGAGTCTTTTATATAGCTGCCGCCTTGGCTTGGCTTTTCGTTCATGCTGCTCTCCTAACTACTTACATTCACTGTTAAACGCATACGCGCCTGATGACACAACACACCAGAAAACATCACTGGTGAGTGGTCATCTAAAATCAGCCCTGTGTCGTCGCCTTCGTCCAGGTCATCAACCAAATCATTAAGTAATGGATCACCTGCAAATGCGTCATCTAAAGATTCAATGGCATTTTCAAAGTGCTCTTGGCTGTCTTCGTCATCTACAAAGCTCTTTAAAAAAACCACATCAAAGGTATAAGCAACCGTTGTTCTAGTGGCGTACGGGTTTTGGCGTTTACGGCGCTTTAATCGGATATACCCGCCACTAATGACGTCACCTTGGGCATACATGGCTTTTAGCTCTTGAGTGTTTTTGCTAAAGCGCTCTTTTTTATAAAAGGTGCCTACATTTGCACTATTGAGCACATTCAAAATCGCCGTTCTTACCTGGTTAAGCATTTGCGCCACCCAACTTATTAATCATCAACTTCATTGCTTCGTTAAACCGTGCCTGTATATATGGCTCACTGGCCTCAAGACCTTCTTTAAACATCAACTTGCCAGTCGTACCACGCGCATTAATTTTCAATGCAATCAATGTTGCTACTCGTTCTGCTTCATCACCTTCAAGGCTAAGCACCGCCTCAACCCAATTCACTAAGGGTTCAATTGGTGGCATATGTGGTTTAGTGCCAAGCTCTACGGCTTCAGCGTAAAGCTTGCTAGTACCTACATAACCAATACTCACAGCTGGGTTTATTAAAACTTCACTATTAATACTGGCGGCTAAGTGGCCACCATCGCCGCTACCCAAAGGGGTTCTACTAACTACTTGATATTGTGCGTAAGCCACCGACTCATTCATTGCGCTCAAGAGCTGCTCTTGCACCATTGCCGGTGAGTGCTGCCAAAGCTCAGTCAATGCATCAAAGCCCTTTGCTGTAATTCGTACAGGCATTAGCGCAACCGTTGGCGCTTAGGCAGTTGCACAGCCTTACCATGCGCACTGCTTTTATTGTCATTAACGACAACCGCCGCATACTGGCTGCGGTAACCGTTGGCGATGCGTCTGAAACTGTCGGCTTTAGTGCCGTGGTCAACGCTATCGCTTGAAATCGTACTGTTATCATCGTTGGCGTAATACGTGGCCAACTTATCAATGCAGCTTGCCGCTGCGAGTTTTAAACAGGCATCCACATGCTCTGCAGAAATCTCAACGTTACCCGTATCTTTTTGGTACTTCGCCAGCATATCGGCATAGGCACTGGCAATTTCATCAGCGCTTAAAATGCCTGCTTGGTCTTGTACATAAGCTGGGAGTCTGTCTGCGTACATAGTTAAAACACCTTATAAAGCGCATCCGTGCGCAACCGTGTCATCCAATCACCAGAGGAACCAAGGAATTAAAGAACCAGCGCTTTAGTCGCACCACGGTAGTCAGTACATTGACCACCGTAAATGTGGCGGATTTTCATCGTGGTTTGGTCGTTCGTAAACACAGTGCCCACGTTTTGCATGTCTTGCGTGAAAATCTCAGGGTTTTCCATGCCGTCTAAAAAGCCCATTTCAAAGTTGGCAAGCTCACTAGGGTCGGTCATTAAGCCCCAATCATTTGGATCAGTCGCACCAGGCACACGCAGAATTTCAAGGTTTAATTGCTGCGCAAAACCCTTGTCGTTGTTTTGCAAGCGTTGGAACAAGTCAAAGGCTGCATCCACATTACCCAGCGAACACAACAAGAACGCTGGCTCAATTTCTAGCATCTCGCCAGTATCAAGCTCTTGCTGGTTCATAATGGCGCGCCAATGCACCATTAACTCTTCCTGGCTTAGTGCAGCACTAAACAAGTTGTTATGATCAGCATGAAACAGTGCTTTGCCATCAGGGGCATTGCGGTTGTTTAGGTAGAAATCCCACGCAAATTTGCTAAGTGTGCGCGCAGCGGCACGAGCCAGCTTGTTAGGAATTTGCGTAATGATGTTGCGGTCATCATTTTTAATCATTTCCATAGTGATGGTTGCAATACCACCTTTTTTGCTCACACGGTATTTCGCGTTGCTATCGGTAGGTTTTGCAAGTTCTTGGTAATCACCGCTTTCAAGCACATCTTGTAGGTCGCCATAGCCACCCCATTCAGTCACATTCTGATCTTTAAAGTCAGTTGCAGTACCAATGCGGAACACTTTGCGCCATAACTGGTATTTTTCTAAGCTGCCGTACACTTCAACCACACGGCGGTTTATTACATCGGCCAGCACATTCGGTAAGCTATCACTATCAAGCGCTTCGACCATTCGCGTGCGGCTACAGTCGTTTAAACGACCTGTACAGTGCTTATCACCCGTCAAATCAATGTAAGCTTCTTTTAAGCTCACTACGTCTTTATTAGCCGGATCAAATAGTGCGGTAAGCAGCTCTACACCGCTTGGGTTATCGGAGTATTGCGCGCCTTCTGGCATGTTCACTTTGCCTGACTCAGTAAACTTACTTAAATAGCTAATCTCACTATCAATCAGCTTTTGCACCTTATCAGTGCTTACGTCTTCGCTGCTTTGCACGCTTTCTACCAAGCGCGTTTTGGCGGCGTCTGGCAAAGTCGACTTATTAATTAAAGCCACAGCACTTTGCTTTGCTTCAACCAAACGCTGGCTGTCTGCAATCACTTTGTTTACGTCTGCAAGTGTTAAACCTGTACCTTGGCCTGCATCAGGGGCACCGTGTTTAGCCAGTGCTTCAGTTAATTGCACAATGGCTGTTTCATCATCTTCAGCTGTCACAGATGCTGCAAGCTGAGGGTTCGATTTTTTAAGCGCTTCGATTAGGCGCATTAGTTGTTCATTCATGACATTGCCTTGATTATGAGCTTCTTTAAATGACACGATCCGACCACCTGCACCAGGTACCATGATCAAATCGACGGAATTAACTTTGAGGAACTTCTTAGCTGTGCGGCTGCCCTTTTTACCAGAAGCCGTACCATCCACATCAATACTTAAACCAAACAGGTCTTGCATATTGTTATCAACGGCTTCGCGCAATTTAGTGGCATAACCCGAGCTTTCAAGCACAGTTAAATCAGCCTGCAGTGCACCTTTTTTACCTGCGCCAACACCTTCAACAAATTGTGCATTGCTGAACTGGCCAATTAGGTTATTAAAGTGTTGGGCAGTGCCTTTAAGATGGTCGTCATCAGACTTAACCATGCACTTAGCACCGTTAAACAAAGGGGCTGCTTCACGCAGAACGTGGGCAGGATAGTCAACACCATTTAAGCTTTTACCCACCTCAATCAAGGTCACTAAAAACTTACTAGGTTTAACATTACTGGCTTCAATAAACTTAGTTTCGTCATACCAGGCTTCGGTTAACTTAACCACGTCAGAGGGCTTATACTCTTTGACGACTTCAATGGCGTTTTCAAACGTCACCTGATTTAACTCACTCACCGCATAAGGGTATGCCCAGTAGCGGCCATCTTTACGAACCACCACTTTGTCAGCATAAAAAGCCGTAATATCAACCCAGCTATCACGCGAGTTAGTTGCCAGCAACTTACGCAGCTCTGCAGTCACAAGCGTCATCACATCGTGATAATCAGATGATTTAGCCTCAACAAATGCGCGATTGCCTAAAAAGCCGGTTCCTGTTGGTAAAAGGGTCAACATAATTTAGCCCCTTACTTAGCCGCAGCTTTAGCTGGCGCTTTTTTTGTTGCTGCTGCGTCTTTTTCAGCTTGCTCTAATAGTGCTTTAGCTTCTGCTTTGGCCTTAGCAATAATGTCATCAGCTTCAGCTGCCGCTGCTTTTGCCTTTGCTGCCGCTTCTTGTTCTGCTTTAGCTAACAATGCTTGAGCAGCATCATCAGAGGCGTGTGCAAGCTCACTGGTATTCTCACCATCACTGGCAAGTACGGCTTTAGCAAGGTCTGCAACAGCAAGTACACCTTCAACACGTTGGCCTGCTTTAGTTAACGCTTTAACAACGCCTGTTTCGCGTTCAACTTTATAGTCGAACACTTCATCTGGCTTAACTTGGCGGGTTTGTTTTTTGGTAAGCGTGTTGCCACGTTCATCGGTTTTAGGTTTATTGTCGTCGCCTAAGTCAACGACTTCTTCGTATAGCTCAAGCGCTTTAGATGCAATTTCTAAAACAGCATGGCCTTTAGTAAGTAAAGCAAAAAGACTCATTATGTTGCCCTCAATGGTTGTGAATATGGCTAATGAGTCTTTAAGGTAAGGGGTTTTGTTGAAGGGCTAAATTAAAGGGTTTTAGGAAAATTGATATTAAAGTTTATAAGCTTCAATCTCCTTTTCTTTATCCTCTAGGGCAGCGAGGATAATTTGTACGTCAGATGGCATGATTAGACCTACTCGAGAGATAAGAATGCTAGCTTCAAAAACAGCTTGTAGAAATAAATCTGCACTTTCATAAACATCCTCTTTTTTTACAAAATGACTTATTTGAATGAAAATGCCAAGATCCCTATAAAATGAAGCTATTCTTTGAAAATAATTATCTTCTTTTTCAATGTTTCCATTCATATAGTTAATTAAAAAACTATTATCAATTTTATTCACTTCATCTAAAATTTGAGGAATTATTGGCTTAAAGTCGTTTGCTATTCTAGATGTAACCATAAAGAAACTTTGTATCGCTGATGGTGAGTTTTCAGGGAATAGCAAGTCATAAAATTTACCATAATCAACTATAATTTTTTTTACATCTGGAGTATGGTTAACACCATCTAAAACACTCTGACACCTTTCAATAAATTGTTTCCTGTGCTCACAATAAAGAACAAAATTTTCTTTTGTGTAGTTTAACTCATATTGATTTTCAGCCAACTTAAATTGGTTAGATGCTAAACTCAACTGCTTACTTACTTTTGTTAACTGTGCCGATAATTGCAAGCTACGATGGTACATACCAATCAAAGTAGTTAGTGCAACCAACCCTGTAAACAACCCAATTGGCAGTCCGAACATAGATATGACAGCATTCCAATTTTCTATTTTACGCCAATCAACAACAAATTCATTCCAAGTGAATGCAACTTGAAAAATAAGAAAAGCTAGCGGGATAATGATTGTCGCTATTAGTAATAAGTTAAACGCATTATGCCAATTTTCAATTGAATTACTTTCCTGCTGTTCTTTATCGTATTCTTTCACAGTCATCCTTAAGTTTTAAACTATTTAAACTCCCTTTAAAATACCACAGCCTATTCTATTACTGCACGTGTCTTATCAACTTCCCAGTGTTTCATCACTGGCACCGTAAAGCAGCTGCAATTGACTGTTTCTTTTGCTGGCGCTTTGGGGTCATGAGGGTGCATCATCTTAATGCCCCCAATAGTAAAAGGTTCATTTGCTGCAGCGCGAGTATTGTTTGCGGCCAAGTGACTAACGCGGTGTTCTTTACGCCGACCTAAGCGCCACTCTTTTTCCATGCCTGGTACTGCATCACCAATTTCGTTCATACGCATATGGCTTGCTGTGTTATACAAGCGGCTAAGCTCAGTGTTTACAATCGCCTTAGCGCGCCACATCTTTTTCTCGCCTAAACTTTCTGCTATGGCTTTTTTAGCGGTTTCGCTATCTTGCGCCCCCATCATCACAAGCCCAAGTTGCGATCGAATATAATCAGCCTTACCGCTTAACACATCTTTAATTCGGTCAACCATAAAATTATCAATGGCCACAAGCTGGCGATGCTGTAAAAGCTGCGTCATAGCATTTACCGTTACACCACCGGCTTTAAGGGGCGCATCAATTAAATTAATACCTGCTACCCATGTGGTTTGTGAAAAAGCTTTAATTTGTGCAGCGCTTCGCTCACCCAGTTCAAGCATCACCTGGTTAATTTGCCCCTGCAATTTGCCATAGTGCCATTGCTGCCAATCTGTCGGCTGCCCTTGTAAAATGGTTTGCGTGTTTTCTTCAGCTAGCTCAAGCAAACGCAATAGCGAATCCCAAAGCCCCTGCTTATTTTTAAGTAGCGCTTTGAGCTGCGCTGTACGGGCTTTATTAAAGGCCTTGGTGCGTTCACTCGGTGTCATCATCTACGCCTGCATCGTCTGCACCATCAAACTCGTTAAAGGTGTCGGCCTTTACCTGGTCTTTTGCTTTTTGGGCAATAGCAGCTTGCGCGTTTATAAGCTCTTGCTCAGGATCAATCTCAACACCTAATCGATCCGCAATTGATGCAATCACACTTAACCCCGTTTCTTCGGTCATAATGCCCTGCGTAATCCCAAGGTTTACCGCAACCACAACTTGCTGCAGTGCAGCAGCATAACGGCTTATATCTTTAGCGGTCATTTCTGGCATCACCACTTTTGATTTAAACACATCGGTTTCAACCATGCGGTCAGGCTCAATGCCCATGGTTGCTGTGTAGTACTGGCGAATAACAAAGGTCGCTATTTCGTGCAGCATGTAAATAATGTAGCGCTGGCGCATAGCAAGTATTTTAAATGTCGGCTCGGCCATGGCTTCGCCGTTCGCACGGTTAACGTCCCCCCCATCAGCAAACCAACTTGGTGGCATAGTCGCACCACCTAACATGTGGTTCCTAAATAATTTTGCTAAGGCTTCGGTGTCGCCAGAGCCTAGGTTGGGGCTTTCTGCTTTCCACTCTTCCGAATCGTTATGCACATTTGCTGAGCCTGGTCTTGGCGGGTTGCTTTCAATTTCTGCAGCTCGGGCATTTACTTTATTTTGGTCAGCGCCTTTTAAAGTAACATCCCACACAAACGCCCGGGAGTTTTCAGCACGATCGCCTTCGCCAAAAATAAAGTCGTCGTATAAATCTAAAAAATCACACTGCGCAGTTAAATCAGAGTTGCCCCGTCCGTGGGCGCAAAAGCTGTTAATTGAAAAATAAAAAATATCGCCATCATTAAAACCTTCACGTAATCGCTGCGTTTGTTTGGTAAACACCGATTCTGGGCCATTGATGATCACTCTATAAATGTATTGTCGGCCATTTGTCATACGCTTGGTTTTTACACCAACCGGTTGCTCTGGATTGCGAGGGTCGTAAATAACTTCCTCAACATGTGCTGGGTCTAGGTAGCTTAATTGCACTTCGCCACTAAGCGGGTTTACAAAGGCAGGGTAAAACTGCTCGCCAAATATCGACAGCTCACGCACTTTCTTTTCAAGCTTAATAGCCATGTTATTAATTGGGTGCGTCCAAAATGCATCGATGACGGCTTGATAGTCTTCATCATCATTCGTGACTTTTACGCCTTCCGCCAATAAATACGCGAGCGGTAACTCAATAATACGGTTAGCAATCATGTTACTTTGCCAAAGGTAAGGCGCTATTTTGTTCATGCGTGCGCGTGTTGGCCCACTTAAGTTACGATTAGAATCACCAGATAGCTTTGAATATAAGTGGTCATCAGCATCAATTGAGCCAGCCATAGCACCTGCTGCTTCTTTAAATGTGGTAGCTGATTCATTTGCAGCAGTGTTGCTTGCAATTGTTTCAGTAACAATTGCCGCAATTTTTGCTGCAAATTCTGCCTCTTGTTTTGCCTTGCGCTTTTTTGAACCAAACATAGCTTTTTAACCCTTTTGTAAATCTTTTACATTTGCCTAGGCGGCGCTAAATAAAATTTTCCGTGCAATGGCACTCAAAACACATTGCAAACGCTTAAAATCGCTCTGAGAGCGTCACCCTTAGTTTTTGATTTTTACCCAGACTTGTCTGTTAGCACTTGGCCACTTTCATTTATCGTTCGATAGTTGAAGTCATCACCACCTAAACTAATCCAAGCAAGTTGCTCATTTCTAAAGTTGCCAATAAATATCCATTCAGAGCCGTTAAAGTACTGAAGTGTTACCTTGTTAGTTGGAGCCAAATAGCCAATTGCTCGTCTAAACAAACCGCCTGCACGTGTTCGGCCTTGCAAGCGAGATGGTCGGGTATTCATTGAGTTTTCAGCTTTAGGCACATTGACACCTGCAGCTGGTTCGCCCTCTTCCAAAGTGGCGGCATTTACCAGTACACCCGCAACGGCAGTATCGCCGTGTCGCCATTTACCATCACTGCCTTTGTCGCGGCCATCATCCATTTTTGGCTGGCCTTTATCTAAAATAACGCGCCGATGATCAGCCACTACATCTTCACTCTCAGGCACGGTAATTAATTTGCTCTCGAGCGCAGCTTTATATTTTGGGAAAAATTGGTTGTACCAAGGCCGCGATAACATCACGCAATCAATTCGGCTTTCGCCATAACGTTGCATGGCTTTTTCTGCCAACGATTGGCCATTACCTCGGCTATCAAATTTGCCGTGAAAAAACAGCGGCACATTATCAAGCAGGTAAAAGGTAATTTGCTCTTGGCAATCAAACGGAATGTTTCTTAACTCAATTAAAAATGGTGTGTGGTATTTAGTAGGGCTTTCTTGCTGCATAAGCCATTGCACACTTAAGTCACCGCTTCGGCCAAAGTCTTGCCCGAACACAGTTCGTTTACCTGGCATGGCATCAATTAACGGTTTAATTGTGTCTTTCAGCCAATCATCAATTATGCGAGTACGCTCAGGGTTCGTAACAAAATCATCAGGCTTTTCTAAGCGAACGACTTTGCTATCTGGGTGCTGGCAACGTTCAACCAGCATACGGTTAATGTAAACACCACCGCCTGCACTTGGGATCACATCAAGTTCTTCTGCCGCACCATCACCATAGAAGTCGTATATTTCTTGCGCCCAGGCATCTTCTTTTTCTTGAGTCCACTCTAGGCCCTTCATAGCACAAATACGCTTATACAAGCCTTGGCTTAGCGCTTCTCTAAATGTTGTGCGGTAAACCTTGTATGGTTTTTTCCCTGCGCGACATTCTTTAATAAGTAAGTTAAATGGGTTTTCCTCACCATCATGTGTGCTGATAATGCGCACCTTACCGCCCCAAATTAACAGGGCAAAAGCGGCTTTAATAAGTTCATCTAAATTATCGTGGAATGCAGCTTCATCAAGTATCACGCGGCCTTGTTTACCCCGTAAGTTTGATGGCCGAGAACTCAGCGCAATAATTCGAAAGCCACTGGCAAAGCGAATTACATAAGTAAGAATATCCTTACCTTCATCAGTAATAATCTCTTCGCTTACGTCATCACACACTTCGTTAAAGCTTTTAGCCCAGTTCGCACAGTCACGAATAAACTCTTCGGCCATATCTTTGTTATAACCGATGTACCAGCAATCCATGCCGCCAGCTGCTTTACTTGCCGCAGCATCAAGTACACTCGCTGCAGCCTCGCCCCAACTTAAACCAATCCGGCGCGACTTTTCATAAATGATAACGGGCGACTGGTCCCAAACATATTCAGCCTGGTACGGTAATAAAATCGATGTTAACTCTTGTGTGTCCATTGCCATTACAAACGCTCCCCAGCAATGGCACGGCGTATTAAATCAATATTGCCAGAGCTTAAACCTGCCGTTTTAGCCGCACTTTCTGCTTGCTCTTGTGCCTCGGCTAACGCTTGTTTTCGGGCTTTCTCTGCAATTTGTTTTTCTAGGTCGGCGTTATAGTTTGCACTGCGTTGCAACCGGCTAATACTTAAAACCAAATCACCAAGCGTTTCAGGATCAATCGGATCTTCTTGGCTCATTAAATTAGAGGTCGTTTTAAATGCAGCGCTTTGCAGTAGGTTCATTAACACTCGGCCAGTATCACCAATACTCGATAAATCGCATTGTTTCGATAGCGCCTCAACATAAGCCTGGCTTTGTTTAATATCGTGGCTAATTTGTTCAATACGCTTTTTTTCACGCCAAACCGTATTGTCATCAATTGATTCAACATCGGTTTGCTCACCACTTATGTTCGCCAGTTCGTCGTTAATCGCATCGGCAATTTGCTGGCAAGTGTATTGCTTAGTGCCTAGCATCTCGCGCAAGTTTTCACGTATATGCTCAGGTAAGCGCTCAATCTTATTGCCGCGTGCCATGTTAGTTGCCTCCTGGTGCTGGGCGCTTAACACCGTCAACCGACTTACGGCCAGTGGCAACATCAGCGCCTTGCTCAGTAATTCGTGCAACTAAGGTTTTATCGCCCACCACATCAATAGTGAGCAAACCCACATCTTCTAAAAAGCGCATATGGGCACGCACTCTATCGCGACTAATATTGTGGCCATAGGTTGCTAATACACAGCTCAACATACTGCAGTTAGCGCTATAACCTGCCGCCTCATTTAAGGCGCGCAAAATAACTAAACGCTGATCAGCATCAAATAGGTTTTTCATTGTCCTCACCCTTAAAAAAGCGCTCATAAATAAACGCAATAACAAATTGGCCAAACGCAAAAACAAGCCAAAAACACACGTACATGAAAAAAAAGAACCCAGCGATGACCAAACAAAGTACACTCCACAGCTCTAGTTCATGCTCATTTCGCATTACTGTTTACCGGAGATTTTTGATTCAACAATCAAATTAAGCGGATGCTCAATGCGTTTTAAAAGATCATGTAAATGGTTATTTTCACCCTGTAGCTTGGCGACTTCTTTACTTAACGCACTGACATTTTGAGGTAAGTCTTTAACCTCAACTTCGATGCGTTGAACAGCCGCTTTGACTTCAGCAAAATCTTCATTCTTCACATACGTTTGCTCTACCGTTTGCAATCGCTTGTCTTGTGCAGACACATCATCCTTGCTAGCAAATGACTTTTTAAGTGCATACACCACCACAAAAAACACCAATAAAACTACACCTTGTACCCACGGGTACCACTTAACATATTCATCCACGGGGGTTACTCCTGTTTATTTTTGCTGTATTTGCAATGCGGGCTTCGGCTTCAAGGCGAACACCGCTAATTGAGTGCCAGCCTTTTAAAAATGCATTAACTAAAGTGGGGTCGCCCACAGGGCAAATGCTCTGTGGGTCTGGGTTGGTACCATTTTGGTAAGTAGTAATGCGCGCTTCGCGACCACGCTTAACGTAGTGAGGATAACTTTTCATGCTGCCTCACTCATTTTAAGTTCACGAATAACGCGCTCGATGCGGTTTTCAAGCTTAAATAAGCGACGATGCCAGCCAAATAAAAACGCAATTTGGCTAGGATCATTAACTACAATACGGCTGTATTTGCTGGCGCGGCGTGCAAAGTAGTCAACCATTAAGTTAGTTTGGTTTGCGTTAATGGCTGCAGCAAAGGTGCGTGAACCCAATATGCCATCAACCTTTACTCGCAATACTTGCTGCAAAAGCATATTGGCCAGTGGCACGCCATGGTTAATAGCAGAATCTAAATGCAACATAGCTAATTCATATAAACCATACTCAGCCAGTTCTTTAGCACGGCTACCACGCCAAAAATCACGATGATAAATGCGCATGGCTTGAGGCCATGTCAAATTAGCTATATCAACATTCGGGTAAGCAGCTTGGCTTATGCCATACCGCGTTCGCCCACCTTTGTCGGCGCTATGATCAGAGTCGCCTCCTTCTGCCTCATATATCCAGTCCATGCAAAATAAAAACGCACGGCTGTAATTCGGGGTAAGGTCGGCAAAGTTTTGTGTTTTCATAGCGCCAGTGTGGCGCTATTTGCTGGGGGGCTAAATTAAAGGGTTTTAGTAAAAATGAGAATTAGTTGGGAGTTTTTGTTTGTTCCTCAACTTTCAAGTTCTGAAATGGTGGAGTCTCTTTGGTTGACTCATTCTGAGCAGTTTGTTTTTGCTCTTCGACAATTTCTAGAACCGATTCCATAAGCTCTTCTTTAGAAAAATTAGTTAGAAGCTGCTTCTCTAATGTCTCTATTCTAGCTTGTGATATTTTTAGCCTTTCTTCACTGATAGTAATGTTTTTATTCGTTAGATAGCCCGAAACCATTAAAGATAAAAATGCTATCAAAAATGAAGCCAGACCTATTTGTCTAGTCAGCTTGTTATGAGTATTTGTGTCATTGTGAGCCTCTATCTTCAACGCAAAATCAAGGCCTTTGGCTGTAAGAGTATAAACTTTATGAGAAAGAATTAAGGGCGAATTGTCACTTGCTTCAATAACTCTATTAACAGCCTCTTGTTTTTCCCACTGCTTTATTAAGCCATCTTTAACTAATTTTCCAAGTTGTATCTCACAATATTCAAATAAATTTGTATTTTGAACTTCTGTAACATCAACTCCTGATTCTTTTAATAACTTGATGCAATTGTTCTTGTATTCAGGGTATAACTCAATGAAATAGTCAGCTTCAGGAAAAACCAACTCATCGTATTTACGGAGCGTTATAAGCAGTTTTTCTACCGGATAATGATTGATATTTGTTAAATCTGCTTTCATTTATTATCTGCTTTCTTAGTTTTGCCCAATTCAGATGTCTGCTCTTCTTGCTGATGTACTTTTTCACCTAATGACTTAATTTGCTGTTGCTGTATTTCCAAGCGCTGTTGGTTTAGTTGCATATTTTGGTTAGCTATATAGGCCAAGTATGCTGAGACACTAACAGCCACTAGTGATAAGAGAAAAGAAGAACCTGCAATCCAGCGCATTAATGTATTGTGTTTATGAGTATCGTTATGCCTGCGTTCGGCGTCATTATGAGCTTCAAGCTTTAATACCAAATCCAAACCTTTGCTAGTCAGATTATATGCAACATTCCTATAGCGAACTTTGGCATTAACACCAGAGTCATCAAGCTCCACTCTGTGGGCTATTGGTCTCCATTCATTAATGAACTCATCTCTAGTTAGTTGGTTTAAAATCTTGGTACCTTCTAGTCGCTTATCTTCATCATGAAAATCACTAAAATCTATACCAATTGCTTCAAGTAAAATTTCATAGCTTTTTACTAATTCAGGAAATTGATTAAAGGGTGAGTCATTACCTACAAAAACTAAATTTGGGTGCTCCCTAAACATCAATAATAACTTTTCTATTGGATAATAATTATTATTAATTATTTTTGGCATTACTCGCATATAGTTCCAGAGACTCAATTATAAGCTTTACAAAATAACCAAAATGTTAACCCTAGCAAGACAAATGAAACAAATATAGAAAAGCCCAGTTTCAATTGTACTTTTGTTTCTGCACTTAAGATTTCACCTTTTGCTCTGAGAATATCATCTGCTTCATCTTCAAAATTTAAAGCTAATTGCTCAAATACACTAACGTATTCTTTTTTTAGTATTTTAAGGTTTGAGAATTGCCCGAAAAGATTGAATACTAAGATCGCTACAAGGGAAGTAACAGTGACTAACACCGTCACATTTTTAGCAAATTCCATACTCCCAAATGTGCTAGCTTCAACTTGAGTTGTAGCAAACCAAATACCGGCGGGGAGTGATAAAAGCTTTGTAGCTACATTATCAAATACGTCATAAACTTTCTGAGTATATTCAGAGCGCTTTTCTTGATACTCCTTTCTTACCTTATCGAAAGTGTAGTTTTCAACATACCCTTGGTAGCTCAGTTGAACGTTAAAAATTAACGAGCTCAAGTGTTGTACTAAATAACTAAAACGTTTTTTTACATCAACATCTTTTAAAAAGCTCACTAATTCCTTGCAAAGCAAACAGGTGATAGCCTCTTTGTGTAAATCTTTACTAAGGATTTTATCTAAAACATCAAGATCAATTGGGTGGTCTAGGTCTGACTCTGATAAAGTGAATTCAAATGCGAGAGGCCGCTCATAGAAGATTGTTCTATCTCCCCCCTCAGTTTCCTTCGCCAGATTATGAATTAAAGTAAAAACTTTACTGACATTTTGGTAATTAATAAATTTCTCAGAGCCGCTATTTGCATCAAAAACCTCATTTGCCTCAATTAGAAAAACACTGTTTACAGGTTTCTTTACGCATTCTTCATAAGCTAATAATTCATTCCAGTTGTTACACACAACAAAGCGACTATGAATTTTCTTACGGTGCAGCTCTACCTTAAAAAGAACATCTTCAGCAAAAAACTTTTCATCAATAAACTCTAAAGCTTTTTCTCCTAATGGTTTGTTAGCTTTAGTGTATTCGTATGACCCACCATCGGTCAGTTCAGCATTTTCGAGTTTGCTTAAGAAAGTGAGCATCTGCGCATCAAGTTGTAACCAGCCCGTAACAGTGTCAGCCCCAAAAACTTTATTTTGGAGCCTATTAAAAACTATACTGTAAACATCGGTTATGTTGGCAGACATGATTACTCTAAATCTTTCTCTCTTGCTGCAATCTCTTCATCTAAAGACGCTTTTAAAGATGTTGGTATATTTTTAATAGTGAGTATTCCGTTCTCGTATTGTACTTCTTTACCAAGCATATCACTATCAAAGCTAATTGCCATTCCTTTACCACGCCCTGAAATCTTCTTATAGGAGCGTAAGCTAGGCTTATGAATAGCAAGATCCTCTGGTAAATCAAATTTATCTCGCGCATTTTTTACAAACTCGTCTGGCTTATCAGGGAAAACACGATTTGCAAGTTGGCTTAAAAGAACTTGATTGCCTAGTTTTTGTTGCTCTGTTATGAAGTCGTGTGCGGCTGTGATCTTCCCTGATATTTGTTCATCTGTAAAATCATATTTTTCTTTAGCAAAGCCTCTTATCGCTTTTTTGAGCGCTTTAGTTTCTTGCTTAGCGGCCTCTTTATCACGCTGACAGCCTATAAACTCTTCAAAATAATCCCTTACCTCAACAGCAAGGCCTGTTCTAAACCGGATATAACGTGTACTTAGGCCACTTTGCCACTGTGTTAGATTAATAGCAGCGCCAAGATGTAATTTTTTCAAATCTAAAACCTGACTTGGTATAACATCTAGTTTATTAGAAATATCAATGCCATCCGTTTTATTTAGTATTGCTACTGCTAACCAGTTATCCCCTCGGGTTTCATAGTGATAAAACACCAAGTACCCACCTTTTACCGAGGTTAACTGCTTACTTACAAGTATACTTTCATATCGCCTTGCAAGAACTTTAGTTAGTTCAGGGAAGTTTGCACAATTGTCTTTGTTGTCATAAAACTTATTCAGTTTTTGCTCAAAAACAGGTTGAGCTTCTTTATCGTCCAAAACCTGAAACTCACCAATACTAAGGCTTGCACTACTAAATAACTCAAGCAAATCTTCAGATAGCTTACCAGCTAAACCATCAAGGCTATTTTCTTTATCACGTAGTTGAATTGTTAATTTGTCGCCAGTATTGTCACGCCTGACTTGATGAACAATTACATGCTTTATTGCCATAGCAGTTCCTAATATTTTTTTAAAATTTAAAGGAGGGGTAACTGAAATGTGTTGCCGCATCCTTGCTTATTGCATTGCCCTAGAGGTTCCATGTATTGTTTACAAGTCCTTTCCCATCCAAACAACTCGACCAACAATATGGAGTTGATCTAAACTATCTTGAGGGACAAATTGAGGTTCGTATGCTGGGTTATCTGATAGTATTTTAATTCCACCGGTAAACTGCCTTTGCAAGCGTTTAACCAACAAATGACTATCTAAATCTATTACGTATATACCATCTACAAAGTTATCTAAGGGAGATGTATCAACCACTAATGGCTCACCACTGAGGATAGTTGGGTGCATACTATCCCCCTTAGCTGTAATAACCACTAAATTATTTTTATTTAAATTTCGTTTAGATAACCAATGGCAATCAAACACCATACTCTTTTCAGTATAGGCTTCATTTACAACTATTGAACCGTGACCAGCTGAAGCTTCCACATCAATTACTGGTACATAAAATAAATTCGAAGGTAGAAAATCTGACTCATCAGGCTTAACTAGACGTT
>Ga0209379_10000607_pt1 | contig 27923 bp, 12 predicted proteins | sample tdDd001_FD_187124 | JGI IMG/M metagenome (GOLD analysis project Ga0209379, IMG submission 187124) | Marine sediment microbial communities from the Atlantic coast under amendment with organic carbon and nitrate - tdDd00.1 (SPAdes)... | ecosystem: Environmental > Aquatic > Marine > Coastal >...
GCATTTCATCGCTAATACGTGCACCTGTTCCTGCCTGTCGTACCACTTCATCAAGTACCGAAGCATTGGCTTCTAAATCCTTGATGCTTTGATTGTTTTCAATGGCCATTTCAATGATTTGGTCTAAATTCGCATAGGTTGTCTCACCTGCAAACGAAGCAAACGATGAAACCAGCACAATACTTCCAATCATCATTATAGAGACCATTCTTTTTATTATTGACATATAATCACTCCAATTTATAACAAGTAGCATTACCTATACATATTCTAATCTATAATTATGATATTTCTACAAACAATTGCTTAAAATTTTCTAAACTTTTTAATCAAATGCTCATTACTTATTAAGAATTCTATTAATTTCATCAGTAGCTATATACCTAGTATAACGACCTAATTCCCACAGTCCTTGTTTTGTACTGCCATCAAAATCATGAAAAATTCCATAACCATCATAAATACCATTGGTAAATTGACCCGTGTACACATCTTTGTTTGCGTATTTCATTTTACCTTGACCAGTTATAATTCCATATTCAAATGCACCTACATAATTATCCCCATTAGACAGTTTTTTTTCACCCGTTCCATGTGGCAACCCATACATAAAGTTACCCATATACACGTCGCCATTTACATAAACAAGCGTGCCTTCACCTTCTAGGTGTCCTTCAACAAAGATGCCTTCAAGCTTCATTCCATTACGCGTATGAAGCACCCCGGGACCGTGATACTTCCCTGCATAGATTTTGCCGATATAAACATCACCATTTGACTCAACAATAGTTTCAGCTCGATTGGCAGAAGGCGCTAAAAAAATCTCACTATTTCTAATAGATAACTCGACATCCAACAGAGATGCAATGTCATTAAACGACACATAAAACACATCAGAGTCCGTTAGTGTCCGAACTGCTTTTTCTTTTTCCTGCCAATGAAAATTGATTTCCTCTACAATTCCCGCATATGAGAGAATACCTGTTACAACTAAACACACCATTAACACTACTAAAATTTTTCGTTTCATAAGACACCTCCATTTTACAATTTAAGTATATACCCTTTTTCTCTTATATGGATTAAAGACTTTAAGATTGTCATGGAATTTAAATATTAATCAGATAATTGCGCATAAAAAAAGAGACCCTTTAAAGGGTCTCTTTCAAAATCAAGTTAATGATTATTAGTTAGCTGAAACTGTAGCTTCAACAAATGTAGTTACGTTGTCACCGTCTTTGATCATTACACGGATTACGTCACTAGCACCAGCTGAAACGCCAGTAATATCAATTTCACCATCAGTAGTTACTGCAACAGTTGCAGTGTTGCTATCTGTAACATTCTGTACATAGAATGTTAAAGAAGAACCGCTTACAAGTGAGCTTGACTTCATCTTAGTTACAACACTAGTAGTAGTATCGAATTCACCAGTGATTTTTTCTACGATACCTGCGAATGAAGCAACTTGTTCAGGAGTTGCCGTATCCTTAAATACGTAGTAAGTAGTGCCTTCTAGGAATGCATTGTACTCGTTAGTAGCCGTCATCGTTACGCTCTTAGTCGTAGTAGATGTTGGTAGCTTATCAGCAGTAATTTTGTTAGCTGCTGCAGCAGTTGCTACTGAAGTAGTAGATACGTAGAAGTTATTAGCAGTTGTTAGGCTATCATTATCAGAGAATTTAACTTCATCCCATGATAGAACAGAAACGCCAGTAAATTCAACAGCAGGTTCAGTGTCAACGCCTACGAAAGAGTAACCGTCATCTTCTTTTTCTGCAGTGTTGCCAGCGATATCACGAGCTAGACCAACTTGCTTAATCGTGTATTCTGTATCACTTGAAAGTGTAGCAGAACCAGAAAGCTTGATAACAACTAGAGAAGCGTCATCGCCATCTACTTCTGGAGTACCAAGAGCAACAGTTTTGTCGTCTTCGTCTTTCAGTGAGTAAGAACCAGCAGTGTTAAGATCTTCGTCGTACATTACGTGGATTTCGTTGTTCTTCACTGCGAATACTTCAGAGATCACAGGCTTCACGTCGTCTTCCAGAGTCATTTCCATTTCGTAGTGGCTAGAACCTAGACTATCAGAACCAGTGTTGTTGTCTGATAGTGGAGCAGTAGCGCGACCGATGAAATCAGTTACAGCAACAGACATAGCAGTTACGTCAAATGCGATAACTTCGTCTTTCTTCATTGTTACATTTGTAGTACCAACTACTACAGCAGCGTCATCTTCATCAATTTCTAAAGTGATTGTAGCAACACTGTTCTTGCTTGATGTAACTGTAAGATCTACAGTAGATGCGTAAGCAGCAAGTTCAACAGCATCGCTGTAGTAGAACTTAATTGTCTTAACATCTTCTTGAGTCCAAGACTCAAGTTCGATAGCGTCGTCTGCAACAGCGTAAGCATCAGCATCTGTTACGAAGCTTTCAGCGTCAGCAGTGTAGTCAACCGCGTTCTTTGCAACGTCAGTAATTGAAACTGAGTTGATGATGTAAGTCTTGCCAGCTGTAAGAGCTTTAACGTCAAATACTAGAGTTTGATCGTCATCACCTGTTTGGTAAACAGCTGTTAGAGTTTGAGTTGTGTTATCTTCTTCTTTTTCAATGATGATTGAACCAGTACGAACTTCTTCAGAGAACTCAAGCTTAAGGATGCCTTTGTTTTCGTAAGAAATTGTTTCGATTTCAGGTTGAGTAGTATCAACGCCAGTAGCTGTAGCGATGAAGTCAGCTTCAACTTCTTCTGAAACGTAACCGAAGTAGTTTTCTACGCCGCTTACAGAAACTTCGTATTTCTTGTTAGCAGTCATTTTTGGAACAGTAAGTTCAACAACTTTAGTAGAACCAGTAGCAAACTCAGCAGCTGTAGCAGCACCAAGATCGTTGTTGAATACGTAGTTTGTTGCGTCTTCTGCAGTTGTAGTTACTGCAACGTCGAATGTAATTTCTACTTTAGTAAGAGAAGTAGATTCAACTTTAGTAATAGTAGCAGCAGACTTTCTTTCTAGGTTAGAAGTGCCTGATACGTACTTAGATACGTCTTTAGTGATTGAGTTACCAAATTCATCAGCAATGTTATTGATCATGAACTTGTAAGACTTGCCTTTTTCCATTGAAGATACAGTCAGGTGAACGACTTTAGTATCAGAATCGTCATCTTTAAACTGTGCATCAAGAACGTCAAGCTTATCTTTGTCTACTACGTAGTTAGCTGTATCAAGAGCTGTAGTTTCGTCAAGATCGTTAGAATCTGTGAACGTAACTGCTACTAGGTTATCAGCTAGAGCTTCAACAGTAGTGATAGATGGCTTAGAAGTATCTGCCTTGCCACCACGGAAATCTTCAGTTAGATCTTTAGTCGTTGCGTTCTTAGCAGTAGAACCATCAACCATGTAAGAAACAACTAGGTCGTACTTCTTACCAGCTTGTTGCTCTGAAGTTGTAAGAACCACTTTTTTGAAGAAGTCGATTGACTTACCAGCAGTGTCTTTCTTAGAAGCTTTTGCTTCAAGAATGTCAAGGCCGTCAATTGAGTAGTTAGATACATCTTCAGCTACTGCTTCTTCAACACCATGGTCGTCCGTGAAGTAAACAACTACTTCTACGTCGTTAGATGAAGTTTCGATCTTGTCGATCTTTGGAGCAGATGCGTCAAACTTAGGGTAGAAAGTTTTTGTTACTTTCTTCATTGCAACGCCGTCAACGTTAAGAACGTTTTCAACAGTCATTTTTACGTTTAGAGACTTAGTGAAACCTTCAACTGTAAGTGTAACAGTCTCGTTGTCTGACTTAAGCTCTGCGTTTGTTACTGTACCAATCTTATCGATTGAGTAGTTAGCAATATCTTCTGCAGTAGCACGATCTAGCTTCGAGTCAAATGCAACTTCAACACGATCAGTATCAGTACCTTTTACAGAATCAACTTTAGGAGCATCAGTTTCTTTTGCAACTGCAGTGAAGTTCATAGTAGACTCACCAACAGTTAGAGTGTAACCAGCGCCAGCAGTTAGAGCTTCAAGCTCAATAGCAACACGGTCAGAATCAACAGCCGTAACAGACTTAACTGCTACTTCGTCAGTAGAACCTTTTTTAACAATAACGTAAGTTGCAGCTTCAGCAGCAGCAGCGTCTACGTCATCATCGAAAGTTACGTCAACTAGTGTAGTACCTACAGCGTCAATAGCGTCAATAACGCCAGCGAAATCTGCAACTACAACAACTTCTTCTTCGATTTTGCCAAGTTCAACACCTAGAGCAACATCAGAACCTTCTTTAGGAAGATTTACTGTTTCCCACATAGCGTTGAAACCTTCGCCACGAGTAAGCTTTGAAGTTTCAGCAACATTGATACCAAGTGTTGCAGCTTGCGCTACAGACTCGTTGTAATCAGCAACTTCGTAACCAAGAGCTTTAACCATGAAAGTTGCAGCCATTTTTGAATCTACAGGGTTACCAGCGCCGAATGTTCCGTCGCCCATACCAGCAGTCCAACCTTGGTAGAAAGCATACCATACGTAAGGTGCAAACCAGTCGTTCTCAGATACGTCTGAGAAATCAGCTGGAATACCAAATGTAGCAGCTTCTTCTTTAACACCATTCATTTCTGCGATCAGAACCATCATTTGCTCACGCGTAAGTTCTTGATCTTCATTCAAATTGCCATCTTGATCGCCAGCTACGAAACCAGCTTCTTTAAGCTTATCGCCCGCAGAAGTGTCAGCAGCAAACGCCACAGGCACGCTACCTAATACTAGAACTAGTACTAGGACAAGAGAAAGTACTCTCTTCATCTTGAAATTCCTCCTTGTTATGTAGTTAGTAGTTTTTTGCCGAAGGGAAGATTGTACAATGTCAACCGGCCCTCCCTTCAACAAGAGCGGTTGTTACCCAAATGGTGAAATGTCTATAGATAATTCACCAATTCTAGACTGATTATACCACCGCAATTAAACAGGGGTCAATCAGCCAAGGGGCTTTGTAACATAACTGTAAATTAGGAACAAAGCTTGACCTCGGGCTTCTACAACAAGATGTATTATACCGCGAAACAAACTCAATTACCATTACAGTCACATTACAATGATACTAATTGCGCACTATACATGTAAAGTCCGCTATACAACTATATCACAGAACTTGGTCTATGTCCCTAGAAACCAGTAAAATTGTGGATACTGTGGATTATGGGGATAATTTTCAGCTGCGATACTGCTAATTCCTGAATAAAGCGCACGTATTTGTCTCTTTAAATGAAAGAAGACGATTTTCTTTTGAAAATCGCCTTCTTTATTACTTAATAAATGGTGCTTTTGTATTCTTTCTTGTATCATTTTTAATTCACAAAAGAGCATTTTTTCTAATTTAACAATGTTTCTACTGCTTTTTGCATCTGAGTATCTTCAATCTCATCGCTCGGAATATCTATTGTACTGAATAACTCAACTCTGGTTTCTTTATTTAAAACACCAGTTACACTTATGCTTTGCTCTTTCTGAAATTCTTCAATCTGTGATGCCGTTTGTGCATCCAGAGTACCACTTGTCTCCACTTCATATCCCAAATACTGAAGTCTTTGCTGTGCGCCGTATACATTAAGGCCTGTATCACCTGTAACATTATCGATCATTTCAATCATAGGAGCAAAATCTGCATTTGTTTTATCTCCCACTCTGAAATGAACACTCGCCTCAATATCTGGAGTAATCCCTACACCGTTGACCTTATTGCCGTTTGCAGTCAGATACTCTGCGATCGTAAGTTTAATACCGCCACCGTTGCTCAAGTCAGTCACTGATTGAACTGTTCCTTTTCCAAATGAAGTGTGCCCAATAATTGTTGCCGCGTTATTGTCTTGTAATGCACCCGCTAGAATTTCTGATGCGCTTGCAGAACCTTCATTAATAAGAACAGCCATTGGTATACGAATCATCGGTTCGTCTTCGGAGTCAAATTGATTGTCAGAGTACGCCCGGTAGTCAACCCGTACAATCGGCGCGCCCACTTCAAGCAACATGTCGGCTATTTCAATAACTTGGTCTAGTCGACCACCTGGGTTGTTTCTCAAGTCAATGATAAGCCCTTTCACACTGGAATCCTCTTTTATAGTAGACAATGCCTCACGCACGTCTTTTGCAGAATGTTCATTAAAAGACTTGAGTCGAAAATTCACAAGACCATCTTCACGAATCTCAAATTTTACAGGATTCACTTCAATAATTTCTCTAACAATGTCTACTTCTATAGAATCGGGCACTCCTTTTCTTTGAATGGACAAACGAAGTTTCGTTCCAACCTCACCACGCATCAGTTTAACTGCATCCTCTAAAGAAACACCCTTCAACGTATTCCCATTGACACCAATGATCAGGTCATTGGGTTGAATGCCCGCTCTGTCACCCGGTGTGTCTTCGATCGGAGAAATAACTTTGATAAAATCGGACTCATCATCTTTGGTTACTGTTATACCAATTCCACCAAATGAGCCACCGGCGTCTTCATTATAACGCTGATATTCTTCCGGCGAGTAGTAAGCGCTATATTGATCCAGTTGATCAAAAACACCTTTGAAAGCACCTTCCACCAGAACATCTGATTCAACCTCGTCAACATAGTATTCTTCGATGACCTCTAGAATGAGTTCTAAATAATCAAGACGTTCTGCACCCACTGGCTGAATAGGGATGGCTGAACTCATCGACCCCGTCATTAATACCAGCGTAAGCACAAGCGCCATAACCTTACTTGATTGCTTAAACATTTCATGTCCTCCTCTGCTCTGTCAGTTCATAAGCTTTATGCTTATTTTCTACCACATTTAGGTCTTCGTACACTCATACATCTATCAATTCACTAAAATGTCACAATACTATTCTACATCATATTCACCAACTTGTTATTTCTTATTTTTACATTATTCTACATCGTCCATAAAATTAAATCCCGCTCAAATGAACGGGATTTTGATTAATAGCGGTTTATAATTTTCTCCCTATAATCGTACGTAATATTATCTTTAATATGACGTATAAATGTCTCAAGCATCACTGTGGCTTCTGCCCGTGTCACAACTTTGTCAGGTCGAATTGTTCCATCTTCATAACCATTAACAAGGCCTATTTCATTGGCTACGTAAATGGCGTCTTTTGACCAATTTGGAATATCTACATCATCCGCAAATCCTGTAGTATAAGGTGGCGATGGCGCTAGGTGTGTCATACCAAGGGCATTTACCATTATTGTGATGGCTTCAGCACGTCTCAGCGTTCTGTCTGGCATAAAGTAATCGCCTTCACCAGCCATCAGACCGTTTTCTTTTACAAATTCCACGTATCTTAGATCTGGATCATCACTGTTCACATCAAGATAGAGCTCTTCACGGTCTTTATCTCTATCTCTTTTAATGAGTTCTGACTGTGTGTACGGAACAACTGTCGCAATTGACTTTGTGATTGCTTTTGCAAAGTCAATGCGGTTCACTGGCAAATCAGGTCCAAAGAATGTTGTGTCCGCTGAGAAAATTTCTAAACTAGTAAGTAGATAAATGCTGTCTTCTGCCCAATGGCCGCCGATATCACGAATTTTTGATGTGATCAGGCTTGTGGAATCCGTAATAATATCGTTACGAAGGTTTTTCTCACCCTGAACACGTTTCGACTCTATGATTGTGCCGTCATCTTCTACAGTTGGCAAATTGTAAGTATATTGAAGCACATTTTCATCCGTGGCTGTTTTAACATAATTCCCTCTAAAACTGATATTTTGAGGATCGGTTTCTTTGTACTTAAACCGCTGTCTTGTCAGAGAACTCATTTTAAACGTCACTTGACCTGTCCACGTGTTTGTTACAGTCGCATCCGTTGCATCTGGAATTTCTGCTCGAATGTCATAAAGCAACACTTGTGTTTCAGATTGACCCCAAAGGTGACCATACCCAACATAACTGTCGCTGCTTATTTCAACAGTTACAACTCCGTTATTTGTGATTTGATCTCCATTAATGAAGTATTTACGCTTGGCATAGAGGTTTCCATTAAAATAATCAACGGCTGGTGTATTATCAATCAACTGAGATTCATCATACAGATAGCCACCCAATGTGTACACAACACCACCAATGGTAATGGATTCATCTAAACTGCTAATATCCGACTTGTATGTTGTTTGCTGCATAGACTCATTCACAATCTCAACAACATCAAATTTCACACTTCTTGAAAGTACGATATTCTCTGTCGTATTTTGAAGCTCGTAGGTGTAAGACAGAGAATAATCCAAGTCACCTTCCTTGGGTTTTGTTGCAAGCTTTACCGTTCCTCTTAATTTAATGGGTTTTCCACTTAAGAAAAACATCTCTTCATATTCATAAACACCATCATCCATCGTTGGATCGCCCACAGTGCCACCTTCAAAACTCGCGATTTCAGCAAATCCAACCGAAGTCATCAGCATAGAGAGGATTATGAGCATTGTTGTCATTTTAGCTGCGAATTTGTTCATTTCAGTCCTCCTACTCTGCGTTTACAAAGATAACCTGTGCTTTCTCGTCATTTCTTAGAATGTACACACTATCTCCAGGCTCTAACTCATCTATTGTGATTTTTTCATTTTCCTTAATAATCAGTGCATTCGGATACTCAACGTAGGTATCTACAGAGTTGCTTCTCCACTCTGCAACAGATGAGAACCAGTCGTTTGAATCTGTGAGCTTAATTCGGTCCCAAGTTGTGTCGATCTCATCAACCACACCACGCGTTAGGAACATGTCCTCAAGCATATCATTCAATTTCACTGCAACATCATCAATATCTGTAATTTTATCATCGATATTTTGATTTTCTAAAAGCCCTTTGTGGTTCATATTCATAGCTACCACTGATCTAGAACCCTCATCCGTATCTTTTAAAACAAGGATTGTGTAGTACCGTTCATAAATCAGACCTTTATTATCTTTGCCCTTATTCTCAACTCTTGAATAAGAGTCATGGAAAAAGTCTGTTGGCTTTACTGTTTTAGGCTTATCAAAGTCTGTGATATCGGTAATTACCGTATCCGTATGATAGAAGAACCTGTCAGAAGTCGAATCGTCTATATCATTCCATTCATTATCATCCATATTCGCCCAGTTACGAATTTTAAAGTAATTCCCTCCAACCGTCTCAACTGCACCAATAAAAATACGTTCAAATATGCTCTCTGTGCTTGTCATCATTTTTATGACATTCGCATTATTCTCACCAAGTTGATACTCACTGACTACAAGAACATTGTCTTTTTTTGATATAAGCGAAGGATCAATGATTCGACTCTCTTTAAGGATAATAGTTCCTTTGGTCAAATTGAGATTAATGCGATTTTCCAGTTCCATACTGCCCAGTGCATCATTCACGGTTCGAACTGTGTCGTTGTAAACGTTCTCACCACCATATTTAATAGAAACTTTCGACGCCACCGAATCTCCATAAGAGTCTTCAACCACAACATAAACCGTTTGATTTCTATGGTCTCTTTCTAAGTCATTGAGTGAAACCGGCAGATTCCCCACATAGATCTCAGCATTTTCAGATAGGTCAAGTTCTTTTGTATACGTGTCAAGAGACAACCAGTCTGTATTTTTCAGATATTTCGGTTCATAGAGTGAAATGGAATGTTTTGTTTCGTTCACACTGCCAAGTCTCCCCTTATAAACCTGTTGAATAAGACGCTCAATACCTTCCACTTCCATCTTTGAAATTTTATCCGTATAAATGTCATCAAAGAACAGTTTAACTGAATCGCCTTCTTTTAAAGCATTCGTAGTCACAGCAATTCCACCTTTTGTGATTGGAATGCCATCTGGAATGTCATATGAAATTCTTTCATTGCCCACTTCGAACACAATACCCGCAGGGAATACTGCAAATATTTTTCCCATTCTCACTTTGCCATACTTAGGAATATAGCCAGGGTTATCTGTGAATGTTTCCGACTCAATATTGATGACGTAACCTTGATTCAAATCAAGGGTCACATCTTGACCATATAGGAGGTCAGCCAAGTTTGCATATGTGTCGTTGACTGTCACATTGGCATAAGATGCAACTGGATATTCATAAATCACGTCGTCATAGCCGAATACAGTTAATGAAGCCTGACCTGTATCTGGATTTGTGGTCACATAACGAACGGTTCCACTCAGATTATTTCTCCAAAGAGGGATCGCACTCACATAAACCACACTGTCATTGTCTTTGACAACAAATGAAATATCGTCTCCTTCTTCAAGAAGATCAATACCACCCACAAATCTATCTTTATAAACGATCATGTCGTTGGTCACACCCGTGTATATATCCGTTTCTACAACAAGGTCAAACGTTTGACCGTCGAAAGTGCGCACACGATATCGTTTCGAATCGATATATCGATCCTCCACCCAGTGCTTCTGCTCTAGAGTTTCATAAATGCTTCCAAAGTATGTTGTCATATTTCCGTCTTGCTCTTGACTTAACCGAATCTTTTCAAGAATGGTGTTGTCATCAATAACCTCAGCATAGATCACTGCGCCGTTTTTTACAAAGTACTGAATTTCATCTCCCACCAATATGGCTTTTGAGTGAAACGGCACACCGTCTTTATACACGACAAAGTCCATTTTTTGATTGGTTTGGTTATTGATAGTTGTACGAAGCGCGGTTGCTGAACCATCTACGTTTCGAACAATAAGCTTTCGCTCGTCAAGAGTGAATCCAACTTCTTGTGTCGTTCCTTCTTGAACACCAGTCACAAGACCGTAGTTCACTACAACACCATTTTGAGGGTAAAGTTCGACAGAGGCTGCATCTATGACTTCCATAAATTCACCTCTTGTCATACTGCCCCTCGGATCAAAATTACCATCATTTCCCGATGTCATAATTTCATTTCGAAGAAGTGCTTCAACAAGGCCTCGATTACTCGGCGTCACAAGGGCATAATCATTGAACCCAAACACCGCTTCAATATCCGCAACCACGGGTGCAAGTCCAATAGCACGAGCGATCCATACAGCCAACTGTTCCCTGGTTGTCGGCTCGCGCATACTCGTATATTCTTCTGCAAGCAGCAGTCCTTGGCCGAGGGCCTGAGCTGCATATTGTTCATTATATAAGGCGTCAATGGCGTCTTGAGACAAGCCGCCAGTTTGTGCCAAGACAGCCTGTTGCACTGCCAACTCTTGACCTGAAAGTCTTACAAGGTATTTCATAGCCTCAAAGCCTGTAATTTCAACTTCAGGCCTAAAGTTGGTATCGCCTTGACGACTCGCGATGCCTTGAGTCGCCATGCGAATGATATTTCTTTCGAATGGATTTTCACTGATGTCGGAATACTGGGTGTTGTTCAAGAGCTCTACACCATTCGCATATCCGTCAATGGTTTCCATTTCTCCGATATCAAGAACAGCAGCTCGAAACTCTGGCACTGGAATATCCACATTGATATCAGCAAATCCTATTGGTGACACAACTTGCGCGACCATTGCTAAAATTAGAACCCATATATTTATTTTCTTCATGTATATCACCTCTATCGATCTGCCATCAACATGTAATAGCCCGCTTCATTGATTCTTGCATATGCTTCATCTGTCTGGACGTTGATTGTGGCAGGATAGTTCACCCAAACCTGCGCGTTGTTATCGTATTTGTAGAGCTTTATACTGTTTTCATCACTACGGTTAAGCAGCCTTGGGTCATAACGAAGCACAATATCCATGTCGCCATTAATTTGGTTGAATTCACGCTCCACGCTGTTGTTTACTGCGGCATATCCAATTTTAAATATAGAACTCGCTGCACGCTGTCCCCGTGGAATATCACCTTTCAATAGACTGCTGTATGAACTTTTTTCCCACTGTGCCACAATTCTGCCATAAGTGTCATAATAGAAGTTCATCTCACGGAAAGTGCTCGTGTTCAAGTTCATTGGTATGAACTGAAGACGCATGTCTCCATAATCAATATAGACCACACTACCAGATGACTCTACAGTATCCGATGGCACTGTGATGATTCTTACAATTTCTTCTGTAAACTCATTGTCCCGAAGGTCTATTTCTAACTTGGCCGGCAGTTCAGCTGTTGAAAGATCTATCATAGAATCATTTCCATCAGAAATGTGTCTGTAATCTTCTCCAACAGGAACATCCAGTCCTCCGTCTACATCTGGTTCTCCAATGTACTCAACGTCTTCAAACTTATCATACGTGAGATATGCTACATTCGAGTAATCCGATGTACCAAAAGCGTTGACTGCACGAATGACAAAGTGTACTTTATCACCTTTCTCGATCTTTTCAAATCCTGGCAGTTTAGTGATTTTATACGGCTCGCGATCTGTCGTTGCAAGATAAGAGAAGTCCTCGTAATCTTCATTTTTCAACTTATGAAGCGCCTTATCACCAATGTAGTAGTAAATTTCATAGTATTCGACCGCTTCAGATGTATAATCATAGAGCTTAATGAAGTGATCATCAACCAATTCTACTTTCAGGCCAATCGGATCTGAAGGCACTGGCTGTGAATATTCAACAGTGGCATCACCGTCAGAAATACCCGTATCAGAGTTGATCACTGTGATAACTAAATATTCTTCCTTGTTGAGTTGCGGTGTGGTTACGATCAACGTTTGAGAATCTACATATTCAACACCAGTTGCAAGCGTTCCACTCTCTATAACATATTTCTTGTCGTCTTTCCATAAACCAATTTCTCCAACCTGTTCAACATCAATATACTCAGCGCGATTTCCATCAAATACAACTTTGGCACCTTCTTGGAAACCGGTACCTTTAATCATGATTTTTTGACCGCCTTCTACCGACAATCTTCCAGGCCCTCCATCTCCCTTTTCATTTAGAATTTCCTCAACAATTGGGTAAGAGACAACCTTAAGTCCGCCATCAAGAACAGCCTGTCCAAAATCGCTGTTTTGTACAACCACTGCCTTTTCACCAACAACCATATTTGTCGGCGTGTTGAATTTAAGAATGGTTCCATTGTTCTCAATGGTTACATCTGAAATTGGAATACCACCCACGGTACCTATAATGACAACAGCACCTGCTCTAAAGTCTTTACCCGTTATCACGATTTCATGTCCACCGAATACACTTGTTTCAGCCGGTAACACGGATTCGATTGTCGGGCCTGACAACGGCTTTCTATAAATGAAGTAGAACGGAATCGTTGTTGCACCATAATTCGGCCCCACCAAGTTATCAAGTGTCGCTGAGTTCGCAAGACCTGAATCTTCATTTTCCACAAGTACCGGATATTTCTGTCCAAGGTCTGTGTCCGTCCCGTTTGGAACAGTGACAATGAGGACGTCATAAATGACACCGTCCACTTCTTTTGTTGTTCTCTCTTGTACAGTGGCACTCTTTTCACCCACACGTACAACGGCATTTTCACGAATATCTAAACCTAAAATTTCGATTTCAATATTGCCATCCACGGCACCCTCAACCATCCAGTACGTTTGATCTGGAGATATGGTCTTTGCACCAATGGAGTAAATTTTAGGATTTGAATCTGGATTTGTGTAGGTAAACTGTGCTGAAACCTGACCGCCGTCTGGATTCGTAATCGTCATATTGACTGGATCGATTGTGTAATACGACGGTGTAGTTACAACCATGTGCGTTACATTATCGTACTCAACCTTAGGCGCATAGCCTCTTTCAACCATTAGTCTTTTATCTTCAATATACATCCGAACGTACTCAAATATCTTTCCAGAGTAGGAAGAACCGTCACCGTCTGGATACCCATTAGGTGTGTAGTACGTTGTGTCAGCAATCAACATTTCTGCCGGGAAGTAAACTTCAGAGTCATCATAGTTGTTGAATACACGTGTGTAGATTTTTCCATTTTCCTCAATGGACATTTGAATGGTATTTGCTGCACCATCATAAGAAACAGAAAGGCCACCATCCAACTTCACACTGGTTCGCTGATTGAAAATCAAACCTGAGTTTGGAAGTTCTCTGGCAATGTCCGTATTGTCAATTTCGCCAAATCGAACAATGGCATCTACATCTGTAAGTTCGACAATGGAGTCATCATCGTTATCTATATATCCATAAACTGTCGATCTGTAGAAATCTTTACCATAAATATCTTTGATTTCAAGACCTTGTTTACGGCCTTTACTTGGACTCACAGTGGTAATTGTCGGTGCTGACGATGTGAACGTAAACGGCATTGCATTTGAAACACCAAGGTCATTGTTCACCACGGTCACTTGAACAGTACCAGCACTGCGTTTTGGTGTAATAACCTTCATATAACCTTCTCTAAACTCCACAATTTTGGCTTTTTCCTCACCAAAGTACACCGTTGGCAACACTTTAGACTCTAAGTAGTACGTAAAATACGGTGTTTGAGCATCAGGGACTTTTGTGATGCAATCTACATATCCATCACCATCAGTATCCGTTGTAGCATTCACATCTAATAAGTCATCCCACTGACCATTTGAATTGACATCTTCATAATCAGCTTCTGGATTAATCTTACTCTCATAAGGCTCAAAGTATCTAAATTCAAAACCTAAGATTTCAACAACCTCTCCGCCTGTTGCAGTACCACTGCTCGGTAAAATTTGTTCAATTTGTGGCGAACTGACAGGGATAATGTACTTGAATCCAGCAGGAAGTGCATCACTACCTCCATCTTGATTAAGAACAACTACCGAGACATCAATTTCATCCACTTCGTATATTCCGATGAGATCTTTTTTATAGGCCGGCACACGCACTGTCACAGTGTCACCCGCAATATTAATAAAGACATCTTCTTCTGGTACTTCAACAGAATCAATAAACACTTTCATACCTTCTCGGAAGTCATATCCGTGAATATCTATAACATAACCACCCTCGGTTGCACCTTTTTTCGGGTCAACCATCGTAATAACAGGATCAGAACTTGGTTGTGTTACGTAGTAAAAACCAGCTTCGCCTGTTTTTTCTACAAATTTCGTATCTGGATTTACAACACGAAGATCTTTAAATCCTTTACCTGTATTTAGTTCAGGCACCCGAATCGTTACCTGATGTTTACTAACCACGCGTGTACGGTCACCCGTGATTTGATTGTTAACTGGATCGACAGCATAAGGTGTCAAAAGCGTTAGATCTATTGTCAAACCAATTGTGATTTTCGAACCATCCGCTGCCACTGTGACATCTTGAATACCGCCAGAGTCCTTGGTTGCAACAAACTTGTTATTGTCTGTATCCCACTGGATCGTGTAACGATTGTCACGGCCATTAGTCAGTCGAATATCACCTTCAAAGTTCTTTGACAGCGTATAATACGTTGCACCATCTGTTAAAATAATACTTTCAGCATAATCTGAAATCTCTGCAACATTTATGCCTGCAGCATTTTTTTTCGTAAGCAATACTTTATTGTTCATGGTGATTTCAAATGTCGGACCACCTGTAATAGCAATAGTTGTCACACTTGTACCATCATAAGTTACTGAAGCGGCGCCAATAAGTACACCATCAACATCATATGCTTCAAATCCTGTATCTCCTGAATTTCTTCGTATGTCATACCACTCATCATCGTTGTTTGTGATACGAGGATTTTTATCTTTATCGCGGCCTAAATAGTAAACTTTCCCATCCGACGTCTTCGTCACAAAAGTATTTTCATAAAATGGTGAGTAGAACGCTATACCCGACGAAGAATAAATGGCTATTTCATTACTTGGAGATACGTACGTGTCAAATTTAACGTTCCCGAGCGAATCATAAACATATTGATTCACATCTTCGCCATCTAAGATGACCCTTGTACCAATAAGTCTAAGACCATCATATCCCGATGTGGTTGGAGATGTTGGGTCAGGTTTTAGATAGTTGTCACCATCGATAACAACCAAAGTATTTTCTGTTCCTTTTTTAGGATTAAAATCTTCAATCTCAGGATCTTTTGCAAAAGAGGTTACATACGTAAAATCTTTTACCGCGAGGCCACCATCAGGATTAATAATCTGAAGCTGTGTCGTTCCCGCTCTTCCTGCCGGTGCTTCAAATATAAGAAGAATCTTCTCACCATCTGCTGAGATATCTCTTGTTACATTTTCAATTTCCTCACCATCGAGGAATACCCGCACACCGTCTTGGAAGTTTGCACCGACAATAGTAACGTCAATGCCACCTTCTACAGTCGTAATCTGCGGATCTACGGATTCAATAACTGGAACATCCGTTGTTTTAACAAAAGAAATAGAATCCGATTTGATGACAGATGCACCAGACTCATCACTTTGTCGACGCGGATTGGTCACTTGAACATGTTTAATACCGCCATCTTCGAGTAATGATATGCTTGGAATTTTAATCAGAATTTTTGTACCTACATCATTGCCTTCTGTACCATCAATAATATTGTTTTCATCATCAACAACGATGATTTCAAGTGGTACAGGTTTTCCATCGTCATCTCTTAAAACATATTCTTCAATTTCATTTTCATCTGTTTTATATTTTATAATTCCTCGAACGCCTTCAACTTCTTCATTGGGGAAGAATCCAAGCTGGTATTTTGTCAGGAATGTATTGTCATTGTTTTTCTTAATCAAAACGGTTGGGTAACGAACAAAAGCATTACCACTTGCATCAACCTCTTTATCAACCAGGAACTGCGAACCTTTCACTGCAATTAAAGTATCTTCTGAGAACTTATTAAACACAATCGGTCCCGCTCCAACGTCTAAGCTATAGTCTTCAATCTGAATCGTGTCTGGTGTCACTTCATCTACAATTGGTGTCAATGTAGAGGGTACGAACTCATAACCATCTTGTAATGTTACGATTTGACTGAAAGTATACGAATTTCCAGAAACTGTCTCTGTGATTGTGGTTGTGATTTCGACAACAACATCTTTAAATGGATCTGTTAACGCATCATCCACAGTATCGGTTAAAAGAAGCATACTATCTGGAAGTCCTTTAATCACACTGAAGTCACCATCAGCATTCTCCACGAACTTTGCTTCCTTACCAATCTGAACTTTAATATCTCTTGTTACTGTCGCTGCCTTATCTTTATATGTCATATCTGTTTCATCATATTCAATATGAAGTGTTTTGTTACTATCCGCACCTGATGGATTATGCGCAGGCAGAGACACGGATTTGAAATTTCCACTGCCTTCAAGATCCGGTAGATTCAAAGTTAAAATATTACGACCTGATATTTGCACGTTTGCACCTGTATCTGGCCCTTTTTGTGGGAATATACTCTCTATGGTCGGCTGGAATCCAGAACCAATAACAGTGAACTGATCCAAGTTCCCATCTGAGTCTAAAAGAACTTGTTCAGCAATGATTTCTTCGTTGACTGTATTGGTTAAAACAACATAATAACTTCGAAGTTCAAAATCATCATCGTCAGGCACTTTAACGATCAATCGGTCCTCATCGCCAGGATTTTGACCCAATTCAAGTGCAACATAGTCCGCTTTGTTGTCTTCACTGAAAACATCCGATCCATCGAGTGTTTTCAAGAAATAAGCATCGTAGTTTTTGGTATCAATAAAATCAGTGGCAGTGAAATAAACAAAATCACCCTTAGCTCCTGTGTTCGGGAACATAACGGGATCTGATAAACCAAGGTCTTCCATAAAACGGAATGCGTTGGCATAAAGATACTCAACCGATGTTATATATCCAGCTGAACTGTCTGTTTTTTCAATAACAATATTCTGAAATCCTTTTTCGCCAGGAAGAGGTGGTTCTGTCAATGTTACAGTAGAAAAATCCGGAGAAAATGATACATACGACTGTGTATCATCAATTGGACGTGCTTGTACACGACCATATTCAGCAGTTATCGCAGCACCACTGACTGTGGTTGTTCCGATTTGATCAAGGTTGTTACCCGTAATCGTCAAGATGGCATCTGGATCCGCTGGATCTAAAATGTATTTTGAAAGGTTAATATTTTGTCTGTCAATGCCACTTAAGTTCGGGAACGTTTTTAGACCGAGATCGATCTCAGATGTACCAATACGCATCGCACCTGCAAGCACTTCTGCATCTTCAGGTGTGAATGTGAATTTCACAAATGTATCCTCATCGATGACTTTGGTTCCAATTTCTTCAAAACCGCCACCTAGACCCGATCTCTCAAATCGAATCGTTTTGCCCGCTAATCCTGAACCCGCAAGTTCAACATAAGCTCCAACAGTATTAAATCCATTATGTTCTCTAACAAAACGAACATTTGTTATATCAATATCATCACCCACAGGCACAGCAAAAGACCACCCCTTTGGTGAAATAGGTGTGATTCCTGCAATCAATGTGATTATCATTAGCACGGATATTAATCTGCTGAGTCTTTTTCGAACGTCCCGGGATCTCATATTTTTTCCTCCAGTGTCTCAAATCTATCTTCTAATTAAACCTAGATCATTTATACAAATCAGCTTCGTCTTTATCACTGTTTGTATGAATACTCTTAGTTATAATATCGTCTCAATAATTTCCTATTTGCATTACTTTTATATTACACTTTCATTATACAACTCATCTCAAGGCCTTGCCTTTACATGTTTATTAAGTCGTTTGATAAAAACAACAAAAGACCGTGGCAAAACCACAGCCTTTATCGACGTTATTTAATAAAGTCCACCATCAATCTATTGCCGCTATACACATACATATAATTTGATGTGAATATTGGCACAGAACTTACAGCACCTGTAGATCCATTGATATAAACGGGTGCTTTGATATCGTATTGTTTTCTGACACCGTCCCAAGCATCTTCGAGTGTATTCGACAATGCGGTAGTGGCTTCAAAACTGTATGCACTATAACGTTCAGCGATGGTTGTAGCCTGACGATGTGCTTTATCTACATTGGATTGAGTATTTGTAGCACTTAGCCCTGTGTAGTAAATTCGTATGCCATATAGATCGTTGGGTTGATAAATTATCAAATTGGTTGCTGTACGTATTGGCACATTAAATCCATTTTTGTCTTCTCTTTGAAGAGCTGTCTCATTGGTGGGTGTTGTCACCCAATTATGTGTTTTGGCCACATTAAATAATAATGTAACAGCCATTTCCACTGTTGCAGGTTCATTAGGCTGCAAATCAGTTGTTGAGAATCCCGATAAGAGTCCCAAACTGTATAGGTAGTTCACCGTTGACCTTTGAGCCACTGGAATTTGCGCGTAATCGGTGTAAACTGAGGCATTGCCCGTTAGAGTAACTACTTTAGTTGCACTGAATAAGTTTTGTACACCTTTGATGACAGTGAGTCGACTCACTGGTGTCGCCGGTGAAAATCTTATGTCTGTAGTTCCTGCCATAAGCTTGGCTTGATAAGCCTTACCCACTAACGGATTCTCAGTATCTTCAAAAGGTTCACCCGTTGGTAAAGCATCAATCCCCACTCCATTTGCTTTTGCATAAACATGGACTAGCAGTTCAGCTAAATCCTCTCTTGTCATAACCACGGTGTTCATATTAGACGTCAACAAATCTTCAGGTGCGATATTTTCAACCCTTGACCAATAAACCGAATCCATTGCCCAATCCGAAGGTTGAGCATAAGTCGAAGTCATAGATCCTGTTAAACATCCAAGTACCACAAGTAATCCAATTCCTGATTTTATAATTTTTTTCATTAGAATCATCCTTTTTTAAAAACAGTATTCTACCCAGATTGTTCATGCAAATCGTGAAAATATGCGATATAGTTTGGAATTACAAGTGTTTACTTTATTTTTCGTCGTACCCGGTGGGTACGTCGGAGGATAAAGTGAATGCTTGTAAACCAAAGGATGTCGTAGATTTTTGCTTGTTGCGTGGAGAGTCTGGGTTTATATTATTATCGACATAAAAAGCGATATTATTAACCACTTACTATTATATCATGCCGGTTTCAAGAGAAAAGTCCCTATTCTGCACATTAAGACCTTTTCAGGGCAATTGATAACGAAGTTAAAAAGGCAAAATTTTAGAGCACAAGGAGCGTACAAAGATACGCGACTGAGCACTCAAATTTATGCAACGCAGAGCAAATATAATTCACAGCCAAAGTTTAGACGCCAGAATTTGGTTCTGATCAAGGCGCAGCATTTTAGGGCGCAAGGAGCGTACAACGGTACGCGACTGAGCACTCAAATGCTGCAACGTAGAGCAGGAGCGATTCATAGCCAAGTTTAGACGCCTCAAATTGGTTCTGATCAAGGCGCAGCATTTTAGAGCGTAAGGCGCGTACGAATGTACGCAACTGAGCACTAAAATGCTGCAACGCAGAACAGGAGCAATTTGAGCCGTCTAAACAAAAAAAATGCAGGCCTGGGCAGGGTCTGCATTCTTCGGGGTGCAGAGGATCTTAATCCACTGCTTGGATATGTTTGGGTTGTCTTTTGGACAATTGAAGAATATCATACGCATGTGTCTTTCATGTGTCCGTTTAAACATTTTTAACGTCTTTTCTTTCCTATTTTAGTTCGATGTTGACGAAAAAATTCATAATATTGGAAAAACATTTAATCGAAATGTGAAAAAATATTAGCATTTAAGTGGATTATGATGTAAAATAGGCATATGGAACTACACAGCCCGTGAAAGAATTCCCAAAAATTGAGAAAAACCCGGTGGGGGCCGAGTTTTTCGAGAGAGCTATGTTCTTTACATTCTCATAGAGGGGGCTATGAGTATAAGGGGGATCTATGAATAAACTGCGGTATTTTGATGCAGTTCATAGCTGCGGGAGTGGGATGAAACATCCCACGATTGTCAAAGCTTGCCTGAGTTGTTTCTCTTGCTTTTAACATCTTTAGTATACGAAATAAATTTGACTATTTTATGACTGCTTTGTGAACAAACTGTTAATCTAAAACAAAATATGGATTTATTGAAATCTTATTTTTTTACCTTTTGTTGTTAAATTATGTATTAGGATACATAATATTTCATAATTTGCCTTTCAAATGACATGATTGGCACTTGACACGACATATCTGGTCCGGGAGAGCCTGATAAACATCCTATTCTATCTACTACCCAGGAGGTAATCATGCAAAATTCAAATGCAAAACACACAGAAAAATCTCAGGACAACGTACAAGAGCAAACTTGTATTCTTTGCCAATCGACAGAAAACATCATTACATTTAAAGGCAAGTCCATTTGCAAACACTGCGTCGCTGATGCAGTTGCAATGAGATAATAACAATTTGCACCACCTCAAAACATAATTCGCTAGAAATTTTCGCTGAAAAAACGCCAGGTGTCGACAACCTGGCGTTCTTTTCGTCCAAAATAGGCTTATTGAAGATGAAAAAGACCACACATTATAAACTTAGACATATATAATCCTTTTTAGCAGCGAGAAATTCTGATAGTCAAGGCGCGATAAATTATTTAAAAAGGAACGTACCCAAGTACGTGACTCTTTAAATAATTTATCAGCAACGCAGGATATCAGAATTTCGCGCGCTAAAAAGCCGCCTCATTGCGTAAGCAATAGGCGGCTTTAATACTCTCACTATTTATTAATCAAATCCCGATCAACCATTTGGTTTACTACGAACGACGCCACATGTTCTGCATATGTGCCTGGGCCAAAGCCTGCATCGTAGCCTAGTTCTTTAGCAAGTTCGTGGCTTACACGCGGTCCTCCGGCACATACGACAACTTTATCGCGAATGCCTTCCGCTTCAAGAAGCTCAATTAGGTTTGTTAAGTTTGGAATATGAACATCTTTTTGTGTCACGACTTGAGACACAACGATCGCATCCGCATTCATTTCAATTGCCTTTGCAACAAGTTCTTCATTTGGAACCTGAGATCCCAGATTCAAAGCTTCAAGACCTTTGTATCGCTCAAGGCCGTAATGGCCATCAAAGCCCTTCATATTCATGATCGCATCAATGCCCACTGTATGCGCATCTGTACCTGTACAGGCACCAACAATCACAACGTCGCGGTTGATGTTCTCTTTAATGAAGTCTTCCACTCCGTATTTGTCCATAACGTCTGATTCAACCTTTGGAACATGGATTGTAGAGTAGTCTACAGTGTGTGAACATTTGCCATACATTGTGAAGAATGTATAACCAACACCAAGATCTTCTGCGTGAACAACTGCTGGCTCTTCAATACCCATTTTAGCAAGCATTTGTTTAGCCGCTTCTTTGGCTTCCTCATTACACGGAACTGGCAGTGTAAAACTGAACTGCATCATACCGTCATTAAGTGTATCACCATAAGGTTTTACTTTTGTTAAGTCAATTTGATTGGCCTGAGACATTAACGGTCACCTCCAAGCATAAGTGGAATAAATGGATTGAAGTAGTTCTCATCTTTAATGAATGTACCTTTCAGGCCTTTTCCGCCTTCGAATGGACGTTTCACGCCAGCAAACTTACCTTCAACAATTGTATTGAACAGACCGTCTTTTTCGATTTGCTCAATCATTTCAGTCGCTTCAACAACCACTTTCTGAGCACGTTGTTGGATCATGCCATCTTTCTTGAATTCAATTTCCTCACCAAGATTACGCATGTTGTTGAAAATGTATTGTGCATTATCAAGTGATAATTTTCTATCTTGCAGTAGTGGTGTATGAATGGCTTCTGTTGGCATACCAAGAAGTTGTAGCGTTTGTCCAGTCATAATTGCAACCATGTTGAACAGAGCATCTTGGACATGACCTTTAAAGATATCACCTGTCATGTATTTTGTAGGAGGCATGTATTTCAGTGGCGCATTCGGGAAGATTTCTCTTGCCATTTGTGCCTGTGAAAGCTCCAGCAAGAAACCATTTTCAAGATTTGGGTTCATTTCAAATGCATGGCCCAGACCCATTTGTTCTTCAGGAATGCCTGCTTTAAGTGCAAATTGCTCATTGATAAACTGTGATGCAAGAACAGTATGTGCTTCTTCTACCGCATCAGCAGTTGTTAAGTAGTTATCTTCACCTGTGTTGATGATGATTCCAGCAAAACCGTTGATCACGCGTGAGAAGTTCTGGTCTACAAGAGTTCTCTGCATGTTGATATCACGGAATAGGATGCCGTAAAGAGCATCATTCAGCATAACGTCAAGACGCTCAATCGCGCCCATTACTGCAATTTCAGGCATACAAAGACCCGAACAGTAGTTACACAGACGGATGTATTTACCAACTTCTTCACCCACTTCATCAAGCGCTTTACGCATGATTCGGAAGTTTTCCTGAGTTGCGTAAGTACCGCCAAAACCTTCTGTTGTCGCACCATGTGGTACGTAGTCAAGAAGAGACTGACCTGTTGTACGAATAACTGCGATAATATCAGCGCCTTGACGTGCAGCCGCCTGAGCTTGAAGAACATCTTCAAAAATATTACCAGTTGCAACGATTACGTATAGGTAAGGCTTTGGACCTTCACCAATTTCAACAAGCATTCTTTCACGGTCAAGTCGAGTCTGACGAATTTTTTCTGTCATTTCAACAGCCAGCGGTTGAATCTTCGCTTGAATATCTTCTAGTTTTGCTTGTGGAAGTTCAGCGATGTTCATTTCATTTCTGCCAACCATTTCAGCAATCTCTTGTGGCGTTTTACCCGTTTGGATCATGGCATTGCCCATCCAGTAAGAAGCGCCCATAGCAATAACGCCAGCTTCTGTAAGTTGTTCTTCAATAACATTAGGCAGTGGTCTATCAAGATCATCCACGCCATCAACACCAAGCAGTCTCAGTACAGATCGTTCTACCGTAACTGTTGTATGCTGGTCAATAAATTTCTGCATGTCTTCAGCGATATTTCCAGCTGAAGCACGGGCCTTTTCTACAAGGCTAAAATCCAGATTTAACTTGCTCTGCATATTTTGCCGCCGTCCTTTCATTTCCTTCTATATTAGAAGAATCAATATCAACTATTTATTACTGCGATTAAATTCACTCAAGATATCTTGAGCATCTTCTAGTATTTCAATATTGAGGCCCATCAACCGTGCAATTCGTATAGCATCCTTAGGCACCTCTTCTGGCGAGTGAATCACCTTGAGGCGGTAATCCATATGTTCATGAAGGATATCCATACCAATGGATGGGTTATCAATTTCACTTCTAAGTCTCTGAAAATCTACATTTTGCAGACCACAAACTTGAAGGTGTGTTACGTCTTCTGCATCTGCAAGTCCGTCAAAGTGTGTCGTAATCAGCGTCGTAGAGTGTGTGGTCTTAAGCCTGTTGATGAGTGCTTTTGAGATGGCATATCCCTCTTTGGGATTTGTCCCTCTTGCCAGTTCATCAATGAGAATCAAACCTGTACCCTTCGAAAGCTCCACCGCTTCTGATACCTTGATAATTTCTGCTCCAAATGTGGATAGTCCTAAGTCTACATCTTGTTCATCTCCAATGGAAACAAAGATAAAATCTCTCAGAGATATCGTCATTTTGTCTGCGGGTACAAACAGCCCCATTTGAGCCATCCATACCAAAACTCCGACCATCTTCAAAGTTACGGTCTTTCCACCCATATTTGCTCCAGTAATGCAGGTGACACCTTCATCAACATTTACAGACACAGGTTTATAGACTTTTTCATCTCTTTTCAGTCGTTCTTCCACTGCAGGATGACGTCCGTTCTCAATAGTTAGAATTCCATCATCTGAAATATCAGGTTTTACGCAGCTAAATCCAATTCCAAAATAACTTTTCGCTATGATCAAATCGAGTGCGCCTATGGCTCCGGTGTTATTTTTAAGGTCCACCAAGCATTCACTTAACTCTGTGGTGAGAGCTTCACGAACATGGTAGCTTTCTTCATCTTCCTTTTGAATGAGCGTTTCCTTTTCGATGAGCAATGCATCCACAAAGTCATCTTCTCTAATCCGAAAGGTGATGTTCATATATGTCTCTGCACTGTATGCCAAATCTTCATGGGCACCCAACGCTTCAATTAATGTCTTATTTTCTTTACTGACTGTAACCTCACCATTCGGGCGAATTTTTACATCTAAAGCATCCTCAAGCTGAAGTCTTTTTTCTTTTTGTCGTCTTCTGATGTCTTCATCAAGCTTTTTAATAGCCTTTCGAACAGATGCCAGTTCATTTGAATATGCATCGTACAAGTAGAAAGTGTTCACCCCATGAAGCTCTGGATCAAGAAGTGATTCCACGGTCTGAAGACGCTTGACTAAGAGCGCTTCAGGCACGTCCCATTTCATAGATGTTAAAGCGGAGGCAATCTCACCCATGGCTAAAACGAGACTCTTAATTTCAAACAACTCAGGTACAGTTAACACTTCACTGGTAGCAATTCTTTCAAAAGAACCAGAAAGGTCTTTCAGTCTTTTAAATTGATTTCGTATTTCTACGAATGTATAGCGGTGCTTTCCAATAAGAGAGGTCACACTGGCTACACAACCGAGTTCTTCTTCCAAAGCCTCTTTCTCAGATTTTCCATACGGTTTCATAGATTTCTTTGCTTGATGTCCATAAGGGGTTTGCGTCTGAATTCTATCTAGTACAAATCGTGCACCGATTTTTTCGAAGCCATCATTGTTTATAAACATTATCTGACACCGCCTTCCATCACATCTATAACCGGAATTGGATCAAGGAACGACTGGAGTCTTGCTTTAAAAGTTGTCGGATCAAAGTAGTATCCTGCAGGTGCATAGGGATTGATTGTGACAGCCAATAGACTGATTTCGTCCATCACCACCACTTTTAATCCTTTTCTCTTAAGCAATTGCCAATCTCTAGATTCTACAAATAACTTTGTAGAATCTTGAATGATGAATGTCACATTCTTAAAATGCTTTGAAGCACTGGCCACATCGAAAAGTGTCTTTGCAACAAGTGAACCTGGGAGTACCACATATTTTGTATCTTCGCAGAGTGCATCGGCGATTTTCCGCCCTGCTCCCAGTGCTGTTCTTATTTGAATAGCATCAATTTCATAACTTTCGTTGACACATTTAACCACTTGAATTTCTCTTAAGGCTATCGCTTCACGGGCAAGATCTTTGACATCAGCTTCAAACAGGGTCGGCAGTCTAAAAAGTGACACCTGATGAATGCTATGTTCAATCACTTTGTCCATGTCACGACTAATCACAGCACCTGTTGCTAATACAGTTGCATCACTGATCACAGGAGAAGCACTGCTCACTCTATCAAGTGCACCATCTATAATAACCAATTCCGCACCATACTTAAGCATTCTTTCAGAAACAGCTCGAATATCAGCATTTGTACAAGGGCCTGCAAGTTGAACATAACCCGAACTAAGAGCTCTTGCGATCATAATAGTTCCCATCGATGTTCCAAACTCTGTCATTTCAAGAATTTCGAGTCGGGTATCCGAACAGTTGTATAATCCTTCAGCAGTCGCAATCAAAGTCCCGCTATCCACATAAATGGACGGTTTTTGGGTGCACGTCACTATATCCTGAGCCTCTCCATCACGACCGATGGATGTAAGTCCCAGAACCATGCCGACTTCCATACTTTGATTAATCATTTCATTTAATGTCACTGTTTTCCCAGCATTCTTGGCCATGCCCACAACGGACACAACCTGATACCGGTTTCGGATCAGGTCAATGAGTTCCATAGTGCCTCCGTATTATCTTCAAACTCTAGAGAAACTTCGAAACAACAGCTTATAGCTATCAAGAAAAATATCATGTACTCATAGTACAATCTTCATCTATTCATAACCACACTGTTGCCTCGAAGTTCTCTTAAGTCATTGTGGACCTATGCCCACCTTATATTGTCTTTTTTATTCGTGATGTGATCTGTTTTCACGATCTAAGTTTGCCAATTCCAAGTTTACTTGATTTCCTTGAAGAAGACCAGCAACACCTATCATTTTATGTTTAGCTTCAACACAATCAGGACACTGACATTCGTTCTTGTACGGCTCTGGCTCAGAGTAAGTTGTAATAACGCCTTCGAAGTTTCTTAGGATTACGCGCTCAGGTGATTGAGAAATCATGTACTGAGGCATAACTGGCGTTTTACCACCACCACCTGGTGCATCAACAACAAATGTTGGGATACAATATCCAGAAGTGTGGCCACGTAGACCTTCAATGATCTCGATACCTTTAGAAACTGGTGTTCTGAAGTGTTCGATACCAACTGAAAGGTCACATTGGTAAATGTAATATGGTCTAACACGCATCTTAACAAGGTCATGAACCAGGTGACGCATAATATGTGTACAGTCATTTACACCGCGAAGTAGAACCGACTGGTTGCCCAGAGGAATACCAGCATCTGCAAGAAGCGCACAAGCTTTTTTCGCTTCAGGTGTAATTTCTTTTGAGTGGTTAAAGTGTGTGTTTAACCAGATTGGGTGATACTTCTTAAGCATATTCACTAGATTTGGAGTGATTCGTTGAGGCATTACAACTGGAGTTCTTGAACCCAGACGAATAATCTCAACGTGCTCAATTTCACGAAGCTTGCTGATGATGTACTCTAACTTTTCGTCAGATACAAGCAGGCAGTCTCCGCCAGATAGAAGAACGTCACGAACTTCAGGCGCATTTCTGATATATTCAATTGCCTGATCAATTTGATCCATTGGTGACACGTCATCTTGAGCACCGGCAAAACGTCTTCTCGTGCAGTGCCTACAGTACATAGAACACATATCCGTGATCAGAATTAGAACACGATCAGGGTAACGATGTGTCAGTCCTGGAACTGGAGAATCATGATCTTCGTGCAGAGGATCATCCATATCGTTTTCGCTTTTGTGTGTTTCGTAGATTGTCGGTACTGCCTGCATACGAACAGGACAGTTTGGATCTTCTTTATCCATAAGCATTGCATAGTAAGGCGTTATGCCCATACGCAAGATTTCTAGGGATTTTTTAACCCCTTCTTCTTCTTTATCTGTTAGTGTGATA
>Ga0209379_10000612_pt1 | contig 27782 bp, 28 predicted proteins | sample tdDd001_FD_187124 | JGI IMG/M metagenome (GOLD analysis project Ga0209379, IMG submission 187124) | Marine sediment microbial communities from the Atlantic coast under amendment with organic carbon and nitrate - tdDd00.1 (SPAdes)... | ecosystem: Environmental > Aquatic > Marine > Coastal >...
AAAACAAGAAAAGGAGGTAACATAATGTTACTAGCAGAAAAAATACTAAATCTAAGAAAAAAATCAGGCTGGTCACAAGAAGATTTAGCCGAAAAAATGAATGTATCTAGGCAGTCCATTTCAAAATGGGAGAGTGCAAGAAGTATTCCAGATATGAATAAAATCATCCTTTTAAGTGAGATATTCGGTGTGTCTACAGACTATCTATTAAAAGATGACAATGAAGACGAAGGGGATATTGTAATAGACAAGAATGACTTAGTTAAAAGGGTTACCCTTGACGATGCCCTGGCTTATATTGAAGGTAAAAAAGAAGCGTCAAACCAAACAGCGATCGGCGTCTTATTTTGCATATTGTCAGTGGCTCCACTTTTCATTTTGTTAACCCTGTCTGATTATGGTCTTTTAGGTATGAGTTCTACTATGGCTATTGCCCTAGGATTTATTACCTTACTTGGAATGATATCGATCGGTGTGGTTTTCTTCATCAGAACCAATCAATACAATACTAACTTTGAGAATTTTGAGGATCTACCTTTTGAACTCGACTATGGTGTTCGTCAGATCATAAAAGAAGAGTTAAAGAGTCATCAACCAAATTATTTAAAACGAGTTTCTGTTGCTGTTGTTCTGTTTATAATGTCATCAGCACCACTTATAACAGCTGCATCTATAAGAATGCCAAACCATATTGTTATGACAAGTCTTGTACTGTTATTTGTAATGATTGGTCTGGGCGTATTCATTATTGTTCCGATATCGAGCGTGAATAGTGCCATGCAACTCCTTATTGAAGAAGGGGATTATGCACCCCATAAAAAACAACAAATGGCTCGTATTAAACGACTGGGAGCATTCTATTGGCCTTTTGTAACCGCAATATACATTGGTTGGAGTTTATGGACAATGGCTTGGGGAATCACATGGATTATTTGGCCAGTGTCTGGGATTACATTTGTAGCCCTTATAGGTTTGATAGGCTTATTGAATACTAGGAGTAAAACATACTAGACTTGTTTATAAATAAGAGATTTAGCAATAAGGTTCAAATCTATGTATAGAGCTTTTCTTGCATAGAATATACAAGTAAAAGAGATCCCCTAAAAGTAGATGCCGATTATGAAGTCATGCTTTTAGGGGTTTTTGTGTTTCAACATATGGTATTATATTAGCACCAATATATTCTGTACGTGTTAAATTAAGCATATGTTCAAATAGATCAACTTCAAACGAACTTAAGGCTAAACTAAACGAATTATAGATAAGTATAAGACACAGTTCTTTCAATGAATGATCTGATAAAGCGAGGTGAAAGCGATGAGTGGTTCGACAGAGTTTGACCATGAACTCCAGTTACAAAGAAAACGCGAGTTTAATATGATGATTTTGATGCGTCTAATCTACTCAGTTTTCAAAAGCTTTGTTCTAATTTATATAAACATATACCTCTGGAAAGTCGGTAAAAGTATGAAAGCCGTTGCAGTCTTCAATATATTTAATTATATTGCTGCTACAGGATCATTTTACTTAGGAAATATAATTGCTTTGAAAAACATGCGGTATAATTATATTTTGTCTTCCCTGTCCTTTATGGTTGCATTTGGTCTAACAGGTTTGTTTTCAGAGACCATCTCCTCATATGCCATATTAATTGGACTCCTAGGTGGAACCGGTGATGGCCTTTTTTTCTTTAATTTAAATTCCTTTCAGTCCAGTCAGTTAGACTCAGAGAGTATAGACAGGTTTATGAGTATTAATGGTGGATTAAACAAAGCGTCATCTATCATAACCCCCTTAGTTTCTGGTCTGGTTATTGAGTTTTATGGATTTAGGGTAATGACAGCCATTTTGTTTGGTTTTATTGTTGTCCAGTTCTTACTTTCCTTAAATATGTCTTCCCATAAGGTTACAGTTCTTGGGAAAGTTAACTTCAAAAAAGTGTTTAGACCTGACGCATATCAGAAAGTACTAATGTCAAACCTACTTATGCCACCATACTCACAGTTTACAGCTATTGCAAACAGTGTATTTTTGTATAGTTTTGTGGCAAGAGATTCCGTCATCGGTTTTATAAACTCAGGATTCAGTGTCTTTTCAATTTTAATGTTTATAACATATAGGCGTGCCCTAGTCTTCTTAGATAGGAAAAGACTTATGTTATATGGTGCCACAGCCTGTACCCTAGTCATATTACTTATGTTTAGCCCTTCCATATATACCTTCATTGCTTATGGCTTACTCACTTCAATAGGTGCAGCAACTTTCCAAACGCCGCTTGTAGGTGTACAGTTAAGAAGTGCCAAAACCCATTCTGAAAATGAAGCAGATATGTTAGGAAACTTAATGTTAAGAGTTATTCTTCTTAATACAGGGCGAGTGCTCTTCTTTATTCTAATTTATAATTTCTTTGACAACTATAGGTCTCCTATATTCCTATTTTTACTGGTTTACAATATGATGGTGCCTCTTATTAGTTATAGGATTGTGAAGGATGAAATATAAGATGGGTGTATGAAAAGTTGGACGTGTTTATGGATATGTATTTCTTCAATAATGTGGACCCAAAACTAAATCAAATAATTGACCATTATTGGTATTTAGAAGGAGAGTTAGAGGCTGATTTCTTATATGAAGTCCTTCCTATGGATCATTCTGACCTGATTATAAACCTTGAAGGCCATGTGGCGTTTATTGTTGATGATGATCTGATAAGCCCTTCCAGCATATACTTCCATGGCATGAAAACGAGTCCTTTTTATTTAAAACAAAGTGGATTTTCTAGGTCAATAGGTGTCAGTTTTAAACCTTGGGGACTCCAATCCTTATTAGGGCAGCCTATGAATACCTTTAAAAATAAAATTGTTAATATAGAACCTTTAATGCCACTATTGTTTAGAGAGTTAGGGGTCTATGGAAACCGCATAAAAAATCATACTGATTTTAATGAGAAAGATATTGAAGCTGTACTTGATACGTACATTAAAATTAAAGAAGACCAAATAAAATCAGTGTCAGAAATCAGGAAGTTTATTGATTCGGGTCAGACTATTGACCACTATACTAAAAGGCATAATATTTCTAGAAGAAAACTAGAGCGCGATTTTAGCAAATATGTGGGGCTATCCCCTTCTGTATTTAGACAGATTCAAAAGTTTGAGTTTGTAAGTCGGGAGTTAATCTTTGCAAGTAATCCAGATTTATCAGACTTGGCTTATGAAGGGGATTATACTGACCAACCCCATTTTTCTAAACAGTTTAAGAAGTTCAGCAAAAAAACACCAAAGACATTTATAGAAAAGAAAACTGCATTGAAGTCAAAAATAAATTTTAAATAGTGTCGCAAATGTACAATCCTCCACATTAAAAACAATCTATTATATAGTCAAGAAGGAGGTGGCACTATGCCAGTTATAAATATTACACTATCTGCAATTTCCAAAGAACAGAAAGCAGACCTTATTAAGTCGGTGACAGAAGCATCTATGCGTGTTACAGGTGCACCAGAGCAAGCACATACGGTACTGATTCATGAACTTCCAGACGATTCAATGGGTCTGGGCACAAAAACGGTTGAGCAGTTTAAAAAGGATATGATGAAGTAACAAAAAATATGTAGCCGTATTCAGCAACAGTTGGTTTTATCCTATTTTATCAAGGTGTTAGAATAAGCCTTTATCTGATTAAATTACCATCAAATGGTGTAAATATCTAATAGGTAATATTAAGTAAGAGTGTGTCAATTTTTGAGTTATACCATATGATTCTAGAGACAGACCACATAAAAGTTAATCTGTAAGATATTTAGAGAAATTGCAGGCTATTGACAACCGAATTCTTATTAAATTGATTTGTTTGGGTGCTATATGCAAACCGGCGTTTAATAAGGAGGAAAACCATGAAGAAAATTCTAATTCCAATTGATGAAAAGGAAAGTGTAAAAACCATGGAGTTGGCTAAACAGTATGCAACTCAGTTTGGTGCTGAACTTGTGATTGTACATGTAAAACGTAGATTCGAAGTAGAGGGCCATGTACCTTGGAATTTTGATGAGGTTAAAGAGCCAGAAGTTCGTAAGGCTGTAGAAGCTTATGCTAGAACTACAGTGGAAAAGGCAGCTGATTTCTTTAAAGACACTGGGATTAAGGTGACGACTGAAATACTAAGTGGACACATTGCATCAGAAATTTGTGACTACGCAGACAACAATAACTGTGATTTGATTATGATTAACTCCCATGGTCATGGTGCTGTGGAAAGATTTTTGATTGGTGGAGTAACCAGTAGAGTAGTTCATCACTCTAATGTTCCCGTACTAGTGGTTCGGTAGTTGATCAAAGTATTAGTAGATTGTTAAAAATAGCAAAGACTAAGGCACCTCAGGTATTGAGGTGTTTTTTTTGTACAAACACAGCTTAACACATGCTGATACGTAAGCGATAAGCTCTGGTTTACATTTATATTGATAGTAGTGTTATAATGTAACATAGGATTATGACATGTATTGATGGGAGCTTTAAATGAGCGAAAAGAGTAACCGAGGTTCAAATAAATCGACAAACAGATCAGAAAATAAATCAGCTTATAAAGGGAAAAAATCAGCTAGTAAAAAATACGGACCTAAAAATAAATCAAAGAATAGTGGCAACAAAAAACCAAGTGTGGGTCTGCATTTTAATAATATCGAAAAAGTTGGAAAGACATTTATGTACCACAATTTAAGTAAAAGTAAGTGTTTCAATTCTAATTTTTCACAGTCTAATTTTGACTTTGCATGTTTTAGAGGGGCACATTTTAAGTCGTGTTTCTTTAATGAAAGTACATTTAAAGGCGCTGAGTTTGTAGGTTCAAATTTAAAAGACAGCAAGTTTATTAATGTGCACTTTGAAAACACAGTTTTTGAAGGTGTTAAACTAGAAGGTGCAGATTTTATGGGGGCAACCTTCAAAAACGTCATCTTCCTTGGTGTAAATTTTGAAGGTGTAAAAAATCTAAATTTAGAGAATGAAAATATTAGAGTATTTGATGATATGCCAGAAATTGAAATGTCTAGTGAGCTGGTTGAACTACTTGAAAAAGCTATGCAAAATAAGTTTATAAAAAGTTCACGAGTCTTAGACACACGAGAGGGCAAGATTAACACTTTGAGTGTTCTGATTCTTAAAGAACTGTTTGAAGAACCTGTACTCATTCATGCATTCAAAAGTATTGAAGAGCATATAGACAGAGATTTTTACACCCTGAGTTTTATCATTAAACTCATAGAAAAACTCCAAAAGGAAAATCATTAATAATAAAGGCCTCACGTATATGCGTGTGGCCTTTTTTTTATGTTATGTTATTTTAAAAAACCTTTTTTTATCTTCTCATAGTCAGATTTAAAAAACACACACTCTTTAACACAAACAGTGCACCCCTTTTGGGTGGAAAAAGGTACTGCGCATTTTTTATAATCTATACAACGTTTGGACCCATCTTTAAATACTTCTGGATCTTTCAGGATGGCATTAGCTGGACATGTTTTAACACACCGGTTGCAGGTGTTGCAAAAGTCACGGACCCATTCATGTTGGTTAACTTCAGCAAAGGGCAGGTTTTCAATGTCTGTGTAGACAGCAGCCAGTCTAATAGATGGACCTAGTTCAGGTGTTATAAGCAAACCGTGTTTTCCCATTATGCCGAGGTTTGCTTTTTCAGCAATAAGGGGATAATTCACCTCACCACCAAGAGAAGGACCAGCTTCAGCATTATAGCCCCGGTCATTCAAAAATTCCTTTAGTGTATTGACCATTTTACATAACTCATAATAGGTTCTGAATATTTCTTTTTCGGCGGCTTTTGAAGGAGCAGTTTGTATAATATCATGGGACATTTTCATTGAGAGGACAATGGCGTTTGGGTACAAAATAGCCTTGTCATCGAATATGTCAGATGGGGAGACTTTAGTGTATCCAACATCACTTGCTCCTAGGGAACGAGCAAATTGTTCAAGGTCGTCCAAATCCTTAACATGTATTTGTTTAGAGTGTTTTTCGGGTTGTTTATATATGGATGCATAAGAATGTTTTAATTCTTTAAGTGACCCAAACATGTACTTATAAATGTTGGGGATTGACATCAGTTTTGACTTAAAACTGCCATATTCAAGCATAACCTGTGGTACACAAAGTCCTTCATGGGAAAAAGAATTGGGTTTAATGTAGGGTTCATTTTTATCAATGTAAGTCATAATATTGGGCATTATTTTCTTCATATTCATAGCAAGACCTTCTTTAATCATCAATTTAGTTTACTGGTATACTAATACTGTAATCCTAATTAGTTCACCTGTCAACTAATTGTTTCTTGATGGCAATAGTCAAAATGGTATAATACTGACATGGGGGGATTACATGTTTGAATGGAAAGATAAGTACTCAGTACAGATTGAAGAAATAGATACACAACATAAAAAGTTATTCCAACTAGGGGCATCACTTTTTAACATGTCACAACATATTGAAACACAGTACGACTCCGAGGCTCTGATGGATATTATTGAAGAGCTTTGTGAATACACAATTTATCATTTTGAATCTGAGGAACGCCAGTTTTTTATTCATGACTACCCGGAACAAACGGGTCATGAGCAGCAACATAAAGGTTTTGTTGAGTTTTTGAGCAAACTTAATATCGATGATATCGAGCACAGAACATCTGACTCATTATCAAATTTATTAATATACATAGAAAATTGGATTACGAATCACATTATGATTGAAGACCAAAAGTTTGCAACTTAAATTGGGCATTTATAAGAATAGTGTTCACAGCATTTTAGGAGTATTTGATGAACTGGAATAAACTGAAAAAACAACTTGAAACATTTTTAAGTCCAGCAGTGGCAGACCATATTAGTTATAGTTCAACAGGGTACAGATATACACCTGAAAAAAAGAATCAATCATACATATTAGTTGAAAAAACTGAGATTCTAAACACAAGAAATAAAGATGCAAACATCAAATGGTATGAAAATGAGCAAGAGGTTAAAGAGGACAAAACTTTCGTTTTACCGGTGACTCAAGAAGAAGTTGACCAAGTAAGAGTAAACTCGGGAGGTAAAATACCTGAGGAAAGATTAATGGTGATAGCACGTAATCAGAAGTTAAATAAGTACGCAAAAAATGTAATACAGGCACAAAGTAACTTATTTAAGTCTGATTTTACAAAAGTTGCATCTGAGTATTTGAAAACGCCTGTTGATACGTGTTTAAAAAGTGATGACATATTACTTAATATATTGGCCCTTCTTGATAGACGTTTGGGTAAAAATCGTCTAGTAAAATTAGAAGAAGCTTATTCAATGAAACATCCGGCGGTTAAGTATTTTTATAATATGAGACGGTACAGATAAATTAATTTTTCGAATTAAGCGCCCATCCAGAAATGGATGGGCGCTATTTTTGTAAGGATGTAATAGGTAAATGCTTTGACGCGTGTCATTATATCTTAATTATATTGACAATACTTTTACATCTTCTTTAATAAAATCTGTAAGAGCTTGTCCCATATATTCTAATGTGAAGCCCAGGTGTTCGAGTTTCTGTGCAACGCCTAATTCATTTGCACATGCTAAACAACATCTTACGGTAACACCGCTGGATTGAATATCCAATAATTTACTCGAGATATTAGGGGTGTTAGCTAAGAGTTTTGCAGTAGCACCCCACACAATTATTTCAACTTCTTTCCACCAACCATTTGGGATTGCATTGCTTGCGTACATCAAGACCATTAACTCAGATGTAATGGGATCAGCGTTTGTCCAAAGTATGACAAGTTTATCTTGGTTCATGTTTTACCCCTTTCTGACCTGGGTTTAGTAGGTACATGTTTTTATAATCTCAATAGCATCAGCTGGATCAAGACGAACAGTATAGTCATAGTTAACAGCAGCTTCAATGATTGAACCATTGCTATCTACAACGTATGTAGCTGCAAATGGAAGTTCAAAGTCTGTATTTCCTTGGTGATTTTCAAGGTCAATTCCAAACTTTTCGTAAACGTTCTGAACATCTTTTCCAAGTGGATAAACCAATCCAAACTCTCTTGAAGTCTTATTGTTTATGTCACTTAAAATTTCGTATTGAAGCGCATGTTTTTCAACTAAAGACATTGACTTATCTGGTAGATCAGGTGAAATTGCAACCAGCTGGGCACCAGCTTCTTTAATCTCTTCCAATGATTCCTGGTATGCAGCCAGTTCAACATTACAGTATGGGCACCATGCACCCCTGTAGAAACTAATAATTAGAGGACCATCATAAAGTAAGTCGGTTGATTTCACCATTTCACCAACAGCATTTTGTAATTCAAATGCTGGTATTTGGTCACCAACTTTTAGAGCGTTTTTTGTAATTCCATTTTTAACTTGGCGCTCTACATCTTTTAAAAGTACATCTGAAAGGTCTTTTGGTAGGCGGCTTAAGTTAGCTTCTTTGAGTGCATTTAGCTGTTTGGATAGGTTCATGGAAATCTCCTTTTCAGTGCGTCGAAAATGTTTGGTTATGCAACGAGTGTTGCATAATATATAAAATATAATGGCAAAATGATAATAAATCAGTTTTGCTCATTTTAATTAAGACCATTATTTATTTATATCTAAAAGAATAAGAAAATCCTCAACAATAAGATTATTTTGTTCTAAGTCACTCTTTGATTGAACAGACAGTCCCTTAATGATAATCGCAAGTTGTTTGGATCTTAAAGCAGGATCATGTATGTATCCTTCATATTTTTGTGCATACTCAAGTTGCGTTTTGAATACCTCTTCCAATTCTTTAAAGTAATCTTCAACTATGGCAAAACTCAATGTATCAATATTGGTTTTATCTGAAGCCGTGTTTACAAAAAAACATCCATTTTCAGAACGTCTTGAAGAAAGTTTATTCATAAAATTTCGAATGGCAGTTAACCCAGTCTGAGTTTTTAGTTGCTCAAATCTGTCTTTAACAGATACTTCATAGTACCATTCTAAACTGGCTCTAAATAAGCCATTTTTAGATTCAAAAATGTTGTACATACTGCGCGTTGTAAGTCCTGTGGCTTCAACAAGGTCTTTCATTGATGTAGATTCAAAACCTTTTTCCCAGAATAGTGCCATTGCTTTACTTAATACGTCTTCTTTGTTGTACTCAATAGGTCTAGCCATTAGATCACCTCAAACTGATTTTACAACGAACGTTGCATAATTACAAGAACTTTCTAGAAACTTTACTTGTTTTCTGATAATATGAACAAGAATGTTAGCATAAATCGAACTAAAGGAGACAGAGTATATGTTGCCAAGTTGTCCAAAATGTAACTCAGATTATACTTACCTAGATGGTGAATTTATAATATGTCCTGAGTGCGCTTATGAATGGAACCCAGATCTTGAAACAGAATATGTTTGGAAAGATGTTAACGGGAACATTCTACAAGATGGAGATTCAGTTGTTGTTATAAAACAACTTAAAGTTAAAGGGAGTCCAACAGGGATCAAACAAGGGACTAAAATTAAGAATATTCGACTCAAAGAGACTGAGGATGGAACCCATGATATCGACTGTAAGGTAGATGGAATCGGACGCATAGAGATCAGTTCAATATATGTAAAAAAGGTTTAACAAGCAGATGAAAATCTGCTTTTTTTTATTCACATAATTGTGGTGTTGGGTGGGTATAAATAGATTGATGTGAACTTCAATGTGACAGTCGTTCAACTTCAAATATATAAGTAAAGTAGGTGAAGTATATGCATAAAATTTTATTGCTTGGGGTTTTAATCAGCACCTTAGTATTAAGTGCCTGCTCAAGTACGGTTGACAATCAAAGTGACCTTGCAAACGAGACTCAAGTAGATAAGCAGACTAATGTTACAACTGAGCAAAGTGTAAATGAAGCAAACAAGGAAACTAAAAGCGCGTCTGAAACCGATATAGATAAATCTTATAAAGAAGGCACAATCAAACTTGGAAGTATTCATTATCCGCCCTATGAGTATAGTGAAAATGGCCAAATGGCAGGCCCAAACATAGAAATTGTGTATGAAGCATTTCAAAGGCTGGGGATTGATGTTGAAATTAAAGAATATCCTTGGAGCCGGGTTTTAGACATGGTTAAAACGGGGGAATTAGATGGTGTTATAGATGTTTTTGACTTGTATAATAGGCGGGAATATATCATTTACCCTGAAGAGCCAATCGGACTAACGCAGCAGAGGTTAATGTCTCTTAAATCCTCTGAGATTACTTATTCAGGTCAAGTGGAATCCCTTAGTAATCACACCATTGGGATTGTGCAAGATTACTCATATGGAAAAAGCTTTGATGACTCAATCGACGCTGGTCTAGTTAATGTAGAGTTTTCTCAAAAAAGTGCTGATAACTTTACTAAATTATTCGAAGGTCGTGTGGACTTAATAATCGATGATATTGCTTACTCTATGAACTACTTAGCTGAGAATGGATTAACCAATGACATTAAAGTGTTACACCCTAGCATTTCATCAACATATAGTTACTTAGGTTTATCTAAAACCAAAGGCTTATTCACCCTACGGGAAGATATTGATTCTGTTTTAAAAGAAATGAAAGCAGATGGATCATTTTATGACATTTTGAACACGCACGGGATGACCTATTATGCTCAAGCCTTTGAATCTTATCAGCTGACAGATCCACCAACGCAAAGACACTTTCAAAAACCTGGGGACGGCCCAATAACCATTAGCCTAATAGATGATACACCTCCTTATGTTTATAAGGAAAATGGTGAGTATACGGGTTTGATTGTCGATATCGTTAAAGAGGCATTTGGTCGGATTGGTATTGAATATACCATGGATGGAATTCCTTTTAATCGAGCCATTAATCAGCTAATGGAAGGTACACTTGATGTGGGGACGGATGTGTTTTTGAAAGAAGAACGTGAAAGTTTTTTACATTATCCTATTGAGTATCCAATAGCGGTGTATCCTTATACTATTTTTAAACTTAAATCCACGGAATTTAACTTTAGTGGACATCCTGAAGATTTAATTGCCTACCGCATTGGATTTATAAGAGGGTATTCTCTTGGTGATTATGACAGGTATGTTAATGATGACCGGTTCACCTTTGTGGAGTCGGAATCACCAGAGGCAAACATGAAACTCCTATTAAACGGTCGAGTAGATTTGGCTATAGATGTTCAAAGTACAGGCGAAGCCGTTATAGATGCCCTTCGTGTAAATGAAGATATTGATGTTGTTATGCCACCAATTAATGAAAATACAAGTTACATTACATTTTCAAAAGTGAGGAATTTGGAGAAGTTAACCAGGGAATATGAAGCAGCGATTGAGTCTATGATTCAAGACGGCACACTCAAGTTAATCTACAAAAAATATGACTTAGAGGTGCCCATTAGAAGCATTATTGAGTAGGCTAAAGAAGTTAAAAAGTAGGCTAAAGAAGTTATAAATTATCAAGGTGTTTGCTTAAGTATTAGGGTAAATGAGGATATGTCAAAAACTGACTGTAAAAGTTCTATTACTTTATGTGATGACAGCAGATAAATCGTAACTGGGTGGTGATTGGGTGGACAAAAAGAGAGTTATACCAATTAATATGATCAACTTGGTGGTCATATTGCTAATCATGACAGTCGTTGGATTTTTAACGCAAAACACAATTAGGGAACTCACTTTAAACGACATACAAAACCTTGCACGGTTAACTCAAACCAATATTTATGCTGAGATCAATCAAGAGTTAGTAGAACCCTTAAATACTGCAATTATCATGGCGCAAAATACATTTGTCGTGGAAATGATGGATGAAGACACGGTTGAGACAGAATCTAAGATTGCTTCATATTTGTCGGCTATTCAAAAAACGACGGGGTATGAATCTGTCTTTCTAGTACCACATAGTACATTAAGTTACTATCATCCTGGTGGGACAGATGCGAAAGTTGACTTAGAGAGTAAGTCTTCATTTTGGTATAAAGAGAGGGTCGTTTCAGAAGACCCTTATTCTATCGTTGTGAATACAGAACAACTGGATGATAACGCTTTGACACTATATATTAATGCAAACATGAAAGATGCATCAGGTCAGTTTATCGGTTTAACCGGGGTTGGAAAACGTATAACGCAGTTAAGGGAAATATTGGGGCGATATGAAGAGACTTTTGGTGTTAGAGCCTATCTTGTAGACGATCATGGACTTATACTCATTCATTCCAATGAAAGTCTAATCAAAGAAGAGACAGTTTTTGAGTTAGAGGAAATTAGTACCCAGGCCCTGACTTTATGGAGTGAACAAGCCTTAATTCAAGACTATCAAATCGACAACAAATTTTTTATTGTACAAGGTATTCCCATGTTAAACTGGAATCTTGTTGTAACTAAGAGCACATCAGCATTAACAAGGACACTAAATGAATATAGTATGCGAATTTACTTGTCCCTGCTTGTTGCTGCAGTTTTCATACTTATTGCAACCCGGTTCACAATTGATAGGTATAAAAACCAGATTGTCTACCTTTCTAACATTGACCAATTAACTCGTATTCCTAACAGGACTATTTTTGATTTATCACTCAGAGAAGCCATTGACTCTACACATGAAACGCATTTTTGTCTTGCTTTATATGACTTAGATAACTTAAAACACATTAATGATGAACTTGGTCATGATAAAGGGGATGAAGCTCTTAAAGTTACTGCTGAACTGGCAAAAAGTTTATTTACATCTCCAGATATGGTTGCCCGAGTGGGTGGTGATGAATTTGCGATTATTATGTATCAGCAACTGCATGAAGCGGAAAAATCCATTGACCAATTCCATGACATCGTTCAAAAGAACCTTAAACTACGTGCCATTGATGCAACTGTTAGTATTGGAGTCGCTGAATCTAGAGATGACGATAGTGCAAGAACCGTATATAAACGTGCTGATGAAGCGCTTTATACTTCAAAAAAGTCCGGAAAAAACACGGTGAAAAGCACCCATTAAACCTGATGTCCGAAATCAGCTTGATTCATATTTCTGAGTCGGTATACTAATCTTAGATGGAAAGTGTTCATCTAAGGAGGACATATGACAGAAAATAAAAAAGCGTTACTAGCATATTTAGCAGTTTGTCTATTTTGGGGTTCAACATACTTAGCCATACGAATCGGTGTAAGAGATTTTCCAGCATCTTTGTTTGCATCTTTTAGGTTTATAATTGCTGGAAGCATCTTGATGTTTTATGTTAAGTGGAAAGGATATGACCTACCAAAGTCAAAACAAGCGGTTAAACAACAAGCCATTATTGGTCTGATGATGTTACTTGGAGGTACAGGTTTAGTCTGCCACGCAGAAAAAACGCTCCACTCAAGTATTGCATCTCTTATTGTTTCCAGTGTTCCACTCTTCATTGCATTTTTAGAAATTATAGTGCTCAAACAGCAAAAAATGTCTGTTAAAGGTGTTTTGGGCTTGTTTATTGGATTTGGTGGTGTGAGTATTTTAGCCCTTTCAGGCTCTGGTAAAATTGACCTTGATATGACAGGTATGTTACTTATGTTGGGTGCAAGCCTTTCATGGTCGGTGGGATCGGTTTACTCAAAGCAAGTGGAAAAACAAGGTCATATTATATCTAATATAGCTATCCAAATGTTATCAGGTGGTCTTGGTCTATTAATACTAGGTGCCTTAACAGGTGAGTTTAATGGTCTATCACCGAGTATGGATTCTGTCTTTGCCCTAATGTATTTGGTTGTATTTGGCTCGATTATAGGCTATAGCTGTTATATATATGCTTTACAGGTTTGGCCAGCAGCACGGGTTGGAACCTATGCTTATGTGAATCCAGTTGTCGCGCTTATACTGGGTGTGATTATTCTGAATGAACCAGTCAACCTAACTATAGTTGCTTCATTGGTTATTATTCTTAGTGGTGTAGTACTGGTACAAAGTTCAAAGATCGAAAAGCAGTAAAACAGGGCATACACTTACTTTCCATAAGACGTACCAAACTTTATTTATATATTAAAATGCGTGTCTTCAGATTAGAGGACACGCATTTATTATGTCAATTTTACTTGTTTATGTTTCAAAAGAATCGCTGTCAGAAATTTTTACTGGAATTTGAATTTCAGAAATGTATTCCTCTTCTGAGTCAGACGAATCATAATCTATAATGTTTTTTTCAATGGAGTCCCCAGCTATAACATACCCATGGTCTTTGATCCATTGGGTGAGGGTTTCATAATGTGAAACCATATCTTCATAAGGTCCAAGCACTGTCATACAAACATAATTGCTTGACGGCATTACAACCATTTGTTTTGGAATGTCATTTTCGGGACTGTTAATTTCTATGAAATATCTGAATTGATTGTAAATGCCTGCTTCCATATCACTTTTAGCTAAAGAGGTATAAATTTGCCCTTCGACAAGCCATGAACTCATCTTTAAAAAAGGTTCTTTTTGTTTGATAGCCTGTTTTAGTTCATACTCACTGTTGAGCTCTTTTAGGTTGAGAAAAACTCCCACACGTTTTTCAATGGGGGTGATGTAAATTTTATCTAACTTGGTATCAACATTTTCAAGGAGTTCAAGTTTTGATGTGATTTTGACTTTCAAATTCTCAAGCCTTTGCATTCGCAGATCAATTTCCCGGTCTTTCTTTTTGAGCAAATGTAAAAGACGTTCCCTATTTTTGTTACTCATGTAGGCATGAATTTCTCTAAGGGAAATATCTAAGTTCTTTAAAAAAAGAATTCGACTCAGTTTAAAAATACTTCGAATGTCATAGTAACGATAACTGTTGTTTGTGTCTTGAATGGGTTTTAGAAGACCTTTACGGTCATAGAGTCGTAAGGTGTCTGAGCTGATGTTAAATAGTTTTGCAAGTTCACCAATTAGGAATTTATTTTTCATCTATGGCCCTTCCTTAACTTGAATATTTTACGTGTATTCTAACACATGTTCAGGCCCAATAGGGGGTCTAAACATAGAATTGAAAGAAAATTTCGAAAAAGTGTTGACCTTGGACTAAGTCCAAGGTTTATATTGAGGTTATTAAAGGGCCCTAGACCAAATAAAATCTAGAAGGGGTGTAAAAATGATAACAATTAAAAATAAATATTTTGTTTTGATAGGTGCATTGTTAGCACAGGTGACTATTGCAGGACTTTACGCTTGGAGTATATTTGGAACTGCCTTACAAACAGAGTATGGCTGGAGCTCAGATGCTACTTTCTTCCCATACGCTCTTGCTCAGTTCATCTTTGCCTTTAGTACTTTAATGTCAGGTCGCATCGTTGACAAATACGGCCCAAGACCCGCTCTTGCAATTGGTGGTATTTTATATGGTGGCGGATTAATTCTGTCTTCAATGGTGCAGTCGCCGGGTATGCTTTATCTTACTTATGGCGTAATAACCGGAGCCGGTGTTGGCTTTGTTTATGTGTGTCCACTTTCAACATTAATAAAATGGTTCCCTAAAAATCGAGGTATGATTACAGGTTTATCTGTGGGTGTATTTGGTGGAGGAAGTATAATATTTAAAGAAGTAATTTCGAATTTATTATTAACAAATACTGTTTCTGAAACCTTCTTCAAACTTGGAATTGCATCCATGGGACTTGTTTTATTAGGCGCACTTTTAACTAACAATCCAGTTGGTTTTGCTAAAAAGACTTTGGAACGTGGCGCCGGAGATTTTACTACAGCTGAAATGATTCAAACACGTAAGTTTAAGATCACTTGGTTGATGTTCTGGTTGGCAGTAATACCGGGATTACTTGTATTAGGCGCAGCAAAAAATATTGGAATAGAAGTAGCTGGTCTGGATGCATCCGTAGCAGGTGGTGTAATATCAATACTAGCCTTAGCCAACGCAGGAAGCCGACTCGTTTCAGGTACACTATCAGACAAGTTAGGCACATTAAATATGTTAAAGCTTGTGTTTGTTATAACTATAGTATCACTTCTCTCCTTAAGTTTCTTAACAGGAAATACAACAATCTTCTACTTAAGTGCAGCGGGTGTTGCTGTTGGATACGGCGGTTTTTTATCTTTGTTCCCAACGTTCACAAACCAGGAGTTTGGATCATTTAGATATGGTTCGAATTACGGTGTTGTGTATCAGGCCTATGGTTTGGCTGCGTTAACAGGTATACTCATAAAACGTATGGCTGGGTCTTTCACTACAACCTTTGCTATTTCAGCTGTGGCAGCTGCTATTGGCTTAGCGCTTGCATTTACAATAAAAGAAAGAGAAAGCGTTTCGGCGGTAGATTCACCTATAAAAAAAGCCGCATAAGCCTTTATATATCCGAAATTCTATGAAATAAAGAAACTCCACTAATTAGAAGATATCAAAAAGACTTGGTATCACTCAATTAGTGGAGTTTTTTAATGGGTTGTAAAGTTAATCAACATGATCTTTATCATCTTGAGGGGGAGATTATTTCTTCTTTGCAACTTCAATACGGATAAACTCTGGCAAATAATTTGGCGTACAGTTTTTAGGAACAATTTCGTCTTTATAAAGCCCAACTTTTTCACCTAATTTGATACATTGGTCTCTATGTGTCGGGTCGAATACACCAATTTGTCCAGCAGTGAAATTCATGGCCCACTGAACTTCTGGCTCTTCCGTAGCAAAACTATTTTCTAAAGCTTCAAGTAAATGGTTTGTGTTTTCAGGAGGTGTTTGACCTGTCCACCGCAGTCTAGCCTGGTAATACCAGAAAAGTCTTCTAAGGGTAGGAGATGGATTTTGCTCCCAAGTTTCAAGGAGTTCCTTCGTCTTTTTATCTTTCATAAGTTGGTTGGCTAACAGCCATTCGCTAATATAGTTTTTCTCAGTATCTCCTAAAGAAGAGATGTCTTCAATAAGGGTATCAATGAGTTCTTGTGTGAGTAGTTTTTTATCCATGATAAGGACAGATAAAAGTCGTGCTTCAAAGTTTTCAGTTGACCATAAATCCATTGCTAAAGCATGGTTCTTTTTGATTTCTTTAGCGATCTTTTTTAAGTCACCTTTTTTCATATTAGGTTGTAGTTTATTTAAAATTTCATTGGTTTGTGCTGATGGCATTTTAACATCTCCATTTCATTTTATTGTCTTTCATTTTAATATTACATGTGTTCTGCTTTATAAGTACCCCAAAAATTAAAAAAATATTGGTAATTCCACTGCTAAATCAGTTCAAAGCCTATCAGGTCTTTAAGGGATATGGAAAATCATCATAATTTAGATTACAATATGTTTAGGTTCACGAAAAAACTTAGAAGAGGAGACTCCCCATGAGAAAAATGGAAACTGAGAATTATAAGTTTAATCAACATAAAGACTGTGAGTTCTTCCCTTGCCATAAAGGTGTAGAGGAAGATAAGTTTAACTGCCTATTTTGTTATTGCCCACTATATATGTTAGGTGATGCGTGTGGAGGCAACTTTAAAGAAACAAATGGTTTCAAAGACTGTTCAGGATGTATTAAGCCCCACGATGAAAACTCATATGCTTTTGTAATGTCTAATATGAAAAAAGTTATGGAAAAAGGGTCTGCCTTCATCAAGAAGTAAAGTTTTTTAATATAAATTGCTTCAAGAACTGATGAATGCATCATTAGTATGCAAACACCATTGTAATATTCATATAGAAAAAACCACGCTTATTGGCGTGGTTTTTTTGTTGCAACAAGTATTAAACGTCTTGGTTGATATGGTTTTAGAATAACCACCTATTGACCTATATGATAAACAAGAGGTTATTGAAAAGTGTACCCATTAATTTATATCTAAAGGATACATTGGTCGCATTATTTTGGTGTAATTAAAGAGATTCAGGTTACGTGTTGAAAGTCCCATTGGATTGGCAGGTATAATTTTACCTGCATAGTCTTTGTAGAATGCTTTAAAGTGTTGTGAGGACTTTAGAGCAATCAAACGCTTCTTACTAAAATCTACATCACCAACAACAAAGGCTCTGTCATCATAAGTTTGATTTTGTACAGAGGCTACAACAATATCAACATTTCCATATCTAAGTCCTGCTGTAGGTCCGAATGATCCAGGAATATTTTTCATCAACGGTGTAGTTGAAATGAAGTTTCCATCTGTAATGGAACGCACCATTACCCCATCGAGAATAAGGGGTTCACCATGAACCGATTCATCTTCAATTTTCCCACCTAATTTTATGTTTATCCTAGATCCTACCCCAGATTTTTTTGCCTGTTCAACCACTTCGGGATCGTAAAGATAAGCAAAGGAGCTGCCTTCAATATTTGCATCAATAAGGGCTTTAAGAAGGAATGTCCCGTCTCCGGGTGTACCTGCTCCCGGATTATCTGCTTCTTCATTGACAATGCATAGCCCTGGATTATCTTCACATAAATATGCAGCAGCCTCTTGTATAGCTTCATCAGCATTTAGGGACTCAATATTTACAATCTGTTCTCTTCGAGTCCAAATATAAGCAGCAATTTTTTCAGCATGGTGCTTTTGGCAACCGTCTCCAGTAACAAAGACTGAAGCATACGTTATTTCAGTATCAGAGTAGGGGAAACCAGGGAAAAATGCCAAGTCCAGTAGACCGTGTTCTTCTTTATAAGCTTTCAAATAGTCACTGATTTCTTGATAATCCTTAGTAACTGTAATAGGTACAAGCATCGGAAGGGGCATAACATCAGTTCTAACATTCACGTCACCTTTAACTGCCTTTATTAAAGCATTCATAGCTTCATACCCGGTAGTTTCATAATCTATATGAGGATTTTCCTTAATTCCAAATAGACCATCTGCATGGTCACACATACCTTGTGAAATATTGCCGTGTAAATCGAGAGTTACTGTAATAGGCATATCCCATCCAACAATATCTCTTATCTTTTTAAGGACATAGGTCTCAATGTCATCACAAGTTTCTGAACAACCAGCTCCATGTAAACCAAGACAAATCCCATCATACTCACCCTGGTGTTTCTTAATATAGTCAAGAAGAATATTGGTAGCCCTGTCTAAGCATTCGTCAGACAGGGTTGGACCAGCATTTTCAACACCAAAAGTAGGGATAAGTTCAATCCCATTTTCTTCAGCGCATTTAATCATGCCTCCCAAGTAACTTGGCGTATCTTTAAATACTTTTGGGATTTCATCATCATACCAGCAACCTTGTGAAATCAGAAGGTCAAAGTCAGTTTTTCTCCTAGAGAAGGTGTTGGTTTCGTGACCGAACCAGCCTATTAAGATTTTCATTGTTATCCCCCTTGGAATTCTAATTTACAAATTTTTCAATTGTTATACAATTCAAAAAAATATTTTGACATGGCATTATTATATGCTAAAATAACAATTGTTACAATGGTGAGCAAAAGTTATAACTTGTGATTTTGATTTGCTTTTAAGAAAGAACGTCAAATAATGGGTAATAAAGGGGGGCTTCATGAACAGATTAGATTTAATTGGATTAATAATTGTTTTTTCATCCATTCTGTATATCGGGTTACGGTCTACTAAAAAAATTAACAACGCAGACGATTACTTACTGGCAGGAAAAAGTTTAAACAAACTTCAGGCTGGATTTTCATTGGCTGCAACAGATTTAGGTGGAAGTGGACTTATTGGTGCATCAGCCTATTGTTATGTAATAGGGATATCTGGTGCTTGGTGGAATCTATGTGCTGTGCCTGCATTTATTCTTTTAGGGATTTTCCTTGTTAGAAAGTTAAGACCCTTATCTATAGCAACAGGTCCTGAATTTCTTGAGAAAAGGTACGATAGAAAATCAAGATTGCTTGCATCGGTCATGCAAATTTGTGCCATAGTCGCAGGATTATCAGCACAATTCTTAGTTGGAGCGGTTGCCCTAAATGTACTACTGGGGGTTCCTAAGGGCGTTGGTCTGGCAATCAGTGTGGGTGTTGTTATCTTATACACCATGGGTGGCGGACTCATTGCTGTTGTAAATACAGATGTCTTCCAGTTCATTTTGTTAGTCGGTTCAGTACTTATATCCATACCTCTTGCTCTATCAAAGGCTGGTGGGATGTCCACAGTCATAGAGACAGTGCCCTCAGAATTCTTTAGCATGGGTGAACTCGGTTTTTGGACACCAGTTTCTTGGATTTGTTTATGCCTCTTCATGTATACCACTCAGCAGACTTATTTACAGCGTGTATTTGCTTCAAAAGACACAAACACAGCTGTTTTCTCATATGTATTTACAGGTGTCATTTACCTATTTTATGGTTTGGCTGTAGGGCTAATTGGTGTCATTATGGCAGCTTATATGCCTGGTATTGCTGATTCAAATACGGTGTACGCACTAATGATAAAAAACGTCATGCCACCTGGGATTGCTGGCCTTGTTCTTGGAGGTGTCTTTGCAGCAAGTATGTCTACTGCTGATTCCTACCTTATGGCAGGAACGTCGCTCTTTATTAATGATATTTATACCCCTTTAGTTAAAGGGATTAGGAATGATAAACAGATGTTACTTCTATCTAGGGGAATGACTTTCTTGATTTGCTTTGGAAGTTTAATTTTAGCTACCTATGTAGAAAGCTTAATTGATGTGGTTTATCTGGGTGGATTATTCTATTCAACTTCTGTTTTTTTTCCAATGATTTTAGGGGTCTTTTGGAAACGTGCCAATGCAAGGGGTGCCTTTGCAGGTATTTTATCAAGCCTTGCAATGGGAATGAGTTCAGAGTTTATTCTGACAGATTTACCAAGCGGCATTTTAAGTTTGCCGTCTAACATTTTATCTGCTTTAGCTGGTTTAATTGTTATGGTTATTGTTTCTATAACAACAGAAAAACCAGGACAAGAAAAACTGGACTTTATAGATCAAGCCAAAGCGTCTTGATTTATTAATCATAAAAGGGGATTTGATTCATTGAGTAAGTGTTTTGGAAGGAGAACATAATGTTATTACGAAATTGCAAGCTCATAAATGAACTCGTGGAAAATTACAATAATGACATTGCTGACCTTGTAGTGAAGGATGGGATTATTCAAGGTATTTATCCCGTAGGTGAGTCTGGATATTTAGGAACTGATGTGCATGATATTAAAGGGGCGTATGTCCTACCTGGTTTCATCGATATGCATGTACACCTAACTTTATCCGCTGGAGATACGTTGCTGGATAGCAACAAGGAACCCGTTCAACTAACCTTAGATGGGTACAGATTTGCACTGGATAGTTTGAAAAATGGATTCACAACCATCCGTGATGTTGGTGCAGGCAACAAGGTTGTTATAGGGATACGAGATTCTATCAATAAGGGTGAGCTCATTGGACCAAACATTTATGCCAGTGGGAGAATTGTAACACCAACAGAAAGCGGAAATGACTTCTTTAAGAACATGTACCTTGAAGTAGATAGCCCAGATGCTATGGCTGGTGCGGTTCGCCAGGTCATGAAAGATGGTGCAGACTTCATTAAGCTTATGGGCACTGGTGCCATGATGAATCCAGGTGGTGTACCTGGTCAGGCAATATGTTTCGAGGAAGAGTTCCAGGCCATCGTTCGAGCGGCTGAGTTTAAAGACACATATGTTGCAGTGCATTGTCATGGTACTGAAGCAATTAAAACAGCTATAAGAGCGGGGTGTCGTACCATTGAACATGCATCGATGATGGATGATGAAGCCATAGAAATGCTGATGACTTCAAAGTCTTACATCGTTCCAACGTTGAGCGCTGTGAATACACTGCTTTCTGATTTGCCAGAGTCATCAATTCATATGAGAGCCAAGGCAGAGGCCTGTCTTAATCAGACAATCGAAGGTGTTTCTAAAGCATATAAAAAAGGCATTAAGATGGGGTACGGCACAGATCAAGGCATTACAGGTCTTTACCATGGGGACAATGGACTAGAATTTGAACTTAGAAAAAAATTAATCAAAATGGATACCCTAGAAATCATAAAACAAGCAACCATCAACAGTGCTGAAATCATGGGGATCGACGACAAAGTCGGCAGCATTGCAGTTGGAAAAATGGCAGATTTAGTGGTTCTCGAAGGCAATCCTTTAAATGACATCACTGTATTAAGACAGGGCGTCAAGCAAGTTATAAAGTCAGGAACAATTGTGTAATAAGGGAGGAAACATGCTGAATTTTAAGAAAAGTAACGATCCAAATAGCCTTTGGAACAACCTTGGTAAACTGATCATCCTAACAATGGCTGGATCATTTATCTACACTCTACCGTACTTCAGATTCTACTATTATGATACTTTCGTTGAAGCATTTGGCCTAAACAACACGCAAATGGGTATGATTGGTACAGTTTACGGATTCTTTGGTGTTTTATCTTATCTTGTAGGTGGTATTCTGGCCAACAAGTTCAAGGTTAGAACCCTTCTAACATTCTCGTTTATTTCAACGGGTTTAACTGGATTGATTTTACTTCTTTACCCTCCATACCAAGTGGTTGTAGCAATACAAGCATTCTGGGGCTTTTCGACACTCATGACATTCTGGCCTGCCCTGGTAAAAGGCGTCAACATGCTTGGTAATGAAGAAGAAAAAGGGAAGTCATTTGGATTCATGGAAGGTGGTCGTGGTATTACAAACATGATTCACATGTCCCTTACAGTGGCTCTATTTGGTTTCATCGCAGCAAAAATGGGCGATGTTATGGGTCTATCATCCGTGATCACATTCTACTCAGTAGCTGATATTGTTATTGGTATTGCAATCTTCGTTTCTATGAAGGATGAAAAAGCGCCTTCAGAAGAAGGTGATGGTAATAACAAGCTTGATATGGCAATGATTGCACGTGTTATGAAGAACAAGTACACATGGATGATTGTTATTATGATGTTCTGTTCATACTCAATGAACATTGCTTACACATACTTCACACCTTACGCAACATCTCAGTTTGGTTCTACAGTGGTGTTTGGTGCTGCTATCGCAGTTATGGCTCAGTACTTCCGTCCACTTGCAGCAAGTGGTTTTGGTACAGTAGGTGATAAAATTTCATCTTCAAGAATGTTCTCTTATGGTTTTGTATTACTAGCAGTTGGTCTGATTGGTGCACTTCTAATTCCAGGTGGTGAAAGCACGGTACCTTTACTTATCGGTGCAGTTGCAGCGTGTTATGTAGCCATGTATGGTATGCAAGCCCTTCACTTTACCCTGCTTGAAGAAGCCGAGTATCCTAAAGAACTTCTTGGTGTTGGTATTGGTATCATCTGTACATTTGGTTACCTTCCTGAAATGGTTATGCCAATCATTGCAGGCAAACTTCTTGATGCTTACCCTGGCGCACTAGGTTACAAGTATTTATTCGGTCTACTGCTTTGTCTTGCAGCTATCGGCTTTATAACTGCGGTGGTTTGGATGAAGATGACAAAGGAAAGAAGAGCTGAGCTGGTTAATATCAACAAAGAAAAGAAAGCTCAAAAGCAAGCTGCGTAGTTAATTTATTAAAAGCTCCTGTTTATGACAGGGGCTTTTTTATTTGAAAACTGTACAAGTCAACAAATCCGTATTTGATTACAAAGTCATCTTGATTAGAGTTTGATTTGAAAAAGAGATTGTTATAGAATACATTCAAAGGTACGAGAAAATGTTACGTGGGTGAGCTAAAGTTTTGTTGTAATAACAGGGGGAAATATGGAGTGGATAGATAGTGTAGCGGTTTTCTTATTTTTGTTTATTATTTTATTTATAGGATTGGTTGCCTCCAAACGCGTTAACAACAATAACGATTATCTGCTCGCGGGGAGTCAAGTGGGGCGATGGCCTCTTGCACTCAGTATGGCTGCAACAGACTTAGGTGGTGCAGGCATTGTAGGTGTTATGGCCTTGTCCTATACAATAGGAATTACAGGTAGCTTGTGGGATTTATGTGCGGTACCAGCCTTACTATGTTTAGCTTATATTGTTCCGAAACTTTTTACGGGTCAAAGTGTAACGACTGTGCCTGAGTTGTTTGGAAAAAGATATGATGAAAGAACAAGAACAATAGTAGCAATGTTACAAATTGTTGGTGCTGCATTAACGATAACAGCTCAAAATGTAGTGACCTCTATTGTGATTCACACATTAACTGGGATTGCTTTCCAGTATGCTTTGATTGTATCTACTATAGTATTCATTATTTACACCACTGCAGGTGGATTAATATCAGTTATATGGACAGATATTTTCGCCTACTTTGCACTTGTTATAGGCACTTTGATTGCGGTGGTCTTTTTCATTGGTAGTTTTGGCGGATTGAATGAAGTAGTACAGTCTGTACCAGAAACACATTGGAAGTTAAGTGGATTAAGTGGAATGACTATAAGTGCTTGGGTTGGAATGAATCTCTTTTTATATGCGACGTCTCAGCCATACCTTCAAAGGGTTTTCGCAGCAAAAGATAAGGCTGCGGTGAAATTTGCTTACACATTTACCGGTGTCAGCTACATTGTATATGGCATCATGATTTCACTATTAGGGATTATCGCCTTTGCACTGAACGCCAATGCAACAAATCCCGAGTATGGAAGTGTTGCAGTAATTTATGAGAACTTGCCAGTGGGCTTTAGGGGGATTGTGCTGATTGCCTTTTTAGCTGCTGCCATGTCAACAAGTTCATCCTATTTAAATGGATGCGCTTCAATATTCACCATTGATATTTACAAAAGGATTATCAATAAACGTGCTTCACAGGTAGAGTGTTTGAATGTTGCGCGTCTGTCAACCATTGCGATTGCAGCGGTTTCTTTACTTGCATCCCTTTTACCTGTAAGTATTATCGACATAATCGTGTTTGCTAATCTAATATATTCTGCCACAATTTTCTTCCCACTGGTTATAGGATATTCAAACAAAAGAGTGAATGCTACTGGGGCTTTCTACTCCATATTAATTGGTTTGATCACTGGTGGTATCTATGCAGGTATATTGCACGAGTCATCGACCTACTACTTACTCAATATTCATCCAATATTCATAGCATCTATTACGAGCTTGCTTGTACTGCTTGTAGTATCAAAACTGACACAGGAAAAATATCCTGTTGAGGATGTTGGTTAAAAATAGTAAAATTATGAGTGGAAATGTATTTGGAGAAGTGGTGATATAGATGGATAAAGACGAAATCAGACTAATAACAAAAATATGTTATATGTACTATTTTGAAGAAGAAGTCCAATCAAAAATTGCTAAACGTTTCAACATCACTAGGCAGATGGTGTCTAGGCTGATTCAAAAAGCAAAAGATGAGGGCATATTAAAAATTATTATAGAGAGTCCACTTGAAGAGGTTGTAGAGTTGGAATCTGAAATGGAATCCAAGTTTGGTCTTAAAGACGCCATTGTTATTCAAAACGATACGATTAGTGAAGATGACCTAATTAGAAAGTTGGGCTCAGCTGCTGGTGACTATTTGAATAAGATTATGGCATCTAAGATGAATGTAGGATTTGGATTTGGAAAATCTATTGAAGCCATGGCTGATCAAGTTATAAGCAGTCATGGGTCAAATACTTATTCAGATGTTTCCTTTATCCAGCTAACAGGTGGTATGAGTACATCTCATTCTTTTGACAATAGTCAATATATTTTGAGTTTGCTTTCTAAAACATATGATGCAAAAATGGAGTGTCTAAACTTCCCCTTACTCATAGAAGAGAAAGATATACACAATAGTATCATTGGAAGTATTATGTATTCAGATTTTATTAATCGGTGTGGAAGTATTGACTATGCATTTGTTCAAATTAATTCAGCCAACCGCGTTTATCAGATTGGTGGAAATGACGTAAAATCAGCAGGGAAAAATTACTTAAACCGCTTAGGTATAAACTATTTAAACAACTTAGATGCAGTTGGTGAAATATGCTTAAACTACTATAATGATCGTGGACATTTTATTGAATCACCACTGGATGAAAAAGCTATAACCATACCTAACAAGAAACTTAAAAGTATAAATAACCTTGTTGGGGTTGTGGGGGGAGAAAGTTCAAGACAAGCTGCATTGGGTGCAATTAGATGCAAAGCGTTTGATGTTATTATTACGGATGAGGACACAGCGCGTTATTTGCTCAAGATGGAGCAGTAGACTTAGATATAACATTTAACTGATATAATTTTACCTTCGAACACATGTACACTTTTGTACGTGTGTTTTTTGTGAGTTAAACTTGATATTTTAAAATGTTAAAAACCTCGGGTTGATAAAAGTGATGTTTAGGTTAATTTCCTTTCTTATTTTCTCCTTTAAGATTGGCTGAATGAAAAAAACTGAAAAATGTTGACAAGAATTTAATGCCTTGTTATGATGATTGTACGAGATCGGATGAATTTGTGCTAAGCTGAAAAACTCAGAGTAGCATATTATTTGGGATGAATGTCCGATGGCGAACGAAAATTAATTTTAGTAAGACCCTTAATTTTTAACGATGCAAGATTAAAATGAATCAGAAAGGAGTGTTGCAAATGCCAGTGGTAACAATTACAATGGGTACAGTAGATGATGAAAAAGATTACAGAAACATTGGTGTTAGTGGTCAACAACTGTCAGAAAAAATGAAGTAAGAAGGTGCTTTTTATGGATACAGATTGTCTCATTGGTGTATTTAGACAAGTTTCAAAAGACTTAGATAATCAGTTAAAGGCAAGAATTAAATCAGATGGACTTCCAATCATTGTTTCGCATATTCCTCTGTTTTATACACTTCCCGAGACTGGCGAAAGTATGCCATTTAATGAAATCACACGTGATATGGCTGTGTCTAAATCATCCTTATCTGATATCCTGAAACGCAATGAAGACCATGGTCTCATCTATAGAGAAGAGAATAAAGACGACAAAAGAGTGGTCAATTTTGGAATGACACTTGATGGTATTGGCATTAAAAAAGCTCTGATAGGTATTGAAGATGATTTACTGCTTGAACTTATGAAAGACTTGTCAGAGGATGAAAAAAACATGTTAGATACCATGATAAGAAAGATTGCAAAGAAGTAAAGACTCAAGTAAAACCACCAATGCTAAGTGTTCTAGCTTAGCATTTTATAAGGGAGAATTGTACGTCCGCGGACGAATGAATAGGAAAATAATATGTCTAAAGTAATATTTTTAAGTGGTAGTCCCAATGCAAACGGTAATACAGTTCAAGTATTTGGTGAAATGGCAAAGGTAATCGAGACTCAAGGTCTTGAAATAGAAATCATTTCCCTATCAGGTATGAGCATTGAAGATCCAATGAATTTTCAAGGTGGATACAATGACGGTTTTGACGAAATCATAGCTAAGATTAAAGATGCTGAAGGTCTTATAGTTGGTGGTCCAGTTTACTGGGGGACAGTAAGATCAGATATGATGGCAGCCCTACAACGTATTGCTATGGCTTCAATGCAACAAGACAACTTCCTTTCGAGAAAAGTAGGTGGCCCTGTAGCTCTAGCCAGACGTGGTGGTCTAACATCTTCACTAAATGAAATGATGATGTTCTTCTTGTCAACAGACATGATTATACCAGGTTCAACTTACTGGAACATGGTATTTGGTCAAGGCCCTGGTCAAGCCTTAGAGGATGAAGAAGGTATGGCTACAGTTAAGCGTTTTGCAGAAAATGTTGCGTTTTTAATTAAGAAAATTAACGACTAAATCTTGTTACTTTACACAACTATTAAATTTAGGAATGAAAAAGACAATAGTACTATGAGATAAAAACACTTGGGGCCTGTGATGTGCAGGTCCTTTATTAGTATATGTATGTGCGAACTGTGGCAGTATGACAATCAATGGGTAGAGAGTA
>Ga0209379_10000613_pt1 | contig 27765 bp, 27 predicted proteins | sample tdDd001_FD_187124 | JGI IMG/M metagenome (GOLD analysis project Ga0209379, IMG submission 187124) | Marine sediment microbial communities from the Atlantic coast under amendment with organic carbon and nitrate - tdDd00.1 (SPAdes)... | ecosystem: Environmental > Aquatic > Marine > Coastal >...
CTGGGGCGTTTGTTGAATCTAGTGAACTCGAAATGTTAGAAGAAGAGAAAGAGCTTCTAAAGTTAATAGAATTTGAGGAAGGTTACTTCTTTGGAAGTCATAACTACAACTTGGTTCCAGTGAGTGGGCTCATTAAGTATAAACAAAAGATTATTGACCATATTAATCAAGAAATATCGGAGTTAGAGGAAGACTTATTACATGGCATTCTTCCAAGAGCAGCCATTTAAACATATTAGGTTAATAGATGAAGAGTAGTAATGAGAAAAGGTGATTAAATGAGTAAAAAGATAATGATAACAGGTGCTACCGATGGTATAGGTCTTGAAACGGCAAAGAAACTTATACTTGAGAATCATCATTTAATTGTACATGGACGGAGTAAAGAAAAGCTCGAAAAAGTTATAGCTCAACTTGTTGCACTGAATCCAGATGCAAAGGTTGACGGTTTCATAGCGGATTTTTCTAATTTAAATGAAGTGAAAATGCTGGGTGAAGCATTATTAGACAGTTACAATACACTGGATGTCCTAATAAACAACGCCGGGATTTTTGTTACATCCTCACCTAAAACGGAGGACAGTTTAGAACTAAGATTTGCTGTAAACACTGTTGCACCATATCTATTATCTAAAGCAGTGCTTCCGCTAATGAAAAAAAGTGGACGTATTGTGAACTTATCATCAGCGGCACAGGGAAAAGTTGATCTGCAGGCACTTGAATCATTTAAAGCTATGTCTGATAATGACGCTTATGCTCAAAGTAAACTTGCACTTACAATGTGGTCCATGGAACTTGGACTGACTTCTCAGGCGTCAAATGGTCCATCTTATATCGCTGTGAATCCAAAATCGTTTTTAAGCAGTAAGATGGTTAAACAAGCCTACGGAACAGAAGGACACGATTTAGGCATTGGGGCAGATATATTGTATCGTGCTGCACTTTCTGATGCATTTGGTAAGGCCAGTGGTAAGTATTTTGATAACGATATGGGACAGTTTTCAAACCCACATCCCGATGCACTTATTAAAGAAAAGCGTATTCAAATTATAGATGTGATAGAAAAGATTATTAGCAAATAAATGTACAGAATAAAACTCACATTCATAAGAAAGTGAGTTTTTGTATATGTTCCATTTAATCAATATGTTTTACATCTTCATAGTGTTTGATTGCCCAGTCTTCAAGTGCAGCAATGACGGGTGCTAATTCCTGACCTTTATCTGTTAAAGTATATTCAACTTTTGGAGGAACTTCAGGGAAAACTGTTTTATGAATAAGGCCATCTGCTTCTAGCTCAATAAGGTTGTCATTAAGAACTTTTTGACTAATCCCACATGTAATTCGCTGCAGGGTCAAGAAGCGTACTGGACAGTCTTTGAGGTGGCATAGTATTACAGCCTTCCATTTACCCCGAATCATATCCATAGCCAAGTCTAAGTGGCAAACATATTTTTTGTTTTTAAAATTAAGCATCTAATACTCCTAAAATTCAATCTAGAACTAACTCAATTGTAAACTGCTTTGTGATTATAACACATATTATAATAAGATATGAAGGCACTTACTTTAAAGTCAGTACTTACAATAAGGGTTTAAGCTGTGTATAATGAACTCCATAAATGATAATTCTATAAACTAATTTGAAATAGTAACTAGGAGGCATTATGAAAGTTGTAGCAATAAACGGGAGCCCTAAAAAAGAGGGCAATACATATGGGGCCATAAAAATGGTCTTTAATGAACTTGAAAAAGAAGGTATAGATACAGAAATTCTTCACATCGGCAACCAAGCGGTTCGAGGATGTGTTGGATGTAATGGATGTTTCAAAAATAGGAATGACAAGTGTGTCATTACTGGAGATGATGTGAATGACTGGATCGCTACAGTTAAAGATGCAGATGCGATTCTTCTAGGTTCACCGGTTTACTACTCAGGTGTATCTGGCACAATGAAGTCTTTCTTAGATAGACTCTTTTATGTAAGTGGTGCTAATGGTGGATACTTTAAAGGTAAAGTGGGTGCATCGATTGCAGCTGTAAGACGTTCAGGTGGTATTCCTACAGTAGACCAGTTAAATAAATATCTTCAATATGAGGAAATGTTAATGGTTAACGGGAATTACTGGACTGTTATTCATGGACTAAAGCCAGGTGAAGTTGAACAAGACGACGAAGGTAAACAAATCATGTCAAGACTTGGCAAGAACATGGCCTGGGCAATGAAACTGATTGAACATGGCAAAGGTGTTGTAGATCATCCTGAATCAGACCGTAAAGTATACACGCATTTTGTAAGATAATTGAAGCGTCTTTAAAATCCCACACTAAGTTGTTAAGTGCGGGATTTTTAGCATTAGAGCTACTAGATATGAATGAGAAGGACTACATTCAATCCACATAAGATTCACATATTGTTAGTGTATATTTAAGATAAGCAGTAAGGATGATTGAATAGGAGGAAAATCATGAGAAAATTACTTGTATTAGCTTTCCTAGCAGTGAGCCTTATCATTTCTGGGGTAGTCGTTTATGCTGAAACTGAAGAGGTTCCAGAATGGTTTAATGAAATGATTGAATGGAGGAAAGCCCAAGTATCTGAGAGTCTAGAAGCGGGTGATTTGACTCAAGATCAAGCAGATGCTTGGATTCAACACTTTGACGACATGAAAGAGTTTCATGAAGAAGTTGGATTTGAAGGAATGGGCGGCTGCAGAAGGGGTCAAGGATTTGCAGGTAGAGGTTTTGGGCCTGGACGTGGTAATGGATTTGGTTGGAACCAGCAATAGAATTTATTAAATAAGAGATCCGGTCGGATCTCTTATTTTCATATAATAAAAATTGATCGTTTAATGAATTAGAACTGACCATAATTCATTTGTATAAAATATGAAGACATAGGGTAAAAAGTATTTGAGGTGAAGTCATGGCATATAAAATACTTATAGTTGAGGATGAAATTGGAATAAGCGAACTGTTAAAGAGTTATTTTAGTCGTGAGGGGATGGAAGTCTTTTTTTCATATGACGGCTTAGAAGCAATTACAAAGTTTACCCATGTACAGCCTGATGTTGTTGTACTAGATAGGATGTTGCCAGGTATCACAGGGGACCAAGTTTGTAAAGAGATCAGAAGTGTCTCTGACGTTCCCATATTAATGCTTACAGCCAAATCATCTGAAGAGTCAAAACTTGAAGGTTTTGAAATGGGTGTCGATGACTATGTGACTAAACCATTCAGTGCTAAAGAGTTAGTTTTCAGAGTGAAGGCCTTGTTAAAGAGAACATATCATAAAACCAGTGTTGAAGTTTACGAAGTTGGAAAACTAAAAATAGATAGAAATCAACGACGTGTGTTTTTAAGTGAGAAGGAAGTTCATTTAACAGCGAATGAATTTGACATTTTGGAAGTTCTTTTCATGAGTCGACCCAACCCCTTAACCCGCGCACAAATTGTTGAAGGGTCTTTCGGGTATAACTATGAAGCATATGAAAGAAATATGGACACCTATATTAAAAATATCAGACATAAACTCGAACTGAATCCTAAAAGCCCAGAGTATGTATGTACAAAATATGGAATCGGATATTATTTTAATGGATAGTGAGGTCCTTAATGAAGTTAACATATAAATTGACGGGGAGCGCAATAGCTATAATTGTTTTTTCATTAATTTTGACCGGAGGAATTGCTTCGTATTTAATCAATCGAAACTTTGACTATTATTTGCAGACTGAACATTTAAATACTCTTGATCATATTAAAAGTAGTGTATCTAACTCAGTTAATAATCCAATGGAAGACATGTTTTTGGAATTAGATATGTATGTAAGAGCAAATAACTATATTTTTGAAATTCAAGATGAAAATAAAAATGTCTTATATGTTTCGAGTAATTTTGTAAGAAAAGGGATGATGAATCGACATCTAAACGTTTCTCAGATTCAAAATATGCCTATGTACAATGACTTTGCTGTAGTAAGTTATCTTGTTCTCGATGAGAAAAATGAATCTTATTTGTTGAATATAGCTTATGACAAGACCTTTATGAACAGCGAGAATGTCGTAAAGTTTCAACAAACAATGTACACTTCTATATTAATAGCTTTAGTTGTCTCAGCCTGTTTGGGTGCGATTGCATTTGTTCTACTATCTTCACCACTTGCTAGTAGCATTTCACACGCATCTGAAAATGCAAAAAGACTGACATTAGGTAAAAAAATCATTTATGACAATGCTTCTTCAGGTGTTGTTGAGCTGGAGTCTTTGCACAGTTCAATACTTACTCTGGATGAAACATTACGTGATCAAGAGGAATTACGTAGGAATATTGTTGAAACATTAAGTCATGAAGTAAAAACACCTCTAACGGTACTAAACTCTCATATTGATGCATTTATAGATGGTGTATATGAGCCTGATAGAGTTCGTATGGAGAAATGTAAAGATGAAATCCAACGTATACAAGACTTAATGGGAAGAATAGATGATATTAATGATTTATCATCAAAGAGTATTATATTAAATTTAGAAAAGTTTGATTTAGAAAATGAAATACAAGCCATCAGTATGATTTTGGAACCACAATTTAGAAAGAAGAATATTAATCTTGAAACTAGCTTTTCAGGTAATCTAGAAGTTGAACTTGATAAATATAAACTTCGTCAAATACTTTATAATTTGCTGTCAAACGCATTAAAATTTTCAGATCCCTATTCTATAGTCAAACTTAGAGTTGAAAGCATGGAGTTTGATATTGATTTTTATGTTGAAAACACGGGTCTAGTCATAGAACCTAGCTCAATTTCGCATTTGTTTGAAGCAAAATTTAGAGCACCTGATGCAGATGAATACGATGTAACAGGTAAGGGGTTAGGGCTAAAAATAGCCTCAAATTTGAGTCAGGCTATGGGAGGTAAAGTGTCTTTAGTGAAAAGTGATGCTGAGTCAACCTGTTTTCGTTTATCAATCAATTTGCAATAGAAAAGATAGTATGAATGACCTGATTATCTGAACACATACAATACAGAGGTGAAAATATTGAAAAAAGTCTTAATAAACTTTGCACATCCAGCAAAAACAAAATCTAAAATAAACATTGCCTTAAGAAATGCAGTTAAAGATCTTGAATATGTAACTGTTAATGATCTGTATGCAAACTATCCGGACTTTATGATCGACATAAAAAAGGAACAAGAACTGTGTACCAGTCATGACGTTATTGTTTTTCAACATCCATTTTATTGGTACCAGCCTCCTGCAATTGTTAAGGAGTGGTTTGACTTGGTTTTGCAACACGGTTGGGCGTATGGGTCAACCGGCAATGCACTGGAGAACAAGTTATTTGTTCAAGCCTTAACTGCTGGTGGAGATGAAAGTACATATCGGCATAATGGGGCAAACCTCTTTACTATTTCCGACTTAACTTCACCTTTTAAAGCAACAGCTAATCTGTGTAAAATGGACTGGATTCCTCCATTTATGGTACTAGGCATACATAGGGGATTGCCAGACGATCAAATTAGATTTCATGCTGAAAACTATAGGAAGTTTATAGTAGCTCTTCGAGAAGACCAAGTTAATCTGGAAATAGCCAAAGAGGCTAAATATTGTAGTGCAAACTTAGATGCACTCATAAGGAGGGCGTAATATGGAATTATTCCTACTTCAACTGTTTATATTTTTCGCAGCCTCCGCCATTGCAGTTCCATTAGCTAAAAAGTTAGGTCTTGGTTCTGTTTTAGGATATTTAATTGCAGGCATAGTTATTGGCCCATTTGGCTTATCACTCATCTCAGATGTTGAGTCAGTTATGCATTTTACTGAGTTTGGTGTGGTTATGATGTTGTTTTTAGTGGGTCTAGAACTCAAACCCTCAATGTTATGGAAAATGAGAGTCCCTATTATAGGTATGGGGGGTGCTCAAGTTCTTGTTACAGCAGCTGCCATTGGTGCAGTGTCTTTCTATTTCTTAAAATGGCAAGAAGCTGTGGCAATAGGTTTAATTCTAGCCCTTTCTTCAACTGCAATCGTGGTACAGTCATTAAAAGAAAGAGGATTAATGGCTACTGCATCCGGCCGGTCCATTTTTTCAGTTCTACTCTTTCAAGATTTAGCTGTAATCCCTATACTTGCTTTCTTACCACTTCTTGCAACTGGGGGCCATCATGAAGGTGAACATGCTCATGGTGCCTTAATGGATATAAGTTCATTACCACAATCCATGCAATTTGTGGTTACTATATTAGCCGTGTTGGCAATATTTTTTATTGGCAAATACGTGAGCCGCCCTGTGTTTAGAGCCATTGCTGACACACATGTTAGAGAAATATTCGTTGCAGCTGCTTTAGCTATGGTAGTAGGTATTTCCCTGTTAATGACCATTGTTGGACTTTCACCAGCATTAGGTACATTTTTGGCAGGCGTCGTCCTTGCTGACAGTGAGTATCGGCATGAACTAGAGAGTGACATAGAACCTTTTAAAGGACTATTATTAGGGATATTCTTTATTTCCATAGGGGCAAGTTTAAACTTTATTCTTATTGCCAAAGAGTGGGTGTTTATTTCTGGGATAACCATTGGTTTAATCCTGATTAAATTCTTAGTACTGTTTATCATTGGAATGGTTTTCAAAATGGCGAGAAGAGACAAATTATTCTTTGCTATAACACTCGCACAAGGTGGGGAGTTTGCATTTGTTTTATTCCAATTTGCACTAGGTCAAGGCATACTAAGTGCAAGTGTTGTTGAACCTTTCATTTCAGCAGTGGCTATAACCATGTTTTTGGCTCCACTTCTATTTAAACTTTTTGAAGTCTTGTTTGATACGAAAGGAAAAGAAGAAGAATCAAGTGGTGAAATGGATACCATTGAACAACATGACAGCAAGGTTATTTTAGCTGGTTTTGGTCAATTAGGGACAGATATTGGGCGATTTTTACTTTCGGCTGGAGTTAAACCTGTAATTCTTGACCACGACGCTGCTAAAGTGGACCTCTTAAGAAAACTTGGTTTTGAAGTATACTATGGAGATGTTATGCGTCTTGACTTACTTGAATCAGCAGGGGCAAGTGAAGCTGAATTACTAATTTTAACTATGGAAGATTTAGATATATCAAAAAAACTGATTGAGCTTGTTCACAAACACTACCCACAGTTAAAAATCGTAGCCAACGCATCTGATATGTCATCCACTTATGAACTTATGGATCTTGGTGTTCACCAAGTTAGAAAACAATCATTTGGGACAGCCATACTAATGGGGCAAGATATTTTAAAGTTGTTAGGTATGGACCCTTATGATGCTTACAGGCTTAGTAGAATATTTAGAAAACACAATGATGAAATGATTGACGAACTCTTTATGAACTTTAAAGACGGATTGGATGGGTATATAACAGCCTACCAACAGCAAATGTCTAACTTAGAAAAACAAATGTCACTAGATATGCGTATGGAACCGGATGAGTTAGAGAAGGCATGGACTGCTATGAGTCCAGATAAGTAAATTAAATTATTCAACATGATCATGGTATAGCTTATATGCAATGTATAAGGAATGATTATGTTGGATAATTTTTTTGAATAGCTATATGTAATTGACATATAGCTGAGTTGGGTGTAATATAAACTCAAAGGTATATGTAAATAACACATAGTGAAGGAGCGAATGAATGAACGGAGTATTTTATGTCGTTGCAGGTGGTATGTTACTTGCATCGTTTCTTAAGGATAAGAAGAAAACAAGAAAAGCTTTGATGAAAGCCTATAAATCATTTATGAAAAACCTAAAGATGCTTGTAGGTATGATGGTTTTAATGGGTGTGGTCTTTAGTCTTGTAAGCGCGGATACCATTAGTCAACTGTTTGGACAAGAATCGGGCTTATACGGCATCCTATTAGGGTTGGGCATTGGCACAGTGTCATTTATTCCTAGTTTTATAGCCTTTCCACTTGGTGCAACACTTCTTGAGAATGGTGCGGGTTATCCACAAGTTGCAGGTTTTCTTTCTGCACTTATGGGCGTTGGGATAGTGAGTTTACCAATGGAAATTGAGTATTTTGGGAAAAAGGCTGCAATATTAAGAAATCTATCTGCAGTCCTTGCCAGTATACTCTTTATAGTCATTATTGGAGGTATATTATGATTGAATTTCTAAAAAAGAATAAACTTCTATTAATCGCTCTGTCATTACTGGCTTTCTTATATCTTGTTAGTCCAGAAAAAGGACAAGTAGCAACAGGCAATGCTTTAAGCAACTTTGCCTCTGTTGGAATGGTTTTACCACCCATCTTTATTATGATTGGTCTGTTAGATATTTGGGTTCCTAAAGAGGTAATGGTTAAGTATATGGGGAATCGTTCAGGACTTGTAGGTGGTTTATTAGCTGTATTTTTAGGTTCAGTAGGTGCAGGACCGCTGGTTGTAGCCTTTCCTGTTGCAGCACTCCTCATTCGTAAAGGTGCAAAGCTATCCAATGTATTTCTGTTTCTAGGGGCGTGGACAAGTGTAAAACTTCCAATATTCATGTTTGAATGGGCAAATTTAGGAGGCATATTTACAAGTGTTCATGTATTAACAAGTCTTTTTGTATATGTAATTGGTGGTATAATAATAGAGAAGACGTTATCCCATTCTAATAAAAAAGAGATTTTAGAACGGGCTCAAAAAGTAGCTTAGAGAGGTCACTCATGAAAAGCAACCAAAGAGGCAGACATGCTCCTGCATTTATATTACTCGCTGTAGCGGTGCAACCCAACCATGGCTTAGGTATACTTAATGCACTCAATGACATTGCACCAGGTAATAGGCTAGATACTGCTGTTATTTATAGAAAATTGTCTGAGATGGAGAAAAAGGGATGTATAACCTCAGAGTGGGCTGATAGTGAAGCGGGGCCAAAGAAAAAGATTTACAGTATCACAGACCAGGGGTTAGAACAACTTGCAGAGTTTAAAGAAGATATTGAAGGTAGTATTAAAAGGCTAAACAACTTTATTAACCTATATGATTCTTTACTGTAATTAAATAACCAAGAATAAGAACATTCAAAGCCAGTGTAAGGTAGAGTACAGTTGTACAACATCTACTTACACTGGCTTTTTCATTACAGGTGTTCAATATTGTTATCCAATATAATTATCTAAATACGTTGACATGAAATTCATCATGGTCTCCATAAACTTTACATTTCCCCATAACATAACTCGAACTTTGTTCTCAGGTTCAATGAACTGAATGTTTAAAGAGGACTTACCAAAGTCATTGTGTTGACCATTTAATGTAGCTGTGAGTATATTCGCAATATTAATGGCATCTTCAGTATTTCTAACAGAAATATCTACAACAGATGATACTTTGATTAAATCATGTTTGTTATTTGGTGAAAGGGCGTTTTTTGATGAGGAGGCCTTTGAGTCATGATCCGTTGAACTCGTTGAATCTACACTCTTTGATTGGGTGAAGGTATGGAAGTCTGATTCTGATACACGCCATGACTTACCTAATTTTGTAGCTTTTATTTTTCCCTCACGCATGTAGCGTTGAACTGTTTTGGGGTGCATATCTAAAATAGTTGATATTTCATCAACTGTATAAAATTTAGTATTCATAAGTACTCCTTATTGTGAGTTTTTAGGACTTTAAGGTAATTATAAAGTAAAAAAAGGAATGATACAACATCAGAATAAGTATTTTTCATCTTGACAAGTAACTTTAGGTAATCTAAAATCACATTATGAAGACAGTTTTGGTAACTTAAAGGAATAATTGGTTAAGGAGAAGGAAATGAATATATACAGGTCAGAGGAAGGGAAGAAACTGGTCTTAAGTACGTATAAGAAAATGTTAGACACATGGCCAGTAGACAACAAACAGTATAAAGTTTCAACCAATCAAGGTGAAACATTTGTGATTGAGATGGGATCTAGAGACAATCCGCCTCTTATGCTTCTCCATGGGAGTACATCAAATTCCTATTGCTGGTTAGGGGATGTTGAAGCTTTAAGTGAGTCTTACAATGTATATGCAATCGACATTATAGGTGAAGCAGGATTTTCAGAAAATCAAAGACCGACTTATGAAAGTGGTGTTTATGCAGTCTGGCTCAATGCTGTAATGGAAAAGCTCCACCTAAAGAAAACCAATATTGTTGGATTATCTTTAGGGGGTTGGATGGCTTTAGATTTTGCCACGACACACCCTGAAAAGGTTTCAAGCCTATTTTTAATGTGTGCAGGTGGCATTTATAAGGAAAAAAAGAGATTCATTTTTAAAGCAGTCCTCCTCAGTTTGTTTGGGAAAAGAGGGACGCAAAATATAATGAAAATGCTAAATGGAGGGGTCCTTCCAGACCAAAATGAGCCAGGTTTGAAACTGGCTTTAGATTACACCGCACTTGTTAGCAAACACTTTAAACCCAGAACAGCAAATTTAAGTATTTTTACCGAGGACAAACTCAAAGCGTTGACCATGCCAGTGCTTGCTGTTTATGGGGATAATGATTGTATACTTAATGGAAAAGAAAGTCTGACAAGATTAGGGGCACATCTTTCAAATGTAAAAACAGTCTTGTTAGCTAATACTGGACACATTATCACAGATCAAGCGGGTTCTATTCTTGCCTTCTTAAAAGAATGCAGTTAACAAGAAGAAGGGATTGCACATCAAACATCCCCAATATCAGATGTTATAACCCTTAGTATAGGGACCGCAATATGTAACCCTAAAAAAGAACATGACCCTCAGCGCTGGATTAGTAAAGCAGATACAGCTCTTTATAATGCTAAGTCGTCTGGACGAAACAAACATGATCATATTAACTGCGAAGAAGAGTAATAGAGTCACCAATATATAAGTGTTAAGGTTAACCCATTCTGAGAAGAATGGGTTTTAATTATGCCAATTTGATTACAGCAACAAGCAAATTCTCTCAAACTATAAAAATCTAATATAAAATAGGGGTGAGTATGAAAGGATAGGTATATGAAAAAAATACTTATAACAGGTGCCACCGGTTTTTTAGGTAAATACTTGGTGGATGTATTTAAAAAGAATAATTATGCGGTCATTGCAACAGGGAGAAATAAAGATCGCGGAGCGGAACTTGTTAGTGAACAGGTTACCTTTATTGCGTGTGACTTAACAAATGAATATGAAACATTAAAGCTCATGAAGGATGTCGATATTGTTGTTCATGCTGCGGCTTTGTCTTCGGCGTGGGGGAGGTATGAATCTTTCTATAACAGTAATGTAAAAAGCACTGAAAACCTTGTGAAGGCTTGTATGAACAATAATGTTAAAAAAATCATTTTTGTATCTTCACCGAGTGTGTATACCGCTACTAAAAATCAATTTAATGTAAAAGAATCTGACGCACCTAAAACGAATAAAATGAATTACTACATAGAAACTAAACTAATGGCTGAACAGGTTATAAAACAAGCACAGACCAAAGGGATAAATACAGTGGTTATTCGTCCGCGTGGACTTTTCGGCGTAGGAGATCCAAGTATTGTACCCAGAATCCTCGATGTAAATGAAAAAATGGGCATTCCTTTATTTAGTGAAGGACAACAGATGATTGATATTACCTATGTCGAAAATGTAGCTCATAGTATTTTTCTTGCAGCAGAAAATGATAATGTGAGCGGGGAAACATTTAATATTACCAACGATGAACCCCTCTCATTTAAAGAAATAACAGACCTTTTGTTTAAAGATCTTCCAATAAATAAGAAGTATAAGCGAATAAATCCTAAAGTTTTCTACTTTTTAGCAGGTTTGTTAGAGTTCGTTTATAAAAGCTTACATATAAAAAGTGAACCAGTACTAACAAAGTATAAGGCTTGCACACTTCTTTATTCTCAGACGCTCAATATTGAAAAAGCAAAAAAACTTTTAGGCTACACCCCAGTGGTGTCAGTAAAAGAAGGTATCAAAATATACACAGACTGGTGGATTGAAAATGATAAAAAAAGTATTTCTAGCTGAGTGTGGATATTGTGTCAACGACATTAAACACGTTTTTAAAAACACACGATCTAAAAAATATAAGTTCCCTGCGAATTGTTTTGTGTTCAAACATGAGACCCATGGTTATATTTTGTTTGATACAGGGTATTCAACACGTCTGTTTAGAGGGGGACTTGTAAGTAAACTCTACACCTTATTAAATCCCACATTTGTTCATGACCAAGATACCCTTGCTTATAAACTAACTGAAAGAGGTATTGATCCAAAGTCAATTAATTATGTGATTTTGTCCCACATGCATCCTGACCATTTAGCAGGACTAAAAGACTTTGAAAACGCAAAAATAATAATTAGTAAAGGCACTTATGAAACGTACAAAAATAGAAAAGCGTGGCATTTGATTTTTGATCATTTTATTCCTGATGATTTTGAAGACCGATTAACTATACTTGAAGACCATGCAAATCAAACATCTTATGACAATCAAAAGGCATATGAACTTTTCGGAACTGATTTACTTTTTATAGATTTGTCTGGTCATACCTTGGGTCAACTGGGGCTCATACTACCGAAGGCTAAACTCTTAATAGCTTCAGATGCCTACTGGTTTAAAGAAGAAGTGTTTGAAGACAAATCATACACAGGTATAACCAAGAAAATTATGGCGAACTACCGCTTATATAAATCATCACATAGTAAAATTAAAGGATTTTTAGATAATGACCAAGAGCGCCGTGTTGTATCTAGTCACGAAAAAATCAATACAGCAGAGGAGTTAGGCTATGTTGTCGAAACTTATGATTTTGAAATACTATCTTAAGTATAGATATTTATTAAATTTCAAATCAAGAAAACAAATAGAGAAATTCCAAGAAAAACAAATTGGAAAAAGTATAGATTTTGCCAAAATGAATTCTGAGTTTTTCTCTGAACTTTATAATAATCACACAGATCTTGAAACACTACCACATATAGATAAACAAACAATGATGGATAATTTTGATCGATTCAACACACTTAAACTTAGTAAAGACGAAGTGCTGAGTTTAGCAATTGAATCAGAAAAAAGTAGAGATTTTACACCCAAGATTGGGAACATCAGTGTAGGCCTATCCTCTGGGACATCTGGCCACCGGGGTGTATTTCTTGTTTCTGAAAAAGAAAAGAACATGTGGGCTGGAGCCGTTTTAGCTAAACTGCTACCAAAAGGGCTTTTTTCTAAGACCCGTATTGCTTTTTTTCTACGTGCAAATAACAATTTGTATGAGTCTGTGAATACCAAAACTATTAGCCTTCAGTACTTTGATATGTTACAGAAGACCAGCTCACATTTAGAATCATTAAATATGCTGCAAGCTGACATTTTAATTGCGCCACCTCAAGTTCTCATTGAGTTGGCAAAGTTAAGACATGACTCAAAGCTACAGTATTCACCAGGTAAAATAATATCGTGTGCTGAAGTACTTCAAGATGAGGACGCTAGCTTTATAAAAAAATGTTTTAACATTAACATTGTGCACCAGATATACCAATGCACTGAGGGTTTTTTAGCCCACACATGTGATGCAGGAACAATCCATATAAACGAGGACATTGTAAAAATTGAAAAAGAGTATTTGAGTGAAGGACGCTTTGTTCCCATCATTACAGATTTTACAAGAAGGTCTCAACCGATCATTAAATATAGGCTGAATGACATTCTTGTAGAAAAAAAGAGTGTATGTTCCTGTGGTAGCCCATTTATGGCAATAGAGAAAATTGAGGGACGAGAAGACGATACTTTTATTTTTGAGAATAAAGAGAAGGGACAGTTTATAACAGTGTATCCTGACTTTATTCGAAGGCTCATAACCTATGTGGAAGGCATACTAGACTACAAGGTTATACAAGAATCCTATCATCAAGTTTTGGTTCAGTTTAATGACATTACACCTAAACAAAAAAAGGCTATATCTTCGGAGTTTAATAGACTTGCTGAAATCATGCAATTCGATATGCCACAAATAAGATTTGAAGGTATGACCATAGAAAAAGATAAGAAATTAAGACGTATACAAAGACAGTTTAAGCACTAAATGTCTTTGATCGGAGGATATATGAATTATATTAAAATTGTTGGTATGGGCGAAAAACTTCCTGTAAGAACCACTGAGTTTAATGGGATGACTAGGTACAGAATTAGTAATAATGAAACACAAATATCTATGGCTGTAGATGCAGTTCAAGAGGCTTTAGAAGATGCAAGTTTAACCATAAATCAAATAGACGTGATTGTATCGGCTTGTTCATTTGGGAGTCAACCCATACCTAACATGTCTGCATTAATACATGAACAAATTGCTAAAGGTTCAAGTGTTCCCTGTCTAGATATAAACACAACTTGTACCAGTTTTATTTCAGCACTGGACACCTTATCCTATATGATCCAAGCAGGAAGATATAAGAATGTCTTGATAGTATCCAGCGAAGTACCATCCCTTGCACTAAATCCAGAGCAAAGAAAGAGTTTTGAACTCTTCAGTGACTGTGCCGTTGCGATGGTTATTAGTAAAGACAATCATAAAGAATCTTATGTAAAGTTTGCCAGTCAAAAAACATATTCAGAAGGGGCACATGACACTGAAATTAAAGGTGGAGGAACGGCCTTTTTACCCAATATGTATACGGGTGAAAATGACCACATGTACCAGTTTGATATGAAAGGCAAAAGAGCTATACGACTCACAAAAGATAAGATTATTCCATTTGTAAACGACCTACGGAAGTCTGTTGACAATGAAATTGATTATGTAGTTCCCCATCAGGCCAGTCTAGTTCTCGATAATTTGATGAAACGAATTGGCTTTACTAACTCTGAGTATATAAGTATTGTTAAATCCCATGGAAATATGGTCTCTGCATCGGTCCCATTTGCATTTAAACTTGCAGTGGACAAAGGTTTAATCAAACGAGGGGACAATGTTCTACTTATAGGGACAGCAGCGGGCCTTCATATTAATGGTCTTGTACTGAAGTATTAATAACATGTAGAATAATGTCTACATTCACTAGGAGTGTGTCTATGGCTAGCGTCTACCGTGAAGCATCACCTAATGAAAAATTATATATTGCCAGTCAGAAGTGTTTTTCCCCCTTAAACATTCAGTGTGTCTTTGAAGGGAAAGGTTCAATCGTTTTACCAGAGCTTAAACAAGCAGTTAGATTAGCTGCGGACCATTGTCCAGGTGCAAAACTAGTCTATAAAAATGGATTTTGGATAGAATCAGACCTATATCCCAAGGTGTTTGAACTGACAAGTGACACATTCAATGGATATAACTTTGAAGTCCTTAACTTAGCAAATCAGAAGATGGATGTATATACGTCCCCTCCCATAGAAGTTATAGTTCTAAAAGGTAAAACCCAAGGGCTTATTTTTAGAATTTTCCATGGTCTTATGGATGGTAAAGGGGCACTTCTCTGGATTGAAAATGTGTTTCGTGCCCTTAGAGGACAAGCTGTGATGGATATGGACTCTAAACATACAGACCTAAGTTTTTTAAAGACTCAGTCGTACACCCGATACAAAAGTCTTCATCTGCCTCATATAAATGTGTTTAAGAATAACAAAGAGACAAATACTTATTCTGACATAAACACCCTGAGAGTTAGTATTGAAGGGGATTATAAGAGTTTACTAGCAAAAGTGGCGAAAGTTTTTACGGATCATTTTGAAGATACATCGTCATTATTTATGGTGCCAGTGAGTCTGCGTTCGCTCGATGAAAGTATGCAAACAACTGCCAATATGGTTTTACCTATATTTTTACACACACGAAAAGAGGAGACATACAAATCAATAAGCCAGCAACTCATTAAGAAAATTGCTCAAAAAAAGTATTTAAACTTAAACAATGCCAACTTAGGTATTTTACGATTCTTACCGACACCCTCTTTGGCCTATATATTAAAAGCTGTAGGGACATATTGTAACAAGACCCGCAAACACTTAACCAGTGGAACCTTATCTTATGTGGGTCGATACGACGAAAAGGAGTTTTCGACACCATCATTTACCTGTAGGACTTTTTACTCCATGCCCCTATGTACGCCATTTTCACCCGTGTCAGTTGTCATGTATAAAAACACCCATTCCATAGAAATTTCAATTTCACATTATAGATCTGTTATCAGTGAAGATCAAATGAATGCGATTGCACGTGACTTAGTTGAAGAAGTTAAAGAAATTCGTCTCTACAATAGCCTAAATAATACTACTAAAATTCAAAGTGAAAAATCATTGGTAGATATTTTTAAAGATGTTGTTCATAAGTATGGAAAAAATATCGCAGTCCAGGATAATTTAAGCTCTATGACTTATTCTGAGTTAGATGTACGTTCAAACCAGTTGGCATTAAAACTTAGACGGGAATTTCATAAAGATGAAAAGTGTAAGGATGAAAAGAGTGTTTTGATTTTTATGAACCGGTCAATAAGTTTTGTAGTCAGTGTATTAGCATGTTTAAAAGCGGGGGTTACATTCGTTCCAGTAGAAGTGGGTGCACTTGATAAAAGTACGAGTGAACTTTTGGGTAATTTTAATGGAAAAATACTTGTGACAGAAAACACTCAGTCTTTATTAACTGACATACAAACATTTGACAACTTAAAAGATAAACTCATCAATGTTGAAAGTGTGCATATTAACACTGTAAGTTATAAGGATTTAGTAAATGCACCTAAAGCCTCAAACATAAAAAGTTTGAAATACAGCGGTGAATTAAGTGGGCAGCCTCTATACCGCATTTATACATCTGGAAGTACTGGACAAGCAAAAGGGGTTAATATAAGTCATGACAACATAAAAAACTATTTGTTATGGGCTAAAAATAAATACAATATTAGTGAAAATGATGGCTTTGCTTTTTTCACATCAACATCAGTTGACTTAACAATTACATCGTATTTGCTACCATTGATTTGTGGGGCGAAAATTGTTGTTTATCCAGAAGCTTTATCAAGTGTTTTACTAAAAGACATTTTGACCAGTTCTAGTGTAAACTGCATTAAAGCAACTCCAACACACTTGAAACTAATACATGATTTAAAACTAGATGGGACCCACGTCTCAAAAAAGAAACTCCTGATTTTAGGGGGTGAACACCTGTCTTACGACATAACATTAAAGGGTCAAAACTTGTTAGGTCCAGAGTGTCAAATCGTAAATGAGTATGGTCCGACGGAAACGACCATAGGCTGCACAGCATTTTTCGTAAAAGACAAAGGTTCAGGTCAAGTACCTATTGGAAACCCCATTGATAATACCAAAGTTATAATACTAAATGATTCTGGCCAGATAGTTAAGCAAGGTCAGGTGGGGGAAGTTTTTATTGGTGGCGCATGTGTTGGACTGGGGTATCATGAAAACGATCCATTAACAAAAGGTTCGTTTGTAAATGTCAAAGGAGAAATTTACTATAAGTCAGGAGACATTGCATACCTAAATGACGCCTGCCAACTGGTCTATGTGTCTCGTAAAGATCGACAAGTTAAAATTCATGGAAGACGTGTTGAACTCTCTGCTATCGAATCAGCATTTACTTCATTTGATAAAAGTTGGCAATTTAAAATAGTATATGACAATGAAAAGGGCAAACTTATTGCTTTTTATACTAAACAGACTCTAAGACAAACATCAAATTGGCGAACCTTTGCAAATGCCAATTTAAAAGCACATTTAAGACCAACAGCATATGTTGAGATAGACTCTTACCCTTTAAAATCTTCTGGTAAATTAGATGAAAATGCTTTATTAAAGGTGTGGAGCCACATGGAAAATAAGTGTTCAGATAATGATATTTTTATTTCTGACAAAGGTGAAGACTTAGGTGTTAAATCAGGTGATGAGCATCCTTCTTCTAAATTAGAGCTGGAGTTAATGGAAGAGGTTGGTCTCCTTCTTGGCATGAAAAGTTCTGATATGAAAAGATTTAATATGAATATATCCAAAAACATTATGGATATTGGCGGTGATTCTTTAACCTTCATTCAACTAACGGATTTTGCGATGAATGCCTATCTTCCCCACCATCATCATAGAAAGTTCATGGAGGATTGTATAAAACATTATGATGAGTTAAGTGTTAAAAACCTTGCAAAGATACTATCCCAGTTCAGTAAGTAACCTATGTATGCTAGAAATGAATATGTGACAAGTGATGTTGAATTGTAATATATTAGTAAACACATTTGTGTTATTATGAAGTGGAAGAGTTTTACAATAAAAGGTTAAAGTGGAGGCGACAGGATGCGTGTTTTTACAGTTAATCGTCAGAAGCAGACTTATAAAATCATCTTACTCACAGTTGTGGTGTTTTCAGCAATGATATTTTTTTCTACTAAAGCATATTATGCTCATGGAAATATCCCTGCTAAGCAAGTTATAAACTTTAGCCAAACTGAGGATGGTACTGTCATTACTGATTTTTCATTTGTGGATCAAATGCATTATGAAAATCGGCAAAGAGAGTATGCACAGTGGGTTATGCTTATATTTGCAAGTTTATTAGGGGGATTGGCATTTTTTTATTTTCAGATTTACATTAACGACAAGTATGTTATTGACGACCATGGCATTAAGTCATATTCACTAAAAAAAGAATCAGAACCAAGGGTTATATTTGAATGGGACTCCATTAAATCGATTCAAATGGGTTACACCTATGGGTCTATGAGACGTTATCCTATTTATGCCATGAAAATACGTTATGAGTTTGAAGGTTCAAGAGGAAATGTTTTAAATGCAGTGGATATGTTGCCTATATTCAGGATAGAGAATTATAAAGAGTTAAAACTTTACCTCAAGCAAACTGGAGATAAAGTAGGGGTTGAAGTGTTTGAAATGGATGATTAATTCCATGTAAAACCAATCCGTATAGATGTTCATCGCAGCAATGTTACCTTACACATATGCAATAAGAAAGTCCACTCAAAATTTGAGTGGACTATTTTTATAAAGCGTGTATACGAGCTCCAAACGGAACCAATGCAAGTTTAGCCAATTTAACATGTTGTTTTGCAAAAGGAATCCCCACAATAGTGATGGCTAAGAAACATGCAGCAACAATATGTGCTAAGAATAGTTCCCATCCAAATACTAAAATCCATATAAGGTTACCAATAAGTCCAAACCCGCCAAACTCGCCAATTTCAACATCTCTACCAAATGGCATTAGTGTAAGGCCAGCAATCTTAAAACATTGCATACCAAAGGGAATACCTACAACAGTAATACATAAAATCATTCCTGCGGCAGCCCAACCTAATGACACCAGAAATCCTCCAAATACAATCCAAAGCAAATTACCTAATAGTGACATATGAAACTCCTTTTCTCGTGATGCATTCACTTTATTAGTTCGAATAATATGATGTTAGTATACTTTATATTTATGAAAAACAACTCTATATTAGATTAAAATTCCATTAATGAAAAAAATCCTACGGACAAAAATGTCAGTACTTGTTTAGTCAATTGTTGAACGTTATACTCATAAACAGATGAGGCCACATCAGTTGATTTTATAATAATATAGTAGGATTTGTTTTGAGAAAGGAATTTTAACATGGATGCAATTTCGATGATTAAAGATAGAAGAAGTGTACGTAAATTTAAAGATGAAGCAGTAGATAGAGAGACAATGAAGTCAGTCATTGATGCCACGAGATGGGCACCATCTTGGGGGAATTTCCAAGTTGCTCGTTATACTCTAGTGGATGATTTAGAAATTATAAAAGATCTGGCAACCAATGGTGTAAACGGATTTGTATATAATGTGAGTACCCTTGAAAATGCAAAAGGGGTTGCAGTATTAAGTTTTGTCAAAGGTAAAAGTGGCAAACTAGATGGACCAGACTATGCAACTTCAAAAGCAAGTGTTTGGGAAGTATTCGACGCAGGAATTGCCTGTCAAACATTCTGTCTAGCAGCACATGCTCACGGTGTTGGAACAACTGTTATGGGTGTTATTGATGATGCTTCAATCTCAAAGATTGCAGGTCTGCCTGAAGAAGAAACTGTAGCTGCAATGATCGTTTATGGTTATCCTGACGAAACACCTGAAGCTACACCACGTTTAGCAGTAGAAGAAGTTATGCGTTTTGCTAAATAATAAACTAGTTTAAAATGTGATAAATACGTTTATAAAAACAATCAAACCTTTGTATGAGCCAGCCCTAATCTGCCTTGTATAAAGGTTTTTTATTATTAGAATAAAAAAAGATTTCACTGATACCTAAACACTTGCAAGTACTTGATTAGACCATATACCCAAAACCCTGATAGGTATTATAAGTAAAATACTGTTATTGAGAAAATACGATATCTGGTATATCGTATTGAATAGATTAAGAAAAATTAAAACTTAGGGGGGCCAAGTGGAAGTAAATATGATAATGGAGATGGGCAATCGATTTGCAACACTCTTCGTTTTTGCCTACGTAATTACTAGAATAAAGGGATTTAGAAGGATCTTAGGTCGCCCAGCATTAACCGTTAAAGACAAGTTAAAGCTGTCGATTATCTTTGGGATTTTTGGAATAATTGGTACTTACTTTAGTGTAAGGTATTACGATGCATTATTAAACACACGAATAATTGGGGTGGCAGCGGGTGGTTTGTTAGGGGGTCCACTTGTTGGTTTTTTATCAGGTCTTATTTCAGGAATACATAGGGGGTTAATGCCTACGGACACTATTACTACCTTTGCTTGTGCTGTGTCGCCGCCACTTGAAGGCCTTGTTGCAGGTTACATAGGCATATGGATGCGTGATAAGGAAAACAAGTGGATTTATGCTGCAATGGCGGGGGCCACAGGGGAAATAATGCGCAAAATATCCGTATTAATTTTTGTGAAACCCTTTCCGCTTGCTGTAGAAATTGTGAGATACATAACAATACCAATGGTTCTGATAAATAGTATTGGTCTAGCTCTCTTATTTATGATTATGGAAAATCTATTAAAAGATGAAGAAATTGAAATCGCTAGAACTGCGGAACTGGCACTTGATATCGCGGACAGGTCTGTCGTGCATTTAAAACATGGGATTCATTCATCAGAGATCACTAAAATGGCTTCGCTCATATTTGAAATGAGTGAATACACTGCTGTGACTATTACAGACAAAGAGCAGATACTAGCCCATGTGGGCACAGACACACCAAGACACAAGGTTGGAAATCCAATTGTCACGGCTTTAACTGAAAGTATCTTAGCATCTGGAGAAATGAGGGTCTATCGAGATTGTCCTGAACCAGCATGTTCACATAGGAGTCGATGTCCACTTAAATCAGTTATTATCTTTCCCCTGATCGAAGATGGCATCACTATAGGTACGGTTAAAATGTATAAAGGACCTATGCAAGACATGACCCGTATTGACGAGTCGTTTGCAGAAGGACTTACAAAGTTCTTTGAAACAACCTTAACAATGAACAGCTTAGAATATAAATCCCAACAACTCAAAGACGCTGAGTTAAAGGCATTACAAGCTCAAATTAACCCACATTTTTTGTTTAACTCATTAACTGTCATATCCTCTTTATGCCGTATTGACCCAAACAGGGCAAGAGATTTGGTCTATCACTTGAGCCATTTCTTTAGGCAGAACCTGAGTGGTGTGGGGGAAAAAATTAGTGTCTTAACAGAAATAGAGCACGTTAAATCATATGTAGAAATCGAAAAAGCACGTCTTGGGGATAAATTGAGTGTGTCTTACAATATTGACCCATCAACGATACTTGAAGTTCCACCTCTACTTTTACAACCCATTGTTGAGAACTCAATCAAACATGGATTATATCCAAAACGTGGAGAAGGGAAAGTACATATTGCCGTATGTGAGTCAGAGGGGCAGGTCTGCATTGAAATATCAGACAATGGAGTAGGGATGGACCAAGCTACTTTACTTGAGTTAAGAAACATGGATAGAAAAGGAAGTTCAAGCATTGGTCTTAAAAATGTTATGCATCGGTTGCAAGGTCATTTTGGTCAAAGTTGTGACTTTGACATACAAAGTGAAGTTGGTAATGGTACCTGTGTTAAAATATGCATCTCAAAAAACCAAAGGTTAAAGGGGGAACTAGTATGTTGAAAATCGTTATTGTAGATGATGAACCCTTCATTCGTGATGAGCTGAAATACTTTCTTGAAAAATCAGGGGATGTAGAAGTTGTAGGTGAGACAGGATATGGTGATGAAGTTTTAAGGCTTGTTGAAGATAAAGAGCCGGACGCTATCTTTCTAGATATAGAACTTCAATATACCAATGGAATCACCATAGCAAGACAACTAAGTGACTTAGATAAACCTCCTGCAATTGTGTTGGCTACAGCATATGACAAGTACGCTGTACTAGGATTTGAAATGGATGTAATCGACTATATATTAAAACCTTTTTCGGGTCAAAGAATAGATAAAGCTCTAGAACGTATTAGGTCGCGGTGTCAGCATGAAAATAAAGAAGGTTTAACCCCAGTAAATAAACTTGGAAAACTATGTGTCAGTAAAAAAGATAAGTTATATTTAAAATCACTAGATGAAATTGTCTTTTTTGAGGCTAAGAATAAAATTGTACGAGTGGTTTGTCAGAATGAAGAATACTCCTGTCAATATACTTTAAAAGATTTAGAAGCTTTGTTAGACCAGACGACCTTTGCGAGAATACATAAGTCATTTATAGTAAATCTAAGTCAAATTGAAGAAATGATTCCTTGGTTTAACTATACCATCAAGTTAAAAATGAACGGTCGTGAAGATGAAGTTCTAGTGAATAGATCCTATATGAAGAACTTTAAATCTTTATTGAATATATAAGTTGTGAGATTAATATAGTGAATGTAACTTAATAATTGATTTGTGCAACTTACGCTTAATCCATTTGAGATTAAGCGTTTTTTTTATATATTTTTCTTGAAAGCAGAGTGGTATACACGGCAGTGTATCAAGATATCTAAGGGGGAACTTATGAAAAAATTTGCAGCAATAGTCTTATCATTGATGATGGCAACAGCTTCACTTGTTGGTTGTACACCAGCTGGCGCAAGTGATGGAGACCAAAGTAGTGGGGGTCAAAATTATGTAACTATCGCAACAGGTGGGAGCTCAGGTGCCTACTACGCTTTAGGTGGTACAGTTGCTAACTTGTTAAACGAAAACGTTGAAAACATGAACGCATCTGTTCAATCGACTGGTGCATCAGCAGTAAACTCTACATTGATCAGTCAGGGCAAAGCTGAGTTAGCTTTTGCTATGAACGATGTTGTTAACTACGCATATACAGGTACAGAAACGTTTGCTGATAAAGAAGCTATGGACTCCATAAGAGGGGTAGCAGCACTTTACCCAAACTTTGTACAACTTATAACGCTTGAAAACACAGGTGTTAATGAAGTTTCAGATTTAAGTGGTAAACGCGTTGGTGTAGGTGCTCCAGGGAGTGGTACAGAAGTAAATGCACGACAAATCCTTCAAGCGCATGGTTTGACGTATGATGATGTTGAAGAAGATTTCCTATCTTACTCAGAGGCGGTCGAACAGTTAAAAAATGGCGCCGTTGATGCAGCATTTCTAACATCGGGTATTCCAAACTCAGCAATTATGGATTTGGCAACAACAAAAGATGTAAAAATTGTACCTATTAGAAAAGAGGCTGTAGAAGGCTTAGCTGAAGACTTCCCATTCTATACTTCAGAAATGATTCCTGCTGGCACATATGATAACACAGAAGACGTTGAAACAGCAGCAGTGACAACGCTATTAGTAACAAGTGCTGATTTAAGTGAAGAAATGGTATATGAAATGACAAAGACAATCTTTGAAAACTTAGATGCTCTGGGACAAACACATTCATCAGGTAAGAAAATATCACTTGATAACGTACGTGTAGGTATGCCAATTCCACTTCACCCAGGTGCTGAAAAGTACTTTGCTGAACAAGGTAAATAGATTTATTGCAGGAGATTTCAATTGAAATCTCCTGTTTAATGCATAACATACATCCACATATTGGATATATTCTGAAGTAAGGAGACCACTATGGAAGAAATGAAATCCGTGAGTACAGAAAAAATAGATCAAGCAGATTTGCTTGAAGAGTTTGATGTTGAATCTAGATTTAGAAGATTGTCTAGAAAAAGCACACCAGGTATGATTGTGTTTATTGCTTGTGTAGGTTTAGCACTCTTTCATCTATATACAGCTTGGACTGGACCTCTTGTAACCCTTATGCACAGAGCGGTTCATACAACAATTGTTATGGCACTTATATTTTTACTTTATCCAATGACTAAAAACTCAGACAAAACAAAACCGAGTCCACTCGACTGGGGATTCTCTTTACTCTCACTTGTTACAGGTGCCTATATAGTTTTTAACTATTCAGAGTTGGTTACCCGTGCTGGTATGCCGACAACTCCAGACATAATGATGGGATTTTTAATCGTTTTACTGGTTCTTGAAGCTGGTCGTCGAATTGCGGGTAAAGAGATTGCGATATTAGCAATCATCTTCATGGCATATGCATATTTTGGCCCCATGTTACCAGGGTTTATATCACACAGAGGCTATTCACTACCTGATATAGCAGAGTACATGTACCTGACGACTGAAGGCATTTTTGGTATTGCTATTGGTGTGTCGTCAACATATATTTTCCTGTTTGTGCTCTTTGGTGCATTTTTATCTAAGTCAGGAATGGGTCAGTTTTTTAACGACTTGGCAATGGCAATTGCAGGCCACGGTAAAGGTGGGCCAGCAAAGGTAGCGGTAGTCTCAAGTGGACTGCTGGGATCAATTAACGGAAGTGCTGTTGCTAATGTTGTTACAACAGGCGCTTTCACTATACCACTTATGAAAAAAATTGGCTATGAGCCAGAGTTTGCAGGTGCCGTCGAAGCAACCGCTTCATGTGGTGGTCAAATTCTTCCACCTGTAATGGGGGCCACAGCCTTTATTATGGCTGAGTACCTAGGTGTACCATATATTAAAATTGCTGCGGTTGCAGTAGTTCCAGCCCTGCTTTATTACTTAGGTGTAATCACAATTATTCACTTACGCGCATCAAAAAATGGTCTAGTTGGTCTCCCAAAAGAAGAGTTACCTAAAGTGAGTCATGTTATGAAAGAACGTGGACATTTACTGATTCCTTTAGTGGGTCTACTCTACTTATTAATCAAAGGGTACACACCAATTTATGCAGCATTTTATTCAATTATCATGACTATAATAGCAAGTGCTTTAAGAAAAGAAACACGCATGAGTTTAAAAGATATTATAGATGCACTTGAAGAAGGTGCAAGAACTGCACTTGGTGTAGCAATGGCCTGTGCGACGGTAGGACTAATAATTGGAGTAGCAACTTTAACTGGATTTGGTCTTAAACTTGCAGGTGCTATTCTATTTTTAGGTAAAGGCAACTTATTTGCTACACTTGTATTAACAATGATTGCTTGTATTGTACTTGGAATGGGATTACCTTCTATTCCTGCCTATATTATTACTGCAACGATGGCAGCACCAGCTCTTGCAAAAATGGGAATACCTCCACTTGTATCACATATGTTTGTATTCTATTTCGGTATGCTCGCTAATTTGACACCCCCTGTTGCACTCGCGGCCTTTGCAGGCGCTGGCATAGCAGGAGGCAATACAACAAAAACTGGGATTCAAGCTGTAAAAATAGCCCTTGCAGGATTTGTTGTACCTTATATCTTTGCATTTAATAACTCATTACTACTTATAGATACAACGATTCCAGAAGCTAGTTTGGTAATTGCTACTGCCGTAGTGGGTGTCTTTGCACTGGGTGTTGGTGTTGAAGGATACTTGTTTAGACCTACATCACCTCTTGTAAGAATCCTATTTTTCGTGTCAGCATTTGCTTTAATCATTCCAGGCATTGAGACGGATTTAATAGGTATCGCAGTATTTGCTGCACTTTGCTTGTTTGAAAAAAAAGCAGCAAAGTCTATGGAATCTGAAGTGTTAAGCGCATAATTTCTCTTCCCTTATACAAAGAAGGCACAGGATATAGTTTTATATCCTGTGCTTTCTTTTTGATGATGGTATTAGTTTATCAAACTACGAAGTTTTGATTTTCTTTCGATTTGGAGTAGTACACCTGTATCACTTGCTATCCATTCATGGAGTGGATACTCTAGGTTCTCAATGATTAATGTATGTTTGGCGATGGGTGAGATACCATAGATGAGTGGATCCATAGGTTGGTTTATTTCTAGAAAGCTAATGTAGCCATCTGAAGTTTCAACTCGTTTCCCTGCTGAATCGGGAACACCCGCACCAAATGCCTTAAAGCGGGTGCTATCTAATACGATTTGAAAATCACTATCAACTTTAAAAATTTCTTCCCATGGTTCTAACTCTACAGAGTGAATCCAACGCATTGTAAAAGATTTAGATGGACCTAATTCATATTGAGCTAAATGTATATGGCTTTCAGAATCATATAAAACCAGATATGTATCTTCAATAGAATATGCTGTTATGGCAACGAAGCACATGATTAGAATTAAAACGATTCTTTTCATTGTTTAAACCATCCGTTAGGCTATTATACAGTAAGTTATATGACCAGAAGCCTTCTAAGCTTCATATATAGTTATTATACTACAGGTTAGGGACGAGAGTGCGCTATAGATGTTAATAGTGTTAACATTCTATTCATGATCTGTTCAAGATATATATCACTTTTTTACGGTATAATTCTACTAACGGAGTCCACTATGATGATTCCATAACTGTGAGGTTAAAAATAGTGTTTGAACCTAAAAACATATAAATAATGGTGACGACAAATAGTGGTGACAGGCAAAGAAAGGTGATAATAATGAAACAGAAAATATCTATCAAAATGTTCTCAGATTATAACTGACCATTTTGTTATCTAGGCAAAGGTTTTGTCGAAAGTTTAAGTGATAAGTATGACATTGAAATTGAACATCTAGGATTTGAAATTCATCCAGAGTATAGTACTGAAGGTGAAGCTGTAGAATCGAAGTTTCCTCAATACAAAGACCTAATGGTACGTATACAAGAGCAGGGAAGACCCTACGGCTGTGATTTTGAGAAAGTAAGTGTACTTGCAAATACTCACAGTGCCCTTCTTGTCGGAGAACATGCAAAGACAGTTGGTCTTTCAGAAGCATATACGGTTGCAATGTTTGAAGCGTATTTTAGAGATGGTAAAAACATAGGTGATTTGAGTGTTGTTGAAAGTGTTGCAAAATCAGTTGGTATTCATAAAGACGCAGTTGAGTCAGCAATTAAAAACCCTGTATTTGAAGAAAACCTAAACAGAAATACTCGATGGGGACATGAAATTGGTGTGAACAGTGTTCCAACATTTATTATAAACGATAAATATATGATGGTGGGTGCACAACCCCCTGAACAATTTGAAAATGTTTTTAGACAGTTAGAATCAGGTGGTGTTCCTTTAGGTTAATAAAAACTTTAACACTTACCTATGTCATAGAAAAAATCAATAGTTTAAGTTTCAGTATCAAGTAATTCAATTGTTCAAGGTATGTTCATTTTGCTAATGTAGACTGTGAGCGGTTTACGAAAACAAAATGGAGGAAACAATATGACTTTTAAAAGATTTGGTGCTGTGATTTTAGCAGTTGCATTAATGGCTGGGGGCCTTAGTGGATGTTCGAATAACACGGATGCAGAAGAAAATACACAAAATGTTGAAAGTGCTGTAGAAAAACAAGCAGAAGAGCCATCGACAGA